>Ga0182021_10007419_pt1 | contig 12998 bp, 8 predicted proteins | sample 612E3MmetaG_FD_120493 | JGI IMG/M metagenome (GOLD analysis project Ga0182021, IMG submission 120493) | Permafrost microbial communities from Stordalen Mire, Sweden - 612E3M metaG (Illumina Assembly) | ecosystem: Environmental > Terrestrial > Soil > Wetlands > Permafrost | place: Sweden... | reverse complement strand
GTGGTGCACGCCATGCCGCTCAAGTACCTCGCCGACGCCATGCGCTCGGTGGTCATCCAGGGGCATTCGCTCTGGTCGGTCCGGTTGGACATGCTCGTGCTCGTCGGCGTCGCGCTCGTGTTCCTCACACTCTCGGTGCGCTTCTTCAAGTGGGAATGAGCGGACGAGGCAACGGCATTCGACGGCGCGCAGCGCGCAGTGCCCTGGCGCGCCGTCAAATGAGCGGACGAAGCAACGGCATCCGACCGCGCGCACTGCGACGCGGTCCAGCGCGCGGTCAAATGATGCGCACCTGCATCAGGAGGTAGTCGATGGCCCGCTTCATCGAACGCTCGTGGCGCGACTACACACGCACTATCGGGTTTGTCATCAGCCTGGTGGTGGGCGTGGTGTTCGCGCTCATGGTGCTGCGGCCGCACTCCGGCACGCCGGTGACCATCATCTTCCTCCTGGCCCTATTCTGGTTCATCACCAGCTTCTTCTCTCGCGCTTACGGCTACCGCTGCGCCAACTGCAAGAAGGTCTTTCGGGTGCCGACCACGGTCAACTTCTTCACGCCGTCCGGGGTGGCCAAGAAGCCGGACGGCACCTACTACGCCTGGAAGAGCCTCACGTGCCCGCACTGCGGCAAGCGCACTAAGGCGCGCGTGCTCAAGCGGGCCGACCTGCGGGGCAAGGAGACGCTTCTGCGGGACTCGGCCGGCTGGCGCAAACGCTAGGCGCTGATTGCCGCCGGGCGCCGCCGCCCGCTGTCTCGTGCGAGCGCCGGCGCTCAATCTGGCCGGACGGGCTCCGTCGGCTGATCGGCGAGCAGGCGCCGCAGGTGGGCGGCCACCAGGGCCGATAGCTCCTGCGGAGCCACTCGTTCTACCGGCAGCCGCGGAAGGCTGCCGAGGAAATCCTTCTCGTATGCCTTCTGAGTGAGCCGATGGTCCAGCACCACCACCACGCCGCGGTCGGACTCCGTGCGGATGAGCCGCCCGAAACCCTGGCGAAAGCGCAGCACGGCTTCAGGAAGGTAGAAGCGGCGGAACCAGTCGGCGCCTTCGTCCTCCATCGCCTGCCGGCGGGCGCGGAAAAACGCGTCCTGGCGCCCAAACGGTAGCTTGGCGATCACCAGGCACACCAGCACATCGCCGGGGAAGTCCTGGCCCGTCCACAGGGTGTCGACGCCGAGCAGCACGGTGGCGGGGTGGGCGCGGAACTCGTCGGCAAGGGCGGCGGCGCTGCCGTGCACGCCCTGGGCGAGCAGGACGACGCCGTCGCGCTCCAGATGCTCGCCCACGGCGCCGGCGACCTGCTCCATGTGCCGGCGGTTGGTGAACAGGGCAAGCAGGCGGCCGCCGGTAACGTCGATGAGCTGCCGCAGGCGATCGGCCTGCCGCGCCGGCAGCTCGTCGGCCGAGAACGCGGTGGTTGGGTCGTGCTCCAGCACGAGAACCGCCTGTCGGCCGAAGTCGAAGGGCGAGGCGAACACCTTCTGAGTGACCTCCAAGTCGCGCTCCAGGCCAGCCTGTTCGCGGAAGTAGGTGAACGAGCCGTTCACCGACAGCGTGGCGCTGGTGAGCACGGCGCTGCGAAGTCTGTCCCAGAGGAGCTCCCGGACGTGGGCGGCGGCGGATAGCGGGGCACGCGTGAGCGACCAGCGGTCCGGCCCGTCCAGCTCACCCCAGCAGACGAGCTGCGGGTCGGCCAGGTCCGGGAGGCCGGCGAGCAACGTTGCCGCCTCGCCGGCCTCCTGCTCCAGCACCTGGAACTGCGGCGCCTCCCGCTGCTCCTCCGGCAGCGAGCCGGCCGCCAGCTGAGCTGCGGCCGCCAGTGCCTGCAGCTCCTCGGCGAGCAGCGCGCAGGCGGCCGCGAAGGGATCCCAGGCGGGCAGCTCGCGCAGCGCAGGCCGCAGCCAGACGCTGCGCGCGTAGCCGCCGCGCGGCCCTTCCTCGCCGGCGTCCGCGCCGGCCAGCGCGGCCAGGGTGAAGGCCAGTGTGGCAGCGCGGCCGGGGAGCTCCGCAGCGGCGCGTTCCAGGTTGTCGGCCGCGGTGTCGCAAGCCGCTTTCTGTTGCCGCTCGAGGTGCGCCGCCGCGGCCCGCAGGCGCGTCGCAAGTGACCGCTGGCGCCGGCGGCCGCGCAACGTCCAGACGAATCCCTCGACGGTCGCCCAGTCCACGCGGGTGCTGAACGCGGCGGTGCCCTCGCCGGGCAGAAGGTGGGCCTCGTCGATGACCACCTGCTCATAGACGGGCAGGCCGCCGCCGGCCAGCAACAGGGCGTGGTTCACGCAGACCAGATGCGCCGCTTCGGCGCGCGCCCGCGCCAGGCGCCAGTGGCAGCGCGTGCGCGCGGGGCAGCGGCGGCGCAGACAGGTCGCCGACGACGAGCGCAGCTCGCGGGCCAGTGCGGCCAGGTCCGGCAGCACCAGCGTGGCCCGATAGGGCAGCGCGGAGAGGTCGACCTCTCCGCGGCGCGCGCGCCCAAGCAGGTAGGCGAGCGCCAGAGCGCGCTGCGGGTCCGGCAGGGCGCGGGCCACGTCGGCGACGGCTTCGTCGAGGAACCGGCGGCAGAGGTAGTTCTCGCGCCCCATGAGCAGCGCCCAGTGCCAGCCCGGCGGCAGCGCCGCCTTCACTAACGGCAGGTCGTGCGACGCCAGTTGCCGCTGCAGCGCTTTCGTCTTTGTGCTGACCAGGACGCGCTCTCCGCGCGCCGCGCTGGCGAACGCCGCCGGCAACAGGTAGGCGAGGCTCTTGCCCATGCCGGTACCCGCTTCAAAGAGGCCGATGCCGCCCTTGTCGAAGACGCGCGCCACAGCCTCGGCCAGCTCCGTCTGGCCGGGCCGCGAGCGAAAACCGGGCAGGCTGGCGGCCAAGCCGTCCGGCGACGAGAACTGGCTGCGCCAGCCGTCCTGGTCGACCGGCAGGGCGGCAGGGCCGGCGGTAGCAGGCCCGGCCGGCTCGGGGGCGACCAGCGATGGCGGCTCCTTTTCGGGACGCAGCCCGAATGCGTCCAGGAGTTGCAGCGGGCGCCAGCCGGCGGCCACCAGCAGCCGCCTCTCCGGCTCAGCCAGCGCGGCCGCCCGCCGGCACGAGGCGGCGAACAGACCCGCGGTGGCCACTGCATCTGGCAGCGCCCGGTGGGTGGGACGCTCCAGACGGAGGTGCTCCGCCATAGAGCCGAGACCGTGGCGGTCGAGTTCCGGGTAGAGCAGCAGCGACGCGTCCAGTGTGTCGAACGATGCGCCCGCCGGCGCCGGCAGACCATTGCGGCGGGCCTCCGCGCTCAGGAACTCGAGGTCGAAGGAGATGTTCTGGCCCACGATGAGGGCGTCGCCCAGGAACTCCAGAAAGCCCGTGTATGCTGCGGCGAAGGAGGGTGCCTGACTGAGCTGGGGAGTAGTGATGCCTGTGAGGCGCTCCACCAGCAGCGGCACGGGGATGCCGGCATTGACGAGCGTGCTGAAGCGGTCGGTGACCCGCAGACGCGCGTCGACGCGCACGGCGGCAAGGTCGATGATGCGGTCCCGTGCGGGGTCGAGGCCGGTGGTCTCGGTGTCGATGAAGACGAGCTGGGGCGGAGTCACCATGGTGAGGATAGCAGACGGGCCGGAGCGCGGGACGGTCTGCGGCCGCGTCGGCAGCCGTTGGCGCTTCAGGCGGTCGGGGGATCCGCGGCGAGGACCGCGAACGAGGGCGCCAGGGCGGCGGCTATGAGCTCGAGCAGCTCGGTGGCTCCGGGCGGCGGTTCGCCGGGGAGCGTGAGAGTAAAGGCCAGGCCGCCGGCCGCCGCCGTGATGATGCTCGGGCGGGATGTATCCGGGGGACCTTCGGTCGAAGTGGCGTCGACGTTCTCCGCTCCGGCCGCCCCGGCTCCCGACCCACCGGCCACGGCCACGCAGCTGACGGCGACGAAAGCGGCGCGGAGGGCTTCTGCCAAAGCGGCCAGTCGATCCGTCGCCGGGGCTGTATGCACGGTGGGCAGGGCAGCGGCAAGCGACGCGGCGGCGCGGGCTAGCTCACGGCCCGACTCTCGTCTGCTGTGTTCCAATTGGCGGGCGTGCACGAGGGCGACCGACGCGTGACCGGCTATGGCCCGCGCCAGTCGCAGCTCCTGACGCGTGAAGCGCCGGCGGCGTTCGCGGTCGACCACTTCCAGCAGCCCGATGGTACTCTCCTTGTAGACCAGCGGCACCATCAGCAGCGTGCGGCCGCCATCGCCTTGCAGCTGTGCGATCTCTGCCGGGTCGGCTGCTGGATCGTCGACGTAGACGACCGCCGGAATATGCTCTTCCAGCACCTTGCGCGTGTATGGGAAGCGCTTGAGCGGATACGGCCCACCGTCCGGCAGGCGGCGACCGGTGTCGTCGTAGTCCGCCAGCAGCAGCAGGGAGTCTCCTGGTCTGTCGTACTCCGAGATGGCGCACATGTGACAGTCCAGCACGCTGGTCACCTGGCGGGCGATCTCGGCCAGCAGGGCCGGCAGCTGATGGCGGCTGCCCAGGGCGATGGCGGTGCTGACCATGGTGTCCAGCTCGCGTTCGCGGGCCAGGCGGGCAGCCAGGTGATTGCCGTCGCCGATGGAGCGGGCGAGCTCGTCGATATCTTCGGTCGCGATGCGACGGTGGCCGCCGGGCGTACGGGTGCACGGCAGAAAGCCGGTGGAGGTCCAGCGGCGGATGGTCACCGGGGACACACCGAGGCGGCGAGCGGCTCGTTGAACGCTGACGTACATCGCCTTAGAGCCTAGCCAACATGGGGCGAAGCTGCAAGATGAGCAAGTTCGCGCGGCGATCGGACGAAGTTACGAGATGGTTAGCGGCGGCGCTGCGCAGTCGCGCCGCCGCACACGTCAGGCGTCGGAGCAGCCGCTGCGAGACAGCGACGCGGCGGCAGCGGCACAGACCAGCGTCAGCAGCTGGGTCTGACCGTCGGCCGGCGGCCCTGGTAGCGTAACCGTGACGGCGAGCTCCCGGCCGCCCGCGGACGCCGCCGCCGTGAGCACGTTGGCCGCGTCGCTGCGGGTGGCCGCCGCCGCGGCCCTTTGGCGTTCCGGCCAGCGCGGCGCCGCTGCGCCGGCCGCCTCGCCGTCGTAGGCGGCGACCGCCGAGACGGCCGCCAGCGCCTCGCAGGCCACGGTGGCCGTCTCCTTTAGCAAGGCGGCCACCGTGGCCTGCGAGCTGAGTCGCGGCAAGGCGGCGGCCACCTGCTCGATGGCGAAGCAGAGCTGTGACACGTCCGTGCTGCGGCGACGCAGGCGATCGAACAGCATGGCGTTGTTGAGTGCGACCGCAGCCTGCGCTGCAACGGTGCGGCAGACACGCAGCTCCTGGCGGGAAAAGCGGCGCTCGTGTTCGTGGTCGATCAGCTCGATGAGGCCGATCGAGCGGCCCTGAAAGACTAGCGGCACCAGCGTCACGCTGTGCGAGCCGGCGTGACGCAGGTAGGCGAGGTATGCCGCGTCGGCGCGCAGGTCGCTGACGTTGATGGCCTCTATGCGCTGTTCGTCGAGGACCACGTCGGTCACCGGAAAGCGCTTGGTGGGGAAGGGCTCCCAGTTGGGCCGCCGCCGGCCGCTGCCGTCGTAGTTGGCGAGCATGCGAATGGTCCGTGGGCCGGGGTCGAACTCGGAGATGGAGCACGAGTCACAATCGAGCAGCGCCGTCATCTGGCGGGCTATCTCGGCCAGCAGCCGCGCCAGGTCGAGCTGGCTGGACACGGCCAGTGAGGTGCCGGCCAGAGTCTCCAGTTCGCGCTCCCGGGCGAAGCGGGCCGACAGGCGCGAACCCCCGCCGATGAGGCCGGAGAGCTCGTCAATGTCATCCTGCGCGATGCGCCGGTGTCCGCCCGGCGTACGAGTGCAGGGCAGGAAGCCGGACGACGTCCAGCGGCGGATGGTGTGCGGCGAGACGCCAAGGCGACGAGCCGCGAGCTGCACGCTGAGGTACGTAGTCATGGACGGAAGTTAGCCAAGAACTTGTACATCGTCAAGCGTCGGCGCAGTCCGGCCACACGTTTGCGAGCGTGCGCCCGGCGTTCGGGCGGTGGTGCTTGACTCTGCCACCATGCTGAATTGTTATGATGCAATCATGGAGGGAGAGAGTCCGAGTTCCGCGCAGCGGACCGCCGTGCCCGCGCACGAGCGGCGTAGCCCGGTCAGCACCGGCCGGCGCGCCGGCACCGACGCCCGGCGCAGACCGTCGCCGGCGGCCGTCGTGCCGCACCACGCGGCCGAACTGTTCGAGGCGGTGGACTGCGGCGTGGTCGTGGTCGACGAGGCCGGAGTGGTCCGTTATGCGAACCGCACCGCGCACGAGTATCTCGAGTCACTGGACAGACAACTCGCCGGCCGCAGCGTTCGCGACCCCGGCTGGTCCGGCGCCATCCTTGTCGATGAGCAGGGCGAACTGCTCGCGTTAGAACGCTTCCCGGTGGTCGAGGTCCTGGACGGGGCGGAGTCTTCTTGCGCCATCCTCGGTGTGGCGCCGCGGGTGGACTCCCTGCCGGACTGGCTGGAGGTCAGTGCCCGGGCGGTGGACCTGGACGGTCGACGGCAGGCGGTGTGCACGGTGCATCCGGCGCCGAGCAACGCCAGTCAGCGCAGCCTGTGGGCACGTGCCAACCGGCTGCGCGCCCTCATGGACAGTCTGCCCGGCGCCTACTTCGTGCTGAACGAGGTGAACGAGGTGATCGAGTGCTCACGCGGAGTGGTCGAGTACCGCCGGGACGAGGGGTACGGCTCGCCGATAGGGCATCGCCTGCCGGCCCTTTTCTCGGAGCAGGCGGCTGCGGACGCTGAAGAAGCCATTGCCGAGGCGCGGACCCTCGGCGCCTCCGAGTTCGAGGTCGAGTGGCAGGGCTCCGATGAGACGGTCTACTACGAGGCTCACTGCCGGCTCCTGCCAGGGCGTCACGTGTCGGTGCTCCTGCGGGACGTCACCGACCGCTGGCGAGCCGAGGAGGAGCTGTTCGCCCTGGAAGAGATCCACCGCCTGGTGGCGGAGAACGCGCGCGACGTCATCTATCGGATGACCATGAAACCGACGCCGCGCCTGCAGTACGTCTCGCCCTCGGCGGAGCGCCTCCTGGGCTACTCAGCGGACGAGTTCTACGCCGACGATTCGCTCATCTTCAAGGTGCCGCGGCCGGACTTCTTCCCGCTGCTTCGCGATCAGGCTGCCGGCCTGCTGGACTGGGACCAGCCGGTGGAGATCTGCGTGCTGCGCAAGGATGGCACTGAGCGCTGGATCGAGGAGACGGTGACCCCGGAGCTCGACGAGGATGGCACTGCACTGGTAATGGACGTGGTTATGCGCGACATCACCGAGCGCCGGCGCCAGGCTTCGGCCCTGCAGCGCAGCGAGGCGCGCTTCCGTCTGCTCGCCGAGCACGCCCGCGACATAGTGTGGGGCGTGCGCCTGCGGCCGGAGATGGCCTGGGAGTACATCAGCCCCTCTGTCCAGAGGTTTCTGGGGTACTCGGCCGAGGAGCTCACGGCCGATCCGTGGTTCTTCCGGCGGCTGATATCCGAAGAGTCCCAGCCTCAGGTGCAGCGAATGATGACCGGCGACCTGGACGCCGACGAGACCCTGGTGGTCGCCTGGCGGCATCGCGACGGTGGTCTGGTGTGGTCGGAGGGGAGCATCACGCTGCTGCACGACGCCGATGGCGTCCTCGTGGGCGTACAGGGCATCATGCGCGACGTCACGGAGCGGGTCAGAGGAGGCAAGACCGTTCGGGCGTGAAGTGCGGCGTTCCCGAAAGCGGCGTCGCGGCGTTTCCGTCGGCGTCCACGGGCGAGGCACAAACCGCCGCTGGGCGGCCCTCCGATGGTTCGCCGGTCAGCTCACGCCGGCGAGGTCCGCCAGGCGGTCGGCCGCGGTCAGCAGCCGTGGCCTGTCGACCAGCGCATCCAGCCATCGAGAAGGGATCCCGCGCTCGCCGAAGAGCGCCCCGGCGAGCGCGCCGGTGACGGCTCCGGTCGTGTCGCTGTCGTTGCCGAGGTTCACGGCCAGGACCACTGCCTCTTCAAAGCTCCTCGCCTGCAGCGCGCACCACACGGCCGCCCTCAGCGTCTCGACTACGGCAGTGGACGAGTGGATCTCTTCGGGCTCGGCGACTGCGGCCTCGCGCAAGGTAGCGCTGATGCGTGAGTCTTCCTCCTCGAGGTCGGCGGCCACGATGAGCAACTCCTGTCGCAGACGGTCCTCCAAAGCGGCTGCAATGAGCTCGTTGAACGCCACGCAGGCCCAGCCGGCGAGCCGGTCGAAGTGGGTGAGCTCCGACTCGCGCAGGCTGATGTCGCGGCGCCGGTCGCGGTCGTTCCAGTACCGCAGTCCGACCGGCGCGCAGCGCATCATGCTCGCGTTGCCGGACGCGGGGCTGCCGAGGATCTCGTAGGCACGCCGTGCCGCCAGGTCGAGCGACGTGCCCGCCTTGATCCCCAGCATGACCGTGCGGACGGTCAGTGAGATGTCCTTGGGATTGCACTGGAACCACGCGAGATAGCGGTCGGCCACGTCCTGCGGGACGAAGCTGCCGTTTTCGGCCAGGCTCTCGGCCAGGCACAACATCATCCCGGTGGCGTCGGTCGTCTCGCCGACGGCCACTTCGTGGACGCCGCCGCCGACCATCTCCGAGAGCACGCCCCAGCGCTCGGCTACCTGCTCGGGCGTCAGGAACTCAGCCGGCGCCCCCAGCGCGTCACCCGCGGCCAGGCCGAGCAGGGTGCCGCGGAAACGCTCGCGCAGTGTCGCAACCGGCTCGACCATCGGCGTCATGCGAGCAGGTCGGCTGTGAGCCGCTGGTAGAACAGAGCCTGGAACGGGAGGTCTGCCGTCGCCACGCGCTCGTCCTTGGCGTGCTCGCGGCCGCCCATGGACGCGGAGTCCTCGGCGAGGAACGGGCAGAAGCCGTAGGCCACCGCGCCGGGCACGCCGGCCCGGAACCAGCGTGAGTCGGTGAAGCCGCACAGGTGGGAGGGCACCATATCGGCGTCCGGGACCATGGCCGTGAGCACCCGCGCAAGGCTGGCGGCGAGCGGAGTGTCGCAGGGAGACTCGTTGCCCTCCGTCACGTCCCCCCAGTTGAACTCGTAGGCGGCACCCAGCGGCTCCAGCGCGGCGCGGACCTCACGCTCGACCTCGTCCGGCTTGTGGCCGGGCAGTATGCGACAGTCCACTCGCAGCTCGGCCCGCGACGGGATGACGTTGACCGCCTCGCCGCCGGCGCGGGCGATCGTGGGAGAGAACGTGATACCCAGCAGTGGCTCGATGAGATGGCCCCGCTCGTCGCCCGCACGGAGCATTGTCCGCACGGCGGCGCGGGCCCGGGCGGGATCTTTCAGCCGACGACCGAGATCGCCGTCACCGACGAGCGCGTCCACGTAGCGCGCCAATAGCGGCGTGATGTCGACCGGCAGGTCGTGCTCGGCTAGGAGCGTAATGGCGCGGCCCAGCAGTTCCACTGCGTTGCGCTCGTGCAGCGGCACCGACCCATGGCCGCCGCGGCCGTGTGTGTGGATGCGAAAATCGGCGTAGCCCTTTTCTCCGACGGTGTAGGTGAAGAGGCGGCGGTCGCGGGCCGGCACCCAGGCGCCGCCGCCTTCGTTGATGACATAGTCGCAGCGCGCCAGGTCGGGCCGGTTCTGAATGAGCCAGCGGGCGCCGCAATAGTCACCGCGCTCCTCGTCGGCCGTGGCCGCCAGTACCAGTTCGCCGGCGAAGTGCGCCCCACGGCGAGCCGCTCGAGCCACGGCGACGGCCTCTGCGGCCACCTGGCATTTCATGTCGAGGGCGCCGCGGCCCCAGACGTAGCCGCCCTTGACGGCGCCCGAGAAAGGCGGCTCGCTCCACTCGTCGGCTTCGGCCGGGACTACGTCCGTGTGCCCCAGCAGCAGGAGGGCCGGGCCGGGCCGGTCGCCGCGGACGCGAGCCACGAGGTTCAGACGGTCTGGGTACGGACCGACCAGGTCGCAGGGCACGCCGCTGTGGGCCAGATAGTCCCTCAGAAGCAGTGCGCAGGCTGTCTCGTTGCCGGGCGGGTTGCTGGTGTCGGCGCGCAACAGGGCGGACAGCAGGCCGACCGTCTCGGCCTCCAGGCCGTTCCAGTCGTGGTCGTCTACGCCGAATGGGGACACGCCGCCTCCTGGTCGTCGCGCTCCGCCCAGGTGGGGGGCACGAACACGAGTCTATGATATCTGCTCGGCGACCTCACCCGGGTCCGTCGCGGGGGCCGCCGGCTGGGTCGCGAGCGGGTCACTCAGGCCGCAGCGACGCATATCATGGGCGCACACACTGCAGCGAAGCGAGGAGAGGACATGCGCATCGCCGTCGTCGGAGCCGGCGCCATGGGGCGCTGGGCCGTCAAGGAACTCGGTCTTACACACGAGGTCGACGAGATAGTCGTGGGCGACGTCGATGTGGCCCACGCTACGCGAGTCGCAACTGAGATGGGCGAAGGAAAAGCTCGCGGCGTGGCCGTCGATGCCTCCGACGAGTCTCAGCGGAGCCTGCTGGCGGCCCTCGAGGGGTGCGACGCGATGGTCAACGCCACGCAGCACTTCTGGAACCTCAACGTGATGCGGGCGGCAGCGCGCGCCGGCTGTCACTACACGGACATGGGCGGCCTGTTCCACGTGACCCGCCAGCAGGTCGATCTGGACGAGCTGTTCAGGCAGGCTGGCCTCACGGCGGTCATCGCGATGGGAGGCGCACCCGGCGTGACGAACGTACTGGCTCGCTACGGCGCGGAACGCCTGGACACAGTGGAAGAGGCCCACGCGCTGTGCGGCAACGTCGATCGCACGGACTGGAGCGGCTACCCGGGCTGGGTGCCGCCGTATTCGCTACAGACGCTCTGCGACGAGTTCAGCGTGACGGCTCCCGAGTTCATCGACCGGGAGTGGGACGAGACGCACATCGGCGGCGACGGGGAGGAGCCCACCGATTTTGGCCAGCCCGCCGGCGTGCTGCCGGCCCATTTCACGATCCACTCGGAGCCTTTCACCTTCTGGCATGCGTGGAAGGACCGCGGGCTGCGCAGCGCCACCTTCCGGCTGAGCCTGCCGGCCGAGTTCACAGGGCAGATGAGGTTTCTGAAGACGATCGGCATGACCCGCACCGACGAAGTGGAAGTCGGAGGCGTTCGCGTGCGACCGCGAGATGTACTCCTCAAGGTGGCGGCCGACATACCGCGGCCCGGCCCGGAGGTCGTCATGAACGACGTCGACTATCTGCTGGGCGTGGTCCGCGGACACAAGGACGGGCACGCAGTGGAGTGGCGGGTGCGCGCGGTCGTGCCCGCGCACCAGGGTCACGGCGCCGGCGGAGGAGACGTGGACACCGGGATACCGCCGGCGATCGTGGCCACGATGCTGGCCACCGGCGAGATCGCCGGCCCGGGCGTCTTTGTTCCGGAGCAGATCGTGCCCTGCGAAGAATTCTTTCGCCGCTTGGCCCGCTGGGGGGTGACGATAGACGCCGAGATGCGCCAGGTGGTGGCTTAGGCGGCCCGAGGACGCCCCGCCTGCCGATACGGCGCGTCCGTCGACGAGATCAACCGAGCGGGGTAGGCTGCTGTGCGATAGGTAGGAGCGAAGGGGTTGGGGCCATGGCCGACGAGATCCGGCAGGGCGAGGGGCTGCGGGTGCTTCTCGTGGAGGACTCGGTCGACGACGCCCTTCTCGTGCTGCGCGAACTGGAGCGCGGCGGCTTTGCGCCGCTGAGCCGCCGCGTGCAGACCGAGGCCGAGCTCCGGGACGCGCTGCGGGAGGACTGGCAGATAGCTATCGTCGACTATCGGCTGCCGGGATTCGCCGGCGCGGCCGCGCTGCAGCTGATCCGCGAGCTTGGACAGGACTTGCCCGCCATCCTGGTGTCCGGCACCGTCGGCGAGCAGGTCGTGGCCGAGACGATGAAGGCCGGGGCGGCGGATTACCTGCTCAAAGACAACCTCCGCCGCCTGGTTCCCGCGGTACGTCGCGAGCTTGCCGAGGCGGCGGTGCGCCGGGAACACCGAAGTTCCCAGGAGTCCCTGCGCCTCAGCGAAGAGCGTTTTCGTGTCGCCCTTACGGATTCGCCGATCTTCACCTTCTCCAACGATCGGGAACTGCGCTACACGTGGGTCTACAACCCTCGCGCCGTCTTCGGCGCTGCTCAGACGGACATAGTCGGCAAGACCGACGCCGATCTGCTCTCGGGGCCGGGAGCGGCCGACTTCGTGGCCTTCAAGCGGCGCGTCCTGGCCTCGGGCAGGCCTGAGCGTCGCGAGTTTCGCCTGGAGATCGGCGATGCGACGGTCTGGTGCGACGTCTCCGCCGAGGCCGCCCGCGACGCGGACGGGGCGGTCGCCGGCATCACTTGCGCCGCCGTCGACATCACGGAGCATCGCAAGCTGGAGCACAAGCTGCGGCGCTCAGAGGAGCGCTACAAGCTGCTCTTCGAACGCACCATCGCCGGCGTGTTCCAGGTCACTCGCGGCGGCCGCATCGTGGCGGCCAACCAGGCGCTGGCCGACATGCTCGGCTGCGCGTCGCCGGCCGAAGTCGTCAGGCACGATCTCACGGACTTTCTGCGCGATGAGGGGCGCTTCGGCGAGCTCGTCGCGAAGACCGAAGCGCACGGCGAGCTGGGCCTCACGGAGCTCGCCCTGGAGCGGCTCGATGGCTCCAAGGTATGGGTCGCGCTGACCGCCACCTGGGTGACTAGAGACGGCGAGGAGTCGACGGCCCTGGGCGCGGTGCTGGACATCAGCAGCCTGCGCCGCGCCCGGGAAGAGCTTGGCGATAGCCTGCACCTTCTGCACGACACTTTCCTCCAGGTCGTCGACTCTCTCGGCTCGGTGATCGAGCTGCGCGATCCGTACACCGCCGGTCACCAGCAGCGCGTCACGGAGCTGGCAACGGCCATGGCCACCGAGATGGGATTCACGGCGGACGAGACGGAGGGCCTGCGAGTGGCGGCGGCCTTGCACGACATCGGCAAGCTGTACGTGCCGGCGGAGATCCTCTCCAAG
>Ga0182021_10007418_pt1 | contig 12998 bp, 7 predicted proteins | sample 612E3MmetaG_FD_120493 | JGI IMG/M metagenome (GOLD analysis project Ga0182021, IMG submission 120493) | Permafrost microbial communities from Stordalen Mire, Sweden - 612E3M metaG (Illumina Assembly) | ecosystem: Environmental > Terrestrial > Soil > Wetlands > Permafrost | place: Sweden... | reverse complement strand
TTTTCGATCTCATCGAAAAGCACAACAGAATACGGTTTGCGTCTGACCGCTTCGGTCAATTGGCCGCCTTCCTCATAGCCCACATAGCCCGGAGCGGAACCGATCAATCTGGAGACAGCCAGTTTTTCCATATATTCACTCATATCAATACGCACCATATCATTTTCATTTTGAAAAAGAACAGCCGCCAGAGCTTTGGCCAACTCTGTTTTGCCGACTCCCGTCGGCCCCAGAAAAATGAATGAACCGACGGGGCGTTGCGGATCCTGAATGCCCGCTCTGGCGCGCAGGACCGCATCGGTCACGGCCTGCACGGCCTCCTCCTGCCCGATAATCCGCTGATGAAGAATGGCATCCAGCATCAGCAGGCGGTCACGTTCGCCCTTAACCAGTCTGGTCACCGGAATTCCCGTCCAACGCGCGACCACTTCGGCAATCGTATCTTCGGTTGCTTTTTTATTCTCCAGCGCAGCGGCGTTTGATTCATTATCATTATTAGACCGCGATTTTTCCCATTGTCCGGTGAGAATATCCGCCTGTTGCTGAAAATCTTTTAATTCCTGACGCAGTTTCTCCAGACGTCCCCTGCTGGCCTTATCGGTTTCCATTTTAAGCATGGTCTCTTCTATTTCCATTTCATGGACTTTGCGGGTGAGGGCGTCGAGTTCGGCGGGCGGGGAATCTATCTCCGTACGGATCAGGGCGCAGGCCTCATCGATCAGATCAATAGCCTTGTCGGGTAGAAACCGGTCGGTTATGTAACGGTTGGACATGACCGCTGCAGCAACAATTGCCCCATCCAGGATTTTAACACCATGATGGTTTTCAAAACGCTGTTTGATTCCCCGCAGGATAGAGACACTCTCCGCAATTGAAGGCGGTTCAACCATAACCGGCTGAAAACGACGTGCCAGAGACGCGTCTTTTTCAATATATTTTCTGTATTCATCAAGCGTGGTAACACCGATACAATGCAGTTCGCCGCGCGCCAGCATCGGTTTGAACATGCTCCCGGCATCCATGGAGCCCTCGGCGCGGCCCGCTCCGACGATGGTATGCAGTTCATCAATAAACAACAGGATACGGCCTGCGCTGGCCTTAATTTTGTTCATAATGACCTTGAGACGCTCCTCAAACTCACCCCGGAACTTTGTTCCGGCCAGCAGGGACGCCATGTCCAGAGCGAAGATGGTTTTGTCTTTAAAACCTTCAGGAACATCGCCTGCCGCTATGCGCTGGGCCAGAGCTTCAACGATGGCGGTTTTGCCTACACCCGGTTCGCCGATCAACACGGGATTGTTTTTTGTCTTGCGCGCCAGAATGCGCAGTACCCGCCTTATCTCGGCTTCGCGTCCGATTATCGGATCAAGCTTTCCCGCCGATGCCAGTTCGACAAGATCAGTGCCGTAAGGGGCAAGATCCTCACCGGCAATTGCGGGACTCTTGACGCGCCGACTGCCGCTTTGCGGGCCCACCACATCTAAAAGACGCTCCCTGCTCACGTCAAACTGGCCCAGGACGCGTCCGGATGGATGTGTTTCCCCTTCATCAACCATGGCCAGCAGTACATGTTCGACGGAAATATTTTCATCTTCCAGCCGCCGCGCTTCATTTTCGGCTTTCGTCAGAATTCTGCTCAACCGTTGGGAAAGATAACTGGTGTTTCTCCTTCCATCTGTCTCCGAAACGCATGGCCGGCGTTTGAGTCCATTTTCCAGTTCGGCCAGCATGGAATCCAGCGGCACATCCATTCTGGTCAATAGTTTCTGCGCCAGGCCGCCTTGCTGTTCAATCAAAGCCACCAGCAGATGCTCCACATCCACAATGGCATGACATAAATGCACAGCCTTGGCCTGGGAAGCGGCAAGAGCCTCCTGAACCTTCTTTGTCATCCTGTCCCTTTGCATACACATCCTTTTCCGGGGATTTATTTAGCTGGATATTTTTCGTTTTCTAAAGTGAAAACATATAAAATAATCGCCTTGTCTGTCAATGAAATGAAAGTATATCTTATTCAGGAATCAACCGACGCACAGAACCGACTTGCGGCCGTTAGTCTTGAAATCTTCCTTGATCTTGTTGAACTCCTCGGGCGTAAGTCTGCGGTAAGTATTATCACCGCGCTGTCTGAAATAAACATGCATGCCGGGATTTCCGTCCAGGTTGAAGTTCTCGCGCTTGAAAGGCCGCACAATAATTTTCTGGGTATTGGTAACGGGAAACTTCTCGATGACGCGAATATAATCGGGCATCCACTTGGGATCCATTCCTCCTTCATTTTGCTGTTGGATAAACCACTCATATACTTTATCCGGTTCGAATGCGACGCCGTCTTTAAGCTGGACGGTAATCATGACCTTCTCATCGGCAATTTCGCAGGGCGCGCCGTAGGCAATGGCGCAATCCACGCAGGGAACATTCTGAGCGAAATTAAGAACATTTTCCGCCGAGAAATTTTCTCCGTCTTTGCGAATCCAGTCATCGGTGCGGCCGTTGAAAAACATGTAACGCTTGCCGTTCACAATTCTGACGTGCCCCAAATCACCCGAATGATACCAGCCGTTGCGGAATTTCTGATTGGTCGCTCCCTCATTGCCGTAATACCCTTCGAATCTGAGGTTGTCATCGCCAACCTTGCGGCAGATTTCACCAACCGCCTTGTCATAATTGGTGAGAGCGCCGCTGGCGTCTATAATACCGGGATCGCATTCGCGTCCCTCTTCGTCTAATATAAGGACGGAGGAATCCACCTGGCCTACCGAATCAATCGGGTCCCCGGGACGGTTGGCTGTGGTAATGACCGCTTCGGTGGAACCGTAGATCTCATAAATATGATACATGTTCAGATAGCGTTTGAGTTTTATACGGTCGTTAACCGAGGCGCCGTTGCCGTATGCTTTGCGGAACTTGTTGCGCGGATGTTTGGCCAGAGCTTTCTCCACGGCGTCGCCGCTGCCGTATTTGCGTTCCAGAGCGTCAAGAATATAATGAAGAGGCTGGCCGACATAGTTAAGAAAGGAAACTCCGTAGGTAAGCATATCTTCTTCAAACGCGCTCGCGGAAAAACGCCTCTTCAGCACGAAACTGCCGCCGATAATCATCTGCGGCAGGATTCCGATATACCAGGCGTTGGAGTGAAACAGAGGCATCGAAATGTAACCGCGGTCGTTTTTGTTAAGATGAACCGCAAATTGCACCATAAAGCCCGCTCCAAACAATTTGATATGAGTGCAGGGCACTCCTTTGGGCAGACCTGATGTGCCCGAGGTATAGATAACAATCACCGGACTGAAATTATCCACCTTGACCCGATAGCTTCCGGGCACGGTTGCCTTTTGCGCTTCTTCAACCCCCTTTTCCAGCGATTTAAACCCGGTTGATTTAAAAGCGTTCTCATCCCCTACGAAGTAAACATTTTCCGGACCGATCACCGCCCCGTTTTTTACTACGCCTTCCACTTCTTTCAGGGTGCTGGCATTGATAACCAGAAACGAAATACCTGCCTGTTCCATGACCTTGTCCAGAGTCTCGCCCCTGAATCCTGAATTAATCGCAAACATAATGGAATTGCTCAAGCCCGCGCCTAAGGAAGCGTAGATAAATTCAGGATTGTTATCCATGTAAACGCCGAAAGCGAGTCTCTTGTCAAAGCCTAGCTTGCCGCTGTCAACAAGTTTCTTTCTTACGCTCAGGAAAAACTGCGCGTAGCGCCGTGATTGCTGATAAACTTCCCGATAGGTGTATTCACGGCCCTCAAATATGAAAAACACGCGATTACGCCTGAACCAAAGCCACCAGAGTGTCATCTTTATCATGGTGCTGAAATTCACAAAGCCCAAGACTTCCCGTATGATCGTTTTAAAATTTATTTTCTTCACTGGTTCCCCCCCAGAGAAAGTATTGTTACAATGAATTTAAATGCATAATGGTCTGTTGAATTCCTAACGGGCATCCGTACGGAGCAAACTATAGGAAGAATAGCCTCTTATGTCAATGAAATATTGGTTTCTATAAATGAAGATTAACTGTGCAAAAAGCAAAAAATAAAATTTCCGGCAATTCCCATCGAATAATATCATCCTGAAAGAAAATTGCTTTATTGAAACCTGATTTACGGTTTTTCTTGTCACATTTCAGATCTAATGATTTAAAACGTCTGAAATTGATGACGAGCCATCATTTCTGATGACAGGCAGTATATGTCAATGAAATATAGAACGTCCTGGTGTAAAACAGACGGCAAACAAACCTATTTGGGGAGGAGATTCTGCGGGCACAACACCTCCAACCTTCACCGCAGCATAGCCCATGACAAACATCACCGTCGGCTTGCACGGCAATTCGACGCCAGGATTGCACCTGCGATTTCTAATAGCCATAAAGTTCCAATCTGAAATGTGCTATGCACTTTTCACGTAAATTATTGAAATAGTCTATAACCATTCAACAGCCTGAGGAAATGCAATGATCCGGAAAATTTTTTAATAAGGATTTTAAGATGCCTAAAATAGTCGACCATGACCGATATCGTGATGAACTCGCGTATCGGAGTTTTGATATCGTAGCAAAGCACGGCTTTCAAATACCGACAAGAGACTTGGCCAAACGTCTGGGCATTTCAACAGGCACCATCTATAAATATTTTAAATCCAAAAGACACTTGTTTGAATACATGACTCAGGTTATGACCAAGAGAAACGTGGCGGAAATAATAATAGACATAAAAGATGATACGCCGCTGGAAGAGCGAGTGAATATCGTGCGAAACTTTCTGATAAAAAACCAGACATATCTCCAGAATTTGTTGATGCTTGCATTTGATTATATGCGTTATGACAAGCAATCAACTATGCTGAAGAAAGGTCTGGATAATTTCCGGATTGCAATTGCCGATTATTTTACGGTCGATGATGAATACGGAAAATTCATTTTCATCTATCTCTGCGGCCTAATATTTCATGGAATATTATTTCCAAAAATTACATCCATCCCAAAGCAGGCAGAAGCATTTAAACAATTTATCGTGCCGCCCGTAAAATCCATGAAAAAGTAATTTATTGTGAGACTCAAATTTCAATAACGAAGTGAATTGAAATTTGTAAGTCGAACAATCCCGCAGCTCGCGGCGGAATTGTTTCCAAAGTTTACTTTGCGGTTCGTACCTGTGATTCATCCAAATCACTCCCTGTTTTATTAAGAATTTTTATTTGGCCCTTGTTTGCAGTAACTTTGCAGCCAATCATTGCCGTCAGGGAACAAAGTATCATAATACTTAGAAAACCAAAAAGACAGTCTGATGAAAACTTGAGAATGAAACCGCTTACAATACCGCCGAATCCCATGCCTAAAAATTGTACGGACATGAAAATACTCATGACCGTTCCTTTAAATTTTTGTGCCGGGAAGTGGGAAATGGCTACGGGCAGGGTGGCGGAAAGAATACAGTGGCCGGAGTAAAAGATTATTAAAGCCGGTATCAAGAAAAAAACAGAATGTGATAAAAGCGGAATAAGCACACCGGTAAACTCAAAAGCCAGACCGATCAGAACGGTTTGTGCCGAGCCGTTTTTATCGGCCTGATGGGCAAAATAAAACATCAGAACAGTGCCGATCACAGCTGTCGGCGCAAATATTTTCCACATGCTTCCCAGTTGAGTTTGTCCCAGAATCAAAATCGGCATGATATAGAATACGCCTGCGAAACAGACGTTAATGCTGAAACCTACTGCGCTTAATCGTAAAAAATTACTGTTACGGAGAAGATATTTGAAAATTTTAATGGTTTCATCAAAACTATGAATCCGATTTGCTTCCCGGTGATGGTGACTTTTATCTTCCACAAATCTGAAAGTATAAGCCAGGGCCAATATCAAAAAAAAGGCGCAAAAATAAAAGACGTACCTGGCCGGCCAGATACTGGTGATGAACCAGCTCAATGGAAAGCCAATGATGACAGCCATTCCTATACCTATACCCATGTAGGCCATCGCTTTATTACGACACTTTTTATTGACGCCTTCGGTAATCCAGGTCATGGTGACCCCGGAAACTGCTCCGGCGCCGGCTACAGAACGGGCGAATATAAGAAAATAAATGTTGCCGGCAAGTCCGCAAAGGATCGTTCCCAGCAAATAAATAAAAGAGCCGATGATTGTTGTGGTTTTTCTGCCCAGGTGATCGCTCAAATAACCCATGGGAATCTGAAACAAAGCCTGTGAAATAGAGAAAATTCCCATCGCTATTCCCACCAGCGGCGCAGTTGTGCCGGGCAGGTTGGCGGCGTAAAAAGAAAGCACCGGCATGATCATGGATACGCCCAAAGCGCGGATACCGGCCAAAAGGCTCATGCCCAGAATGAGTCTCTGTTCAATGCAGCTGAAAGTGTTTGTCTGACTCTGTGCAACAATAGGCATTCTAATTACCTCTGGTAGTCCATCACCGGTCTCAGGCTTTCGCTGATGAGGTTTTATTTCCGGAAAGATAGTCAATTAAAATGTTGTTCAAACGCCTGGGCACATCAAGAGGAATCCAGTGTCCGGATCCTTCAATGCGTTCATAGTTCCACGGAGCATCAACATATCCAGCGCTCAAAAGCATTTGTCTTTCGGATAAGAATATGTCGCCGGTGCTCCAGATTCCGAGAACCGGCACTTTGATTCGGGGAAAATCTCCGAACAGCATATGAACTTCATTCGCTCTGTACCAGTTTAAAGCTGCGCTCAGACGCCCTTCGCGGCTCAAGTCTTTAATCCAGTGATCGACTTCGGAATGGTCATTGCTCAGTTTGCGCATAAGCAACCAATCGAATGACCGCATGCTTTTTTCGGCAATATACGGGACTTGAAATAAAACCGTATACCAGGCACGCAGCAATTGTTCTAAATTGGACCGGTAAGCTTTGGGATGACCTACCGACAAGGTCACGTAACATTTCACTCTATCGGGATATTTACCGGTAAAAACCCAACCGGTAACCGCACCCCAGTCGTGGCCAATCACGGGGGCTTTTTCTATTCCCAGATAATCCATCAAAGTAACAACATCTGAGCAGATTACATCTACACCGTATTTTTTTCGCTCCCGCGGCGCTTCCGAATCTCCCGTACCCCTTAAATCCGGGGCAACCACCTGATAGCCCTTTTGACTGAGGGCCTTGATTTGTTCACGCCAGACATAAGCGGAATCGGGAAATCCGTGCAACAGGATTACAGGAGCCCCCTTGCCCTCAATCACAACATTGAACTTTAAATTGTTTATTGTTATCGATTGGCCTTTTAAGCTCATTTCATTTCATCACTTGAAGAAAAGATTTTACTTCCATAGGCGGGCTTATCAGGACTGGCCCGCCTATGGAAGTGAGAAAAGATTACTTGTTTATATAATACACTGCCTTCAGAAGGTTATACGGGTTATAGTGAGTCGTATGTAACGGGGGAATCTTTTTATCAACGTTGAGTAAAGTGTAAATTCCCATCATCGCAGACTCCGTTGAATAATCCACCATGAACGTTGACGCATCCGGGATTTCAACATACTCGCCGATCAGAGCAAAGTTGGTCGATCCTTTCGGCACAACATTAGGCCTGTCGCCGATTTTTCTGGGCTGCCAGTGGCTTACGACATACGGTTCATTATAAAAATTCAGCTTGCTTTCTTTGGCAATCTCATCAAGGTGATCCACGATCCCGAAGTGGTACAACATTTCGGCCAGAAGTTCTCTACCCGTACATTCATGGGGCTCTTTCTTGATGTAATTGCCTTTTGTATTACCGATGAGCGTATAACCTATATATACTGTTATGTCGTCAGGCTGGCCTTTGTAAAAAGGCTGGAAGGGTATGTGCATTCCATAGGCCCAATTGGATTCCGGAAAAGAAATAATGTGCTGCTGACCCATGACTTTGGCCTTGGAAAAATTCATAATATAATCATGGAGAAATTTGCTTTTGCTGGTCAGGGACCATACAACCCACTTGCACTCATTGATGTTGCTGTCAAATACCTCGGGGTGTCCCATAATGTCCGGTTGTTTCTTGGCCATGTTTTCCCAGAGGGTCCATGAACCGTCTCTTTTATCTGTAATGAGTTCCGCTGTTGTGTCCATGGTTCCTGCGGATGAATCAGCCACCTTTGAGCCTATGTTCAGGATAGCATAATCCCCGTTCTTTAAGGTGATGATCTTTTCCTCGCCGTTTTGTTTGTAATACAGCTTTTCAACGGTTTTTTCCGTCTTGGAAGGTTTAAAGTCAACATCGTACACTTTGCATCCGTACTGGAAATCAACCCCGTTGTACTGCAGCCATTTTACAATCGGGAGAATTACAGAATAGTAGTTTTCGTAAGGCGTGTTCCATCCCTCTCTATTTAACGAGGGAAGGTTGTCAATGTCATCCAGAAATCTGTGCAGATAACGTTTGAATTCTGTCAGGTCGTGCCATGAATCGAAACCGAAAATAGCCGAAAACATATACCAGAAATGCGTTTTGAAAAACGAAGGCTGCATATAATCGGATATCCGTTTCCCTGAAGTGTCTTTTTCCGACTCCCAAACGATAAGCTTGATAAGATCCCATCTGTCTCTCCACGAAAGGCTAAATGTGCTGGAATCGAGCCTTTTTTGATTGAGGCCCCAAATTCTGCTGTAGGCGGCATTCAGTTTATGTGTTTTGTTGAATTCGAAGATTTCATCTTTAACCGATTGTTTGGGGACGTATTTTGTCGGGTTTTCAATCTTAAGGCCTTCCTTCATGATTTCTTCCTGATCTTTGAGAGAAGGAATTGATGCCAGCATATTCCAATAGCAGGTATATCTTTTTTCATTGAGCAACCTTGCGCCTCTGGATTTGTAGCCGTTCGTAGGATCAGCAACACCGTCCATTGCGCCGCCCATAAAATTCATTTGTTCGAGAATGTGGACGTTTTTGGCCGGTATATTGCCGTCTCTGATCGCGAAAACAGCAGCGGCCAGTCCCGCAACGCCGCCGCCGACAATGTAGACCTGCGAATCGGGTGTGACGGTTGACTTTGCCTTCTGGCCTCCGCAACTGCAGACAAGAAACAATGTCATAAATAATACCAAGATACATACAAATTGTCTTTTCATACTTCCCCTCCTTCGTTAATTTATAAGTGGAACAAAATGTTGATTAATGAACACTTGTTATTTTTAACATTGCACAAAAAATGTCATATAAACCTCATGATCTAATTTCTCCTTTTTTCCGGAGTTATAGATGACGGTTTACGCGGATTTCTCCACATAAGCCCAAGAGGAGGAGATTTTTTATAGAGGGAAGACTTTTCGATAGCATGAAAGCCGAAACGCCTGTAAAAATCTATATTGGTTTCCTTGGAGCATTCCAGATAAGCACCGCAATACTCATTATCGCAAATATCCAGTATGGGTTTCATTTATGAGGCACCTTATGATTGGCTTTTCTGATCTTATGATTCATGCATCCGGAATAAAGGTGAAAATAATATTAAATTTTCATCAAACCGTTATGTTAAGAACCCGTTCTTCCCGTTTCCGCATTCCTTCCCGGCAGTGAAAATGCGCACTTGGGATGCGAGAGAATAAAGAACAAATCTTTTCAAAAAAAATTACAGATTGAAATATTTTCTATGTCCATTTAACCTGCGGAAATTCTCTGGGCACTACGCCGTCAATTTTCACGGCGGGATATCCCATAACGAACATCACGGTCGGTTCATATGGCCATTCTATACCCAGTTTCTGACGCAATCCTTTTTTGAACTTCATCCAGGGAGCCTGTTTCAAGGTATTGAGCGGCAATCCTTGATAGCAGGTGCCCAATCCCAGCGAATGGGCGGCCAATACCATATTCTGGGCAATAATACCCAAGCCGATTTCCCGGCGCGAAACATGGTGATGATGACCATGCAAAAGTATGGCGCAGGGGGCATCAAAGAAAGTATCAACTTCATTGATGCCGAATCGGGAATGCTTGCTGCCAAATCTGCACCTGGTTAAACCGGAGATAGCCGCCATGGGGCGCTGGTCAAAGGAACTGGGACGGGCAATAACCAGAATCCTCTTGAGGATGTCTATCAAGGGATTTTTGTGCATGACTATATTCGCTACATTGCTCAAGAAGAATATGGTGGATTTATGCCATTCATCCAGAACCTGTTTATCCGTAATAACTGTTACCTTATACCCTATGCAATTACCTGCCGTGGGCGCGAAGCGGCCAGCCTCCAGAACGCGCTCAATCAATTCTTTTGGCACTGGATCCGGTTTGAATATACGCACGCTTCTTCTTTCGTAGATAACCTTTTCCGTGGGCGTGATCTGAGATTCGATTTCACTAAAAGGCTCCGGTTTTTCGAGTCTGAGCGGATTGGGCATTCCATCCCTTGAATCCAGAGGGAAGTCGTAGTCCGTGGCAAATCTTCCTTCGTTAACCCGGTAGAAGTTAGGCATAATCACTGCGCGATTTGGACAAACGGTTTCGCAATCATGACAGGCAAGACAGATCTTACCGAAATATTCCGGGAATCCCGCAAATGATGCTTTGTAAGAGCCGCAGCCCAGACAACGTTTGCTCTCGCTGACAGCTTGTTCCTGACCGAAGGGCAGGGCTTCTTCAGCATTGGGGCTCGCCAAACGCTTCGAGGCATCAAGCTTCTCTCCATCATTACGTTTGAAGTCTTCGGTGTCTCTGAAGTGCGGAGCGCCAAAGAGAGGAATACCTTTGTAAGATACTTCCGTCTTTACCGAAAGCTCGAATTTCACTCCTTTGATAAAGGCGTCAATACCCAGCGCTGCTTTGCGACCAGCACCTATGGCTGAAGCAACCAGATCAGGGCCGGTCACAGCGTCGCCGCCGGCAAACACCCCTTGTTCTAATGTCCGTCCGAGAACATCGGCGCCGATCCAATTGGCAGCCCGGGGAATATTTTCCAGACCGATCAAGTTAATATCCTGTCCGATGGCAGCCATGAGTGTTTCGCACTGGACATCGAATTCACTTCCCTTGACCGGTACTGGTTTAGGCCTTCCGGAGGAGTCGGGACTGCCCAGTTCCATCTTCGTGCAGGTAACGGTTACTGAGTTGCTGCTGCCTCCCACCTTGACGGGAGCGCATAAGAACTGAATCTTCACGCCTTCTTCTTTGGCGGCTTTTACTTCTTCTTCATGGGCGGGCATTTCGGCGACGGTTCTTCTATAGAGAATCGTCACATCGGAGCCCAATCTCCTTGCTGTCCGGGCGGCATCAATGGCCGTATTGCCTCCGCCGATGACCACGACTTTCTTACCCAGTTTAACCGGATTCTTTTCTTTAACTGATTTTAAAAATGCGAGACTGGAGAGAACCTTGCCGTCTTCTCCTTCAACGCCAAGAGAGGTGCTGCCCTGAGCGCCGACAGCCACGTAAACCGCTTTATACTGTTTTTTTAAATCATCGAATGAAATATCTTTGCCAACAACGGTGCCGAGTTTCATGGTCACACCCAGATTGACAATCCGGCCGATTTCAGCGTCGACGACTTTCTCCGGCAGACGGTAAGCGGGAATCGCATAGCGCAGCATACCACCGGCTTTAGGCGCAGCTTCAAAAACGGTTAGGTCATAGCCCATCATGGCCAACTGATATGCGCAGGAGAGGCCTGCAGGACCGGAGCCCACAACCGCAACTTTTTCATTTTTTTTCTGAGAGGATTTTTCGAAAGAAAGTCCTTTTTCCAAACCGAAATCACCCACCGTTCGTTCAACACAATTGATGTTGACCGCCGCCCCGTCAAAGTATGTCCGGTTACAGGCCGTTTCACAGGGATGAGGGCAAACCCTGCCGGTAACGGCGGGAAATGGATTATTTCGGGTAAGAACTTTCCATGCTTCGTGAAGGGAGGCGCCGTCATTGAGGAGCTTCATGTATGCCCGGATATCCGTGCCGGCGGGACAGTTGAACTGGCAGGCAGGCGCCTGCACGTCAGAGCACTTGCTCTTCGGCACCATGTCAATACCATCGCCCGGACAATTCCTCAGGCACACGCCGCAGCCCATGCATTTGTCTTCATCCACAATCAAGGTAAATGGCGCGCTGACAACATCAGGATCGACCATTTTTTTGAATTTGCCGGGTTTATAGTTCCTTTTCTCCAACTCAATTTTTACTTTTGAACCCTTGCCGAATGTAGAAGACATTTATTTCCCCTCCCTTTTAAGCATATTTAAAAATCTTCAATGACATGATGAAACGGTGTTTGTTAAATTATCACTTACTCCGGCGCTCCATGATTATTTTCTTAATTTATCCGACCAAGTTCATTACTTTTAATAGTTTCACAAGATGCTTTTCGTAAAATCCGGTTCTATAAAATATGGATAGCACCTTAAAATATAGTTCCGGGAACCATCGTTTCATGCGCCACATATTTCTGCCGTCTTTCTGGGTAATCACATAAAAGCGGTTTTTTTCGATAGATCGAATTGTATGACACGCAACCTTTTCAGATGTTGTCTTTGCGTTGCCGAAAAATGTATTGGCAAGGTCCACCTGGCGCTGATCGGGTGATGTGAATTGGTCCATCAGGTTCGTTTTGAAGAATGTGGGACACACGACAGAAACACCGACATTGATTTTAGCGAGTTCAATCTTCAGCGTTTCAGAAATCGATATTGTCGCGGCCTTGGTTGCGTTATAGCTGACCATCTCGGGCAATGACGCAATGCCGGCATTGGACGCCACGTTAACGATATATCCTCCGGAATGAGTCTCTTTAAAGTATTTAATAAATGTGCGGCACCCATGAATGATGCTCTTCGTATTGAGCCCTATAATCCAGTCCCATTTTTCCAGCGGAATCTTTTCAAACCATCCTGCCGCGGCCACACCGGCGTTGTTGATCAGAATGTCCACCCCTTTCCATTCTTTCACTACTTTTTTCAGCACATTTTCCAGGTCTTCCGGCTTCGTTACGTCGCAGTGTATCGTGATAGCCTTCCCGCCTTCCTTCTTCACCATTTCCGC
>Ga0182021_10007417_pt1 | contig 12999 bp, 10 predicted proteins | sample 612E3MmetaG_FD_120493 | JGI IMG/M metagenome (GOLD analysis project Ga0182021, IMG submission 120493) | Permafrost microbial communities from Stordalen Mire, Sweden - 612E3M metaG (Illumina Assembly) | ecosystem: Environmental > Terrestrial > Soil > Wetlands > Permafrost | place: Sweden... | reverse complement strand
GCCTCCCCCGGCAGCTCGATGGCTACGGGGGGAGGGCGTCTCGCTCGGCGCCTCGCCCTCGACTCTGCCTACTTCGACGAGGCCGCCGGCCTCGAGGTCCCCTACGTCGTCGCCCGTACGGGGCTCGGGCTCGGGCTCATGTACGTGGCGGGGATGGTCAGCGGCTTGCTCGGGATCGGCTCGGGGGTGCTCAAGGTGCCGGCCATGGATCTCGCCATGAACATCCCGATGAAAGTCTCGACTGCGACGAGCAACCTGTTGATTGGGCTCACGGCGGCGGCGAGCGCGGTGGTCTACTTCGCCCGCGGCGACATCGACCCGTTCATCGCCGCCCCGGTGGCCCTGGGGGTCCTCCTCGGAGCGACGGTCGGGTCCAGGTTTCTTGTGCTTATCCGCTCGGAGCACCTGCGGATGCTCTTCGTGGCGGCGCTTTGCGTCGTGGCGGCCCAGATGCTCTGGAAGGGGATCAGTTGACCGCTCCGACGAATCCGACGGCTCACGCCTACGGCGCCCGCACACCGCCTTGGCCCCGGGGCGTGCGGGCAGCTGTGGGGCGGGTGCTCCGCGCGGGCGTCGCGGTGAGCGCGGCCATCCTGGTCGCGGGCTATGTCGTCGCTTTCGCGTCGGACCCGGGCATGTTCGGCTCGCATGCCGTCGAGCACGGTCACCTGGCGGCGAGGGCTGCCTTCCCGCACTCGCTCGCGGCCGTCTGGGACGGGATCGGCCGCGGCCGCGGTGAGGCGATCATCGTCGCCGGCGTGCTCGTTCTGCTCCTGACGCCGGTCGCCGGGCTCGTCGCAAGTGCCGTAGCATTCGCGCGCCGGCGCGACTGGCTGTTCGCGGCGATATCGGCGACGGTGCTCTCGGTCATCTTGGGGTCGTTCGTGATCGGATGGTTGGCGCCTTGATCTCCTCTCAACTTGCAAAGGGCGACGAGCGCGGGGAGAACGCGGTCACTGCCCTCGACTCGAGCGACCCGATGCCGCTTTGGGCCCAGCTCGCCGCGGAGCTCCGGCGGCGTCTCTCCTCGGGCGAGTTCGACGAGCGCTTCCCGACCGAGGTCGAGCTCGCAGGTGCGTTCGGCGTGAGCAGGGCGACAGTACGAGAAGCCATCCGCCGTCTTCGTGGCGAGGGGCTGCTCGACGCCAAGCGGGGAAGCGGGACATTCGTCGTCCACCGCCAGTTGGACGCGCCCATTCTCGGCACATCCGGCCTGGCCCAGGCCATCACGGCCGCGGGTCTCGTCGAGACGAGCAAAGTGCTGCGGGCTGAGGAAGGCCCCGCAGGCGAGACTGCCGCCCGATGGCTCCGGATCGAGCCCCGGACGACGGTCGAGTGGGTCGAGCGCCTCCGCTACGCAGACGGAGAGCCGCTTGCCCTCGACCTGTCGGCCATTGCGCTCGACAGGGCTCAACGCCGGGCCTTTGTCGGCGGGGACCTCACAGAGGGGTCCCTCTACGACCTGCTCTCGGAGCTGTGCGGTCTCAGGATCACCGGCGGCAGCGAGCGGCTGCGCGCGGTCACGTGCGGGTCGGCTGAGCGCAAGCTGCTGCGGCCGGGCCGCGGCGAAGGCGTCCTCGAGGTCGAGCGTGTCGCCTTTGCGGCCGACCGTCCGGTCGAGTGGCGCCGGAGCCTCGTGCGCGGGAGAGGCTATGTGCTGGAGGCGAGCTGGGGCACTTTCCCCTCCCAGGGGCGCCGCTGAGCCATTCCGGCGGACGGCGGACCTCTCGGCTCAGCTACTCGGCCAGCCTCCCGAGGACGGATCGCCCGACGCCCAGCCGGAGGGGACAGTCGCTTCTGTCGTGAAGCCCGCAGCGGTGCAACCGGAAGCATTCGCCGGGCCGAACCAGAAGTCGTAGGTGCCCGGTGCGCTCTCGCCCAGCACTGGGGCCGATCCGGCGGTGAGGACGAACGTCCCGAGGCAGTGCTGGTCGGCCGGGTTGAAGGCCGTGTAGACCGATGCGCCCGACGCGCTGGCGACGCTCACCACTCCCGGCGTCGTCGGCGCGCCGTTCGTCTCTGGGAGCCCGCCGCTTTGCGCCGCGCCCAAAATGGCCGAGATGCCCTGGAGGCCGCTTTGAGCCTGGCCGGCTACGACGGCGCTTTGCAGGTTCGTCTCCAAGACGACGTCGGTCTGAGGCAGGGCGGAGAGGGGAGCGAGCACCGCGCTTCCCAGTGCCGAGCTCGCCCCGCAGCCCGACAGGGCGGCGGACAGGGCACCCATGACCAGGCCGGCCAGTCCCAGGCGCGCAACCGGCCTGCGGCGGGAACGAGCCCGGTCGGCGGCCGGCAACTTGACAGTCACCTAGTCGTTATCGGGCTTCCAAGGCTTGTGCTTTAACCTTTCCCGAGCCGGGGGCTGGTCCTTGCGGGCCGAGTCGGGCAGGGCCCACTCGCGTCGCCAGGCGGAGACCTCCGGGCCGCGGAACGGTGGCGTCGTGCCGGCGGCGGCCCGGCGGCGTGCCGACCACCAGTCGGACTCGGCCTCGTCGGCGAGCCCTGCGACCGCCAGCTCGATCCGGGCCGCGAACTTGCGGGCGTCCTCGGCGTCGTCGGGACGGAGGGCGTCCCCGAGGCGAATCTCGGTCGACCCCGGGCGAAAGCGGGAGCTGCTCTTTGCCAGCACGGCCCTCGTGCCTCGGATGTGCACCGGGACAACGGGCACGCCGCAGCGTTTGGCCAGGTAGGAGGCGCCCCCTTTGAACTCGCGCCCCCAGCCGTCGGCTGTCCGACCCCCTTCGGGAAAGATGATCAGGCTCCAGCCGTCCTCGATGAGGCGGGCGGCGAGATCAGCCGAGCGCCGATTTACCTTGGATCGCTCCATCGGGATGGCGCCGAGGCCGAACGACCACACGGCTGCCTTCCAGTGGCGGTCGAAGAAATAGTCGGCCGCGGCGGCGACGATCGTCCGATGCCGCAGCCAAGACGGCAATATCGAGAGCAAGAGGGCCGTGTCGAGATGGCTGGCGTGGTTGGCGGCGAGGATCATCGGCCCTTCGACGGGGTCGAGATGCTCGAGGCCGAAGACGCGAGGTGACAGCGCAACGCGGAGCACCGGCTTGGAGAAGTCGTCGAGGACGATGGCGCGGGCCAATCGCACCGGGTAACGCCGTGCCCAGGCCGTGTCGTAGTCGATGCCGAGCTTTCGTCTCGGCAGGTCCGCGACGACCCCGCCCGGCCGCGTCGGACGCTCCGCCACGAAACGGGCCCCGCCCCGCCCGAGCGTCGCCTCCCCGCGCACCCGCTTTGTCACGTGACGTCTGCCAGCAACAGCGGTGGCACGTGCAGGTGGGTGATAGTCGGGTCCCTCCCGACCACGTCCTCGGCGATCTCGAGAGCGTCGTTGAGGGTGGACGCGGGGGAGAAGCCCAGTCGTCGCACAGCGGCCCGGTCCCCCCCGACCACGATCACCCTGCCCAGGTGCTGCAGGGCATGGGCGCACCAGTACCACATGTAAAGGGGGTGGACCCCGTGGTAGGCGTAGCTGGTGCGGTAGAGGTGCACATACCAGGGGTCGGTGGCGAACGACTCCTCGTATTTCGCCTCGATCTCGAACAGGTCCGTCGTCTCTGCCAGAACCTGCTCGAAGAAGTCGATGTAGCTCGGGTGGTGGACGGGGTTGAACTCCCACGGCGTCGGGTGCGACAAGATAAGCACCCCGCCCTCGCGAACGAGCGGCTTGTTGCGGTACAGGTTGAAGAAGTAGCCGAGCCCCAAGCAGGCGACGAGGATCGGGTTCATCGTGGAGTTGACGTTGTAGGGGCAGATGTACGGCAGCCCCATCGTGAGCACGTCGGTCTGGCCCTGGACCTCGACCAGCTGCTGGCGGTAGATGTTGGCAAGGGTTGAGTGGTGAACCGCCTCCACCTCACCGGTCTGCACCGAGGTCAGGTTGTGCGGCGCTTCCACGGAGTGGAAGATCTTCCGGCTCAGCCCGGCCGGCGTCCGCTGGAGGGCGCTCGAGGCGGCGAGGAACGTCGCCCGGTCGCGTAGCGACCACTCCCATTCGCGCTTTTGCAGGAAAGCCATCTGGTCCGGGAACGTGTTGGTGTTGAGTGTCGTCTCGATCTGGAAGATCTTCACGCCCGAGGCGGCGATCAACCTGCCCATGCGCCAGTTCGAGTTGCGCAGCTCGGAGTTGTGCTCGTCCATCAAAGAGCGGCTGTTGAGCAGCGTGCGCACGTTGTGGTGGTGCTTCAAGCTGCGGTATGAGGCGAGACCGGTGGCGACCGACTTGTGGCCGCCGTCCATCGTGACGAGGTTGATGTTCACGTAGACCAAAAGGTCGCTCTCGGCCGCGCGCTTGTTGATCTCGACGTCCTCGCCGTGCTCGGTGAGCCCCAGGTGGACGAGGTTCGACGGGTCCTCGGCATCGTGCTGCAGCAGGAGGCCCTGGGGCGCGAACGCCTCGAAGACGCGGTCGCCGAGGGCGTGCCGCAGCTCGGGATCGGTCATGCGGCGGTGAAGGGCAAGAGCCGCGATGAGCACGACGTCGTCGACGCCGGCGTCGGCCGCCAGGTCGAGCACCGCCTCGATGACGCGTTGGCGTACGTCCGGCGAGCGCATGGGCGGGAGGGGGAGCGAGATGTCGTCGAAGGCGATCGTGAGCCGCATGCCGGCGAAGAGCAGGCTGCGCAGCGGCTGGGAGTCTCCGAGAGGATTCTCCAGGGCTTGACGGATGGCGCTGTCGGGGTCGGCGAGCGGGTCGAGGGGCTCGGGACCGTAGACGATCCGCGTCCCGACCGGGAGCCGCTCGAGCCGGAAGCCCTCGCCGTGCCACATCAGCGTCGCCGGGGTCGATTTGTCGACCTCGAGGACGAAGCCGGGCCTCGGGCTCACTGTGCCTCCTTGGTTGTCCTAGCCACTTGCGGCCTTTCGGATCCTGCGCCTCGGGTCGCATCCGTGGAGGATCCCCCCTTGCGCAGGTCGAACACGATCTTTACCGCGCCGCGCCGTCCAGCCGCGGCGGCATGCGCGACGGCGTCCTCGTAGCTCTCGAGGGGGTAGCGCGCGGAGACGAGGCGGCCGAGGCGCGCCTCGCGGACGAGCTCGAGTGCGAGCGCGAAGGTGGACCTGGGGCCTTCGGGCCGGTCCTCGGTCCCGTAGGCGTAGGCGCCGCGAAGCTCGATCTCGCGCTGCCACAACGGCGCCAGGTCCACCCGCACGACTCCGGGCATACCGACGAGCAGTACACGGCCCCCCGGTCGCACGACGTCGAGGCACTGCTTGAGGGAGTCCGCGCTTCCGACGCAGTCGACCACGATGTCGACACCGCCGGTGAGGCGCTCTATGTGACCGTCGCCCGTCTCGAGCGCGAGCGAGCCCGAGATGCGTCGGGCGGCCCGTCTCTGCTCACCCGGCCTGACCACCTGGTCTGCACCGAGCTCGCGGGCGAGGCGGCGCTGGTCGGAGTGCTTGGCGACGGCGACGAGCGAGCCCGGCAGGCACAGCGACCGCAGCGCCGCGATGACGCAAAGTCCGAGGGTGCCTGCCCCGAGCACCATGACCCGCTCCCCGCCGGCGATGTCGGCGGCACACGCCGCGTGCACCGCGCAAGCGGCCGGCTCGACCATGACGGCGTCCTCGTCGGAGAGGTCGTCGGGCACCTCGTGCAGCTGGCTCTCGTGCGCCACGAGCCCGGTGGACCAGCCGCCCCCGGTGTCTCGGCAGTAGCCGGTCTGGAGCCCCGGGCGCAGGTGGCCGAAGGCGATCCGCTCGCACGAGCCTTTGCGACCCGAGGCACAGCCCGGGCAGGGGGGGTCGATCCCGCGTGTCGCGCAGCCGAGCACCGGCTCGATGACGGCCCGTCTCCCCTCGAGATTGCCGGAGTCCACGTCGCAGACCACTTCGTGGCCCGGGACGAAAGGAAAGCTGACGATCTGCTCGAAGTAGCGGGAGCTGCGGCCGTCCAAGGTGGCGAGGTCGGAGCCACAGATGCCGGCCAAGCGGGGCCGCACGCGGACCCAGCCCGGACCGGGGAGGGCGAAAGGCTCGATCTCGACGAGCTCGAGCGGGCCCACGCGCACGCCCTTGCCGGACCCGACGAGGCCCGAGGCCACCCGTGCCGCCGCGAACCGGGACAAGTTGCGCTCGAACTGGAGCGCCTTCATCCGCCTTCTCCGCTCTTCGAGGTGGTCGTGAGCCAGGTCGCGGGCCTCGTCTGCACGCCGGGCCGGCGCGTCGCGATGGCAAGGGTGCGCCGCGGCCCTCCGGCGACCCGCTCCCAGTACTCGATGTACCAGCCCCGGCGCCGGGCGATGGCGGCGAGCTTGGTCTCTGGGTTCACCACCACGGGGAAGCCCGAGGCCTCGAGCATGGGCAGGTCGCTCGTGGAGTCGGCGTACCCGATCGTGTCGGCGAGGCTGAGGCCCTGTGAGCGGGCGTACTCGTCGAGCAGGATCGCCCGCGCCTCGCTGGTTGGCGGAGACTCGGTGAGCTCGCCAGTCAGCTTGCCCTTCCTCACCCCCATGTGCGCGCAGACGATCTCGTCGAACAAGGGCCGGAGGGGCTCGACCACAAAGTCGAGCGCACCCGTGATCAGCAGGGTCCGGTGGCCGAGCGCCCTGTGGCGCCGCACGCGGGCGAGGGCCTCGGGGAACGCCCGCTGGCCGAGGAGGTCGTTGAAGAGCTCATAGCTGTCGAAACGGAGCTGGTCTACCGGAGCCCCCTCGTAGCGACGATAGAAGGCGCGCAGGAAATCGCTCCGGTCGCGGCGGTCGAGCCTGAGCAGCCTGGGCCCCTCCGCCAGCAAGCCCGCCACGAGGCGGGCGCGATCGACGCGCTCGAGGTGGCGCGTCGCCAGCCAGGCATAGCTCTCGACGACGTTCGAGGCGATGAGGGTGTTCTCGAGGTCGAAGGCGGCACAGCGCGGCTCTTCGGACAGGATGGCTTTCAGCGAGCGCTCTTCGCGCGTCCCCATGGAACGTTTCGAGGTGGGGGAGGTGCGGACCCGGGCGTGCTCCACGATCGAAGGCAGGTGGACGTCTTCTATGTAGTGGGTCCAGTCGATCACGGCCGGGTCGAAGCAGAACGCCGCCTGGTCCGAGGGATCGAGGCTCTCGAACAATCGCACGGTGCGGTCGATGCGGAACCGGGCCTCTGTCTCGCTGTAAGCCCCGTAGAGCTCTACGTAGTCGAGGGCGCGCTCGGCCTCGGAGCGCCGCTCCTCGATGCGGGCGGCGCCTGCGGCCCGCTCGCCGCGAAGAGGCAGGGCGTTCACGACCCGTTCGGCGGCTCCGAGGACCTGCGTCGCCCGTCGGAGCTGGCCCTGGACGCGGCCGCGGCCTGGGAAGGACCACTTCGGCACGACTATCGGCTGGCCGCGGTGGTCATACAGCGGCCGTTCGGTGAACCAGTTCTCCACGAGGTCGACGAGCCGACCGTACTGCAGCGGGTTCCGGGCGCCCGAGGCGACCTGGTAGACCGTCGGGCCCGAGTCGTCGGGACCCTTGGCGGCCACTGCGATGAGGGCGGCCACGACGAGGTCGACGGGGATGACGTCCACGATGCCCTCGGGTACCCCGGGGAACTGCTTCAGCAGGCCGCGGGCATACGAGATGATGACAGGCTCGGCCATGCGGAACCCGCGGATCCAACCCGGACGCGGCTGCGCGAGGGACGACTCGACGATCGAGGGCCGGACGAAGGTGACGGGCAGCTCGCCTCTGCTGTCGAGCAGGGCATTCTCACCGAGCGACTTGGTGAAGGCGTAGGCGTCGGGCCATCCGAGCGCCCGTGAACGGCCGCGGCCCAATTCCACCATGCGGTCGCGGACCCAGTCGGAACGCAGCTGTTCGGTCTTCTCCGCCAGCAGGGCGGTGCCGGCGGCGCCGAGCTCCGAGCGGGCAGACCGGTGGAAAGCCGCTAGCCGCTCCGGGCTGCGGCTGGCGGCGTCCTCGTCAGCGCGAGCGCGCCGAGCCGCGCCCACCTCGGCGCGCCAGTCGATCTTGGACACGAACTTGGAGGACGTTATGAGCTCCTCGGCCGCGTCGCCCTTGTGCCCGCTGTTCACATAAGCGGTCGAGACGGCGATGAGATGCGGCAGGACCGCCCCGGCGCCATTGGCGGCGGCTCGTCCGGCGGCGATCTCGTTCAAGGTGTCGGCGACGCGCGACGGGCCGAGCAGATTGACCTCCACCGCGCCGTCGAGGGGTGCGTCGAAGGTCACAGCCGCGGCGGCGTGGATCACGACGTCGCACGAGCCGAGCAGGTCGCGCCCGGCCTCGTCGAGCCCGAGGCCGTCGCGGGCGACGTCTCCCGCGATCGTCTGCAGTCGTTCGGCCACCACGGCGTCGAATGTCTCGCCGAGCTCCTTGCGGAGGCGGTCGAAGCAGTCGTTGCGCAGGATCTCACGCCGGGTGCGTTCAACCGGACCCTGCCGCTGCCCAGGGCGGACGAGCACGACGACCTCGCAACCGGGCACGCTGCGAAGCAGGCGCTCTACGAGCGCGGTCCCTAGGAACCCCGTCGCTCCGGTCACCGCGATTCGCCGGCCGGCGAGCTCGTCGGTGATCACGAGTGTGTTTCTAGCACCCGGGTACCGAAAAGCCCGACCATTTCAGCTGGGCAAATAGAGCCGGAGACGTCGCTCCGTGGCGCCGGGGCCGCTCTCCGAGCCGGTCGCATCCGCTACTTGGGAGGCTCCGCGCGAGCCGCCGCCGGCTTCTTGGGCGGCGGTCGGCGTGTGGGCTTGGGAGGGGTGTAGCGCTTGCTCGGCTTCGGCGCCGATCGAGACGCGACGTCCTTGGCTCCGGCGCGGGACCTTCTCGAGGACCTGGGCTGGCTGCTGGCCCTGCCGGCGGTAGTCCGGGTGCCCCCCTGGGCCTTCTGCTGGGCCTTGAGGCCCCGGAGGAGCAGCCACATCCCGAGGCCGAGGTAGGCGAGTCCGAAGACGCGCAGCGCCGGGAGCTCCACCAGGAAGATCCCGGTGGCGAGACAGGCGAAGCCGAGCAGCGCGCGCCGGCGCATAAGGGTGCCGAGGAGCAGGAAGGTGGCCACCACGAGCGCTTCGAGCAGGAAGATGTGCGCCCCGTTGCCCAGCGTCTTGAGGTCGGCTTTGGTGAGCTTCACGTGGTGGGTGAGGACTGGGACGACGACGGAGGCGGTCAAGAACAGCTCGAAGGCCAAGGCGATGAACCCGATGCTGCGCTCTCGCCGGTCGAGGTTGTTCACCGCCGCCTTGGTCGCTGCCGCACGCGCCGAAGGGGACTGGCCCGGCTCGTCAGAGGCCGCCACGACCCGGCTCCGGCTCGCGTTGGCGGACCTGAAGCGAACGGAGGAGAAGTTCCGCCGGACCCAGCTGTTCCAGCCGCTCGCACCGTAAGCGCGCCCGCTCCCGCCCACTGGAGCCTGCTCGCGGCGATCGTCCTCGTCCTGCTCCGCCATGGTGACCAGGGTACCTTCCGCGGTCGGCGGCGTCTTGGGACGGGGCCGACCTTCGGGCCTGCACAGCCCGGGGCGTGATGGCTAGACTCCTCACGTGCGCCCCTGTTCGGTTATCGCGTGGACGTGTCGCGCCATCAATCGCTGTGGCTAAGACCCCGGCCTGGCTGAGCCCCCATCTGGAGCGTCATCCGCTGTTGCGGCGCGTCACCGGCTACAGCGCCGGGTCGGTCGTCGCCATCGTTCTCAGCGAAGCGGCCTTCGCGGCGTCCCTGGGCTGGGGCCACACCGGGACGACCGTTGCCTCCGCTGTCGGGTTCGTGGGCGGGGCGGTGCCGAACTACGTCCTCAACAGACGTTGGGCTTGGCGCGACCGCCGCGGGCGGGACAGGCGCACAGAGCTCATCCTCTACATGAGCGTTGCCGTCGCGACATTCCTCGTGTCGGCCGTCGCCACCCACTGGGCCGAGGGCACAGCTCGTCACCTGACTGTCGACCGTGGCGGGCAGGTGGCTCTGACGACGGCGGCCTTCCTGGCCGTGTCGGCCGTGTTCTTCGTGTTGAAGTTCGTGATCTACGAGACGCTCGTGTTCACCCGGGCGCCGGAGGCACGAGAGATCGCCGCTCTCGGTGAGGTCAGCCTCGTCGACAACCGCGACGTCGTCCTCGACGACTAGACGTCTTCGTCGGGTTCCGCGCGCTCGACCTTGACTTCAAGGCCCGAACGGGCCAACGCCTTTGTCGAGTCTTGCCTCCCTGAGTGGTGGCGGCGCGCCGACACCCGTGGTTGACTGATCGCCGACCGGGAGGCGGGGGTGAGCAAGCTAGGCGAGTCGCTCCGAGAGTCAGCGGCATCATTACAGCGCGTCTTTCGCAACCCAGGCCTCCGCCGCATCAACATCGCTTTCGCCGGCTCGAACATGGGCAACTGGGCGTTCTCGGTCGCGATGTCGATCTACGCCTACCAGCACGGCGGTCCTACGGTCCTCGGTGTGGTCGGCGTGATCCGCTACGTGTCGATGGCGGTATTCGGTCCTCTCACCAGCACCCTGGGCGACAAGTTCGCGCGAAAAGGGGTCATGGTGAGCTCGGACCTCCTCCGTGCCGTGCTCGTCGGCGGAGCGACCGTGATCGTGGCGACGCATGGACCGGCCCTGATCGTCTACGTCCTTTCGACGCTGAGCGCCATAGCCGGCACAGCGTTCAGGCCCGCGCAAGCCGCGCTCTTGCCGGCTCTCGCCAGCGATCCGGCCGAGCTGACCGCGGCGAACGCGGCCTCGAGCACGATCGAGAGCGTGGGGTTCTTCGCAGGGCCCGCGATCGCCGCCCTGCTATTGGCCGTGGCCAACATGCCGACGGTCTTCGCCGTCAACGCGGCTTCGTTCCTCTGGTCCGCCTGGTTCGTCATCGGGCTGCGCGCCGAGTCGAAGCCTGCCGCCGAGGAGCACAAAGAGTCGAGCTTGGTCGCCGAGACCATGAGGGGCTTCCAGGCGATCTGGGAAGACAACAACCTCCGGCTCCTGGTCGGCCTGTTCTTCGGACAGACCGTCATCGCCGGTGCGAGCCTGGTGTTCATCGTGACGATCGCGTTGCCGCTGCTGCACCTCGGTCAGCCCGGTGTGGGGCTGCTGGAGGCGATGACCGGCGTCGGGGGAGTCATCGGGGGCTTCGTGGCCCTTGGCCTCGCGAACCTCAAACGGACGTCGCTCTTGTTCGGGGTGGGCGCGATCCTCTGGGGTGCACCGCTGCTGCTCCTGGCCGGTTGGCCGGTGCTGGCAGCGGCGATCTTGATGATGCTCTTGATAGGAGTGGGCAACTCGCTGATCGACATCAACGGGTTCACCGTCCTGCAGCGGATCGTGCCAGACGCGGTGATGGCGAGGGTGTTCGGCGCCGTGGAATCACTCCTGATCGCCGGGATGGCAATCGGGGCCTTGCTCATGCCGCTGCTGATCCACACCTTGGGACTGCGCTCGGGGCTCGCCATCCTCGGGGCCCTCGTGACCGCAGCGTCTCTCGCGGGCTGCCCTGGCCTCAACCGCATCGACAAGACCATCCATGCCCCGCTCAAGCTGACTTTGATCGCCGGCAACGAGATTCTGGCCCCGCTGGGCGAGGCGGTCCAAGAGGAGCTCGCCCGGGCCCTCATAGAGGTGAAAGTGCCCGCCGGCGAGGTCGTCCTCGCCGAGGGGGCGCCGGGCGACCGGTTCTACTTGATCGAGAGCGGCATCGCCGAGGTGACCCGGGGTGGCGTCGAGGTCAACCGCCTCGGTCCCGGTGACGCATTCGGCGAGATCGCGCTGTTGCGCGACGTGCCCCGGCAGGCCACGGTGCGGGCGGTTGAGGACCTGACGCTGTACGCCCTCGAGCGCGAGGTGTTCCTCGGCGCCGTGACGGGCCACAGCGATGCCAACCGGCTCGCCAACGTGGTCGTCTCGAGGTTCCTCTCGAACTGAGGCCGGCTCTCGTTCCGCAAAGGTGCGGGACGACCGATCCCAGGAAAACAGCCGGAAATGTGGATTGTCGTTCACCTGCCAATTGGCCGTTGACGGGTCACCCTACCGGCGGTATTGTCCGCCCAGGGGTGCTAGTAGAGGCCACGCCAGCCCGGAGTTTCCCTCGCTGATGCCGCTCTCCGCTAGACACGAATGAAGCGGGGGAACGCCATGGGAATGCACCGCTTGCGTTTGCGAGGAGCCAAGCCCGGGCTGTCACAAAAGAGATGGATCGGCGCCGGTAGACCGCCGCTGCGCTCGGCGTTGTGGATGGTTGTGGGCGGGTTGCTCGGGATCAAGGAAGGCGCCCATTCCACGCCGCGCCAAAAGGCGCGTGCTCTGGCGGTGATCTGCGTCGCGACCGCGGGTCTGACGGGGCTCGCGATTTCGGTCGCCCCCGCAGGCGCGGCCACGACGACGCTGAGTAGTCCGACGGCCCTGTCAGGGGGTCAAACGCTGAGTTCGACGGGGCTCACCGCCTCGGGTGCCGGCGTCACGGCCAGCACCGATCTGACCACAACGCTTAGCTGGAGCCAGCCGGCCGCCGTCGTGAGCACGGCGTTCGACCCCAACCTCGTTCGCCAAGGACGATCACCGGATCCTTCCGACGCCTACGCCTCCACCGGCGCCGGTGCCATGACGATCACCTGGGCGATGCAGAACACCCAGGTGTCGTGGGACGGAATCGGCCCCCTCAACCTGGGCTCGCCCAGCTTCAGCGCCACGGGACCGTGCACGCTCGAGGCGGGTGGGTCCGACTATGTGTGCCATCTCACCAGCAGCCAGCAGTCGATCCTCGACACCTATCCCGTTCCCGGGCCGTACGTGAAGCTTGCTGTCGCAGCGGACGTCACGGTCACTCCCCAAGGCATCGCCACGCTGCGGCAGGCGACCCTTGGCGGAAGCCCCGACGGCGGTCCGGTCGCCCTCACACTGGGGTCCTCGCCGATCACCGACGCTCTCGCGCTCCCGTGCTCGGTGACCGCCGGAGAAGACCTGAAATATGCTCTCGGCTCTCTCGCCACCACTCCGGGCATCAGCGTGGCGGACAGCCTCGTCTTCGACGTCGGGCTCGAGTCCCCCCTCCCGATTCCCCCGTTCAACGAGGTCGACGTCTCGTTCG
>Ga0182021_10007415_pt1 | contig 13002 bp, 15 predicted proteins | sample 612E3MmetaG_FD_120493 | JGI IMG/M metagenome (GOLD analysis project Ga0182021, IMG submission 120493) | Permafrost microbial communities from Stordalen Mire, Sweden - 612E3M metaG (Illumina Assembly) | ecosystem: Environmental > Terrestrial > Soil > Wetlands > Permafrost | place: Sweden... | reverse complement strand
CGCCGCGCATGTCCTGCCACGAGATCGCCGGGCCGGCCGGTTCTCCGTCTCCACCCACCGCGATGACCGTCGCTCTCTGATTTGCGACCGCGATTGCGGCGACGGATCCCGGGGAAACACGGCTCTTCCGCAGGGTTTCCCGCAGCGCGTCGAACACGGTCGCCGAAAGCCGGGCGGGGTCTTGCTCGATCCGTCCGTCCCGATGGAACGCGCACGGGCACTCGCGAATCGCCAGCCCCCGGATCCCGCCTTGAAGGTCGAACAGCGCCGTTTTGACGGCTGACGTTCCGCAATCCACTGCGGCCACATGAGTTTTCACGGCTTGCCTCCTTCACCCCAGCGGATCGCGCAGGCCGACTTCGCGAAAAGCCCCGGCCCGCTCTTCGCAGGCCGGACAAACGCCGCACGGCGCTTCCCCTCCCCGATAGCAGGTCCACGTATGGGCGTAGTCCACTCCCAGTTCGAATCCCAGTTTGAGTTCCTCGGCCTTGCGCATTCCGATGAACGGCGCATGGATCGTCACCGCTCCCTTCCGGTTCAAGGCCAACGCCGCGTTGATCCGCTCCAGAAACCCGGCCGTGCAGTCCCAGTACCCGTAGCGGTCCTGGGTCTGCGCTCCATAGAAGACATCCCGGATTCCCCGCGACTCCGCGAACGCGGCCGCGAGCGAGAGCAGGATCATGTTCCGGTTGGGCACGTAGGTCGGAGGCTGATTCCGGTCCGACACCGGCAAGTCGGCCAGGGGCAGAATGTCGAGCGCGGGGTCCGTCAGGGCGGATTTGCCGCGAACCAGTTCGCCAAAGAAGGACAGGTCCACGACGAGGTGCTCCCGGACGCCGGCCGCGCGGGCCTGCCACCGGGCCGCCTCCAACTCGCGGCGGTGCTTCTGGCCGTAGAAGAAGGACAGCGCGCACACCTCCCGCGCGCCCCGACGGCGGATGACGTCATGAAGCAGCGTGGTCGAATCCATGCCGCCCGACAACAAGACAACCGCCTTCGTCATCTCAGGCCCAACCATTTGTGCAACTGAACCTGGAGCCGCGCCGGCGCGCGCGACTCCAGAAGCCACCGGCCGAGTTCCGCCGCGTCCAGAACGCCGGCCACGGGACTGAAAAGGACCGCCCGGCATTTCCGGTCCAGCCGGTGGTCGCGTGTGACCCGGCAGGCCCAGTCGAAGTCGGATCGGCAGGACATGACGAATTTGACTTCGTCGTACGGCCGCAGCCGGTCCAGATTGCCGAAGTCCATGGCCTCCAGGGATCCGCTGGCGGGGCATTTCAAATCCAGGATCGCGCTGACGCCGGATGGAATGGCGGCGATGTTCAGGCTGCCGTTCGTTTCCACCAGGACCGTCGCCGCGGGCGCGTCCCGCAGGCTAGCCGCCAGCGCCGGGAAGCCCGGTTGGAGGAGCGGCTCGCCGCCCGTGATCTCCGCCAGGCGGACGCCGCTGGCCGTGAAGGCGGCCACGAGGTCCGCCACGCTCGTTTCGACGCCCGGCGCCGAGGCGGCGGGCGTGTCGCAGTAGCCGCACTTCAGGTTGCACCCGGCGAGGCGGACAAAGAAACACGGCAGGCCCGCGCAGGTGGATTCCCCCTGGAGGGAAACGAACGTCTCCGCCACCCGCACGCTGCCGCTTGCATCCATGGTTAGAGGGCCTCGTCCTCCCAGTAGCAGGCCGCCGTGCCGGGCGTTTCGCACACCGTCACGCGGGAAATCCGGCACTCCGGCGTGTTCACCGTCGCGGAGAGTTTCTCGTGCAGATACCGGGCGATGTTCTCCGAGGTGGGGTTCGTTTGCAGGAAGGGCGGCAGGGCGTTGAGGTCGCAGTGATCCAACTCCGTCATCGCCTCCCGCACGGCGCCTTTGAGATCGCGGAAATCCACCAGGATCCCGATGCCGTTCAAGGTCCGGCCCCGGACGGATATGTCCACTTCCCAGTTGTGCCCGTGGGGATTCGCGCACGGGCCCGCATACCCGACCAGCCGGTGCGCCGCGGAAAAATGCGTCTTGACGCTCAGTTCGTACACGGGGTTCGCCTCCTCACTCGGTCCGGTAGCACGCTTTCACGTCCTCGAAACGGCGGCTCTTCAGGTAGGCCGCAATGGCGGAATCGTAAGCGGCGGTATGGGCGAAGGACTTCTGGGCCAGGGCGAAGCGCGTCTTGAGCGACAGGCCGCCGCCCGTTTCGCGCAGCTCCGCCAGCACCGGTTCGTAGTCCGCCGGATCGGTCACGGAAGCGACCCGGAGGAAATTCTTGGCGGCCGCGCGCACCATGCACGGCCCGCCGATGTCAATGTTGGCGCGCGCCAGCTCCGCGGTGGCGTCCGGCCTGGCGACCGTTTGCGCGAAGGGATAAAGATTCACGATCGTCAGGTCAATGGCCACCGCCCGCGCGCGGCGAAGATCGGCGGCGTGCGCGGGATTGTGGGTCTCGCTCAGCAGGCCCAGGTAAATTTTGAAGTCCAGGGTCTTGACCAATCCGCCCTGCATTTCCGGCTGGCCGGTGTATTCGGAGACTTGGACGAGGGTCCGGTCCGCCGCCGCGCCCAGCAGCCCGCGGATCGCGGAATAGGTTCCGCCCGTGGAGTAGATCTTCACGTCCGGGTTGACGGCGATGAGCGCGGGAATAAGCCGGTCCAGGCCGTTCTTGTCGGAAACGCTGGCCAGGACGTGGCGCACGGGGACGACGTCGTCTATTCGTTCCACAACATTGACGGCCATGTTACGCTCCCTTCTGGTACTCGCGCGATTATGCCAGATGGCGGAAGGAAGAGAAGCCCTTTCGCGCAACGTCTCGGAGAAGAGGACGGTCACGGGGGACGCGCGTCTCAACGATCTCTTGCGGATTGGCGGACAACCGACTATTTTGTGACGGTCGGCCTGGATGAGGGCGGGCTTTGCCGCGCGCTGTGGCGGGTTTGACAAGGACTCCAGGTTCGCCCCAACGTCCGGGTTCATTGACACGGGAGTTTGACGCATGGAAGACCAGGAAGAAAAGAAGAAGACGGCCCATCCGGAGGCGCCTGAATCGGAGCCCTCCGAGACAACCGCGGACGAGGCGGCCGCGCAGCCCGCCGACGCGACCGGCTCGGAAGTCGAGACGCTCAAGGACCGGCTGCTGCGGTTGCAGGCGGACTTCGACAACTTCCGCAAGCGGACCGTCCGCGACCGCGAGGAACAAACCCGCCGCGCCTGCGAACGCATCATCAAGGATCTGCTTCCGGTCGTGGATCACTTCGAAATCGGTCTCCAATCCGCCCGGAAACATCATGCCAAGCACGCCGTGATCGAGGGCTTCGAGGGCATTCTGACGCAACTGCGGCACGTGCTGGAACGGGCGGGCGTGTCGGCCCTCGACACGGTCGGCAAGGCGTTCGATCCGAAGGTGCACGAATGCGTGGCGCATGTTCCGTCGGAGGAACAGGTCGAGAACACGGTCATCCAGGAAACGCGGCGCGGCTACAAACTCGGCAGTTACGTGCTGCGCGCTCCGCAGGTGATCGTCTCCACCGGCCCGGCCGGCTCTGTGCCGGCGCCCGAAGAGGCCGACCCGCCGGTATCCACTCCGGAGCGTTGACGTGCGGGACCGCCACGGTCTTTTCGGACGAGTCCTCGCGCCCATCCCGGATCGAACGTGGAGCGCTGGACGATCGCCATGAGCGAACGAATGAAAACCGTCTTGTGCGGAATCGGCGGGTATGGCCGATTCTATTTGGAGAACTTCTTCGGCAAGCCCCAAAGTCCATTGGACTTCGTCGGTTTCGTCGATCCGATGGCGGAGCGGGCTCCCTCTTACGCCGCGATCCAGGCGGCCGGGACGCCGGTGCAGGCCTCGCTTGAAGCGTTTTACGCGGACGCCCGGGCCGACCTGGCCATCGTGTCGTCGCCCATCCAATTCCATGCCGCTCAAACGGTGTGCGCCCTTGACCAGGGCAGTCATGTGTTGTGCGAGAAGCCGTTGTGCGCCTCGCTGGAGGAGATTCGGCAGATGTTGGCGGCGAAACAAAGGACGGGACTTTCGGTCGCCCTTGGCTATCAGGCGTCTTATGCCGAGTCCACGCGGAGGCTGAAGTCGGATATCCTGGCCGGAGTGTGGGGAAGGCCCGTTGAATTGAAATGCGTTGTGCGGTGGCCCCGAGGGCTCGATTACTACGCGCGAAACAGTTGGGCCGGCAGGATCAAAGACGGTCAGGGACGCATGATTCTGGACAGCCCGGTGAATAATGCCGCGGCCCACTCGTTGCATCACATGCTGTATCTCCTCGGAGATTCCGAGCGAACCAGCGCGGTTCCCCTTCAGGTCGAGGCGCAGCTCTATCGGGCCAACCCCATCGAGAATTACGATACGGCGTTCCTGCTCGCGGAACTCGCCGGCGGCGCGCGGATGTTGTTCATCGCCACGCACGCCGTGGAGGAGGATTACGGACCCGAGTTCGAGTTCGTCTTCGAGAAAGGAACCGTGAAGTACCGTATGCGGGGGCAGGACGTTGTGGGAACGTTCAAGGCCGGCGGCGCGCGGAACTACGGTAGCGCCGATCCCCAGGACCGCGCCAAAGTCACCGACACCGTTGCCGCCATCCAGGAAGGGCGCGAATCGCGTTGCGGGATCGAGGCGGCCCTGAGTCAAACGCTTTGCATGCTGGCCGCCCAGGAATCGGGGGCGCCCGTGACGGCCTTCCCGGAGAACAGGATCCGAAGGGTTCGGAAAGACGGGGGTACGGTGTGCGTTGTGGAGGGTCTTGCCGAGATCGCGATGCGGGCCTACGACTCCTTTTCGCTTCCCGATCCCGGGTGGGCTTCATGGGTAAGACCCGCGCGCAAGGTCCCGGTCCCCTGCCTTGGCCCCGAGAGTCGGCACACCGTCTGACATCACGACAGAAAGAGAGGGGAGATATGAAGAAACTCACGCTCGCGGAATTGGAGTGCATCGGGGGGAACCATGTGCTGCACGGCGTAATCCCCGGAAAGTATCTGTCGCAAGGAGGACTGTCCTTCAAGAAACCCGGAGAAAGGTCGCACGACACCGGTTGTGCGTGTCCGTCGTGCGACGGAACAGGGCGACACGTGCATGACGAGGATTCCGAAGTCTTCATCCTCCTGCAAGGCAGGGCGAGAATGGAAATAGACGGAGTCTTTCACGACATGGCCGCGGGCGATGTTATCGTGTGCGAACCCGGCGAAGACCATCATCTCATCGCCGACGAGCGCGATCCCTGCGTGAACTTATGGCTGCATGCCTCTGACTCGCGGCATCAGAACCAGCTCGTGTAAGCAGGGATGCAACGGAGGCGGGAACGTCAGCGGGGCGTTCCGCCGTAGCCGATGAAAAAAGTTGATTCTGGGATGTCGTCAGGTATTGTAGGCGCACCCTTTTCGAAGGCCGACCGTCACGACAGCGTCACGGGACGGTTTTCGGGGAAAAGGAAGAGGCCCTTGAACGAGTCATAACTCGTTGAAAGAAAACCTCTTGCGTTACTTCGGCGGGATAGCTCAGGTGGTAGAGCAAAGGACTCATAAGCCTTGGGTCGTGGGTTCGAATCCCTCTCCCGCCACCATCTGTTTTTCGTTTCCTCTCTCTTCCTAGCAAACAAAGGGCTTTCCCTTGTTTTCCTGCGGTTTCCGCCCCTTCCAATGCCCGCAGGATTCCCGCAGAGTCCCGTAGTTTCCCGCAGTTTCCCGAATTATTTCACCTTTATTTCACCTCGCTCGGGCAAGCCGGGGGACCGCAGCAAGAAAGTTGTAAAAGCGGGAGGCAGGGCATCGTGGCTGGTCGGCAGAGCGGGATCAACTTTCCAGTCGCCCGGAAGGTTTCATGGGGAAGGAGCCGAGGCAAACGGACCATCGCCCGTCCAGGACGGAAATGGCGGCCCTGCCCTCTTCCATGTCGTACGGGGCGTAGACCAGCGTCTCGCGGATGTCGGCGTGCCGCATCAGGCCCATGATGACCTCAAGCGGCGTCCCGCGCTGGCGGAGCCGGACGGCGAACGTGTGCCGAAGATCGTGAAGGCGAAGGTTCCCGCCGATGCCCGCCCGCTTCTGCATCGCCTTGATCATCTCCCAAAGCTGCAGGCGACACGAGCCCCCGTCGCGGTGGGCGAAGACGAAGTTGCTGCGCCGCGCGGCGTGGAGGCGGACGAGCATCTGGCGGACGGTCCGGCACATCGGGATGCCCGAGACCTGGGGGCGGGTCCTGGACAACGTGGCCGGGCCGCGCGAGAAGGAATGGCTGCTCAACCACATGGCGGCCTACGTCCAGACGCTGAGGAAGCCGCGGACGATCCCGATCCTGCTCGGCAAGCAGGGCACCGGCAAGACGACCCTGATGGAGCAGTTCGGCAAGGGGATCGGCGACTGCATCATCGTGGACAACGCCATGGTCGAGTCGGGGTTCAACGACTGGAAGACCCACGCCGTCATCATCCTGGACGAGCTGGCGAACAGCGACCGGGACGCCATCCGGCTCAAGAGCACGCTCAAGGGGCTGGTGAACGAGCGGCAGAGCGTCAACGCCAAGTTCCGGCACGTCATGAACACGGAACTGAACAACTACGTCGCCATCACGTCCAACGAGCAGGTCACCTGCGTGCCCGTGGTGATCGAGGAGGGCGACCGGCGCTACACGGTGGTCTGCGGCGGCGCGGACGTGAACCTGTCCGAAGTGGCCGTCGAGAAGGGCGGGTGGTTCGACCACGGGAGGCTGGCGGCGGAACTGCCCGCCTTCATGCTGCACCTGCTGTCGCGGGACATCGACGCCGCGGCGGCCAACGTGCCCCTGATGAACGCCAAGAAGGCGGAACTGCTGGGGCTGTCGGAGGACCTCAGGGTCGCCGTCGTGGGCGACTGGGTGGATCGCCACCGGGGCGGTCAGGACGATTCCATGACCGGCAGACAGGTCGCCGACGCCATCAATGGGCTCGGGACGCTCAAGTCCACGCTGACCCCGAAGAAGCTCGCGCCGATCATGGCGCACCTCGGGGTAGAGGCCGTCGTCAGGCACAGGCAGAACCACTACCTCGGCCTGTCTTCCCTCGAAAAGGGAGAGGGGGAGTTTGCCGACGGGGCATCACCCGACGGTTCCGGGAATGTCCCCCAACGCCCCATTTCGCCTGATGGCGACGCAGGCGGGGGCTTCCCGGCGTCGGGTGATGATGCGTTCGGGGGACATTGAGGCGGGCTGGGGGGACTTTGGGGGGCATCGTCTTGGCAATCTCCCCCTTCGTAAGTCGCTCGCCTGCAAGGGAGGACGGGTTCAAGGGGGAGTTGGGGGAGTTCAGTTCTTCTCTTTTTAGAAAAGGAAGAAAGGAGAGATATAATAGTGTGTATTAAAACGGTGCGAAAATACCCCCCCCTCTCCCCCTTTTGCCTTTCGGGGGGGGGGAATCGGCGGCGCCGGGAATGGCAAGCAGGAGACATCATCATGAGCGATCAATCCATGACGAGCGTGAGGCAAGGCCACTGTAGGAACGATCAGCCGCCGATCCCCCTCGACCGCCGGGGGCGGTGCTGCGTTTGCGGGCAGGGGTTCGGCAACCTGACATCGGTGGATCTGGGCGATGGAAGGAGGGCCCACCTGAACGACTACAGGGCGGCGCCTGCCGTGGCGGAAGGCGGCGGAAGGCGTGGGCCAAGGAGGGCACATGGGCGAACCCATCATCGGGCTTGAACCCCCATCGGCGGCCAGACTTGCCCCGAGTCCCCCGACCTTCGAGGCGGTGGTCGAGGCGTTCTGCCGGGGGCAGGATGAACTGCGGGCCCGGCTGGCCAGTCCGTTGGACGGGACGGCGCGCCCGCCGGAAGGCCGCAACGGCAATGTTGCGACGGACGGCGGTCAACGACAATTACAACGGGATGCGCCAATGTGATTGCCGCCGGCCACCCGAACTCCCCCGCCCCGCCCCTTTTCGGGACTTCAAAAGGGTCGGAAGCCCGGGGCCTCTCTCTTGGCCCCCGTGAGCGCCCGATCCGCGTTCGTGGGGCGCACGAAGGGGCGCCGCGGGCGTTCCTTTGGAAATAACCGTGGAACGCCCCGGCGGACGGCGGTATATTGCCGGCGAGGGCGGGCGTACCCGCGGCGCGTTAGGCCGACGTTCAATGGCATGAGATGAACACGATAGGCAAACGGGTTTTGGCCACGGTAATGACGGTTCCGCTTCTAGCGATGACGGGTTGCGGGACCATTTTTGGTCGGGATTTCTACCGGGACGCTCAGCCCGCAGAGGATCCTCCGAAAGTTCCACCGTTGTACAGTGGGACTCGTTTCGACTGCACAATGATAGGTATGTGTGTCACCGGTGCCTCAATTCTGCACGAGGGCGGCCCGTTTACGTGCTTTGTGGTCGGTCCGCTCTTTTTCACCATGGACATCCCGGTGTCAGTCGTTACGGACACTTTGCTTTTGCCTTTCGATATTCATGAACGGGTAAAATCGGCATCGAACACCACCTCGGATGGTATTCGTCAACCCGCGGGCGGGTCGCCGAAACCGTCAAGGTGACCGTTCGGCGAGGACATGATGATGAAGACACGGAGCGCCCTGATTGCCATTCTGTGCACAGTGGGTTGTCGTGCTATCGTGGACACTAACTCGGAACGGAGTGCCGTGGGGACGAACGTCGCCGTCATTCGTGTGGGCATGAGCTTCCCAGCGGCAGACACACTGCTGAAGTCGCATGGTGCGAAGACGACGGACTTCCAGGTGATGCTGACACCGGAGCAAACGCGAGTGGGACAACGGCTGCATTACTACCGTCTGCCAACGGGGCCGGTTCTGTCGATGATCACGAAACCCACGAAGGGTGGCCGTGCAGTGCTTTCGCTCGCCGTGTCAACATACGCATCCAAGAGAGAATGGGAGAGCAAGATTGACCCGGAAAGGGACAGATTTTTCAACTCGTTCAACACCGTAGAGGCGTACGATCTTGAGGAGCCGCCGAACCACACCTCCGAGGGTATTCGTCGCCCCGCGGACGGGCCGCCGAGACCGCCAAGGTGAGCGTTGCCGCCCCCGCCCCTCTCCTGATGGCGACGTTGGAGATGGCATCGGCGGTCATCTCCGCAAAGGCCGTTTTGCAGATATTGAAGGCGGGAGATTGGTGCAGCCCAAGAATGCCGTGTAGCCGATGGCGGTGACGCTGTTGGGGATGGCCACGCTAGTCAGGTTGGTGCAGTCGGAGAACGCCCAGCTCCCGATGCTGGTGACGCTACTGCCGATGGTCACGCTGGTCAGACTGGTGCAGTCGGTGAACGCCCCGTCCCCGATGCTCGTGACGGTGTCGGGAATGGTCACGCTGGTCAGGCCGCTGTACCAACTGAACGCACCTTTCCCGATGTCGGCGACGGTGCAGCCGCCCAGCCGATTGGTGATGACAAGCAGACCTGTGTTACCTGCGGAGAAGGCGGTGATGGTGGCCTTGCCGTCAATGATGGTATAGGTGTACGGGCTGATGCACCCTGACGTTGACAGGATGATGAACCCGATCACGACGAACATCCCGGCCTTCATTACGGTTCTCCCCGGCAGCATGATGCGTGACCTCACCGAGACTATGACATCGACGGGATGGGGGCGTCAACTGAAGGCACACCACAAAGTTCCATCCTACGGCGCGGGCCGCGGACGGTCACAGAAAAGCGCGACAGGAAAACGCGCGGTTACTCCCCTTGTTCGCACCTGAGAACCGAATCGGCTCCCCGTGACTGACCGAGGGTCAATTGGCTGGCCCGCGTGCCCCGCGCCGTCCGCGCTCTGGACCGGGGCGGCCCTGCCGCATGGGAGCCCCAGGCTCCGATATATTCGCAGGTAAAAGCCCCTCCCGAAGTTTCCGGGCGCGCCCGGAAACTTTGCCTGCCGCCCGCCAAACTCCCTCGCCAAGCCCCTTTTCGGTGGCAGGAACGCCTTCCGAATGCCCGGGGCCGCGGTCTTGGCCCTTGGAAATGCCCGTTACGCGATCCTGGCGCGCACCGGAGGCGTTCCCGGCGGCCACGGGCGAAGCCCGGCATCCCAAACCCTTGACGGCGGACATTTGCAACGCCTTTGGGAATGTCGTGGCCTGCAGTACCAGCCCAATCCCCACTTCCCGAGCCCCACGACCACTTCTGTTTGAGTCGTCATCTGCGGTGGCTGGGACGGTTCCTTGACCTCCACTTCCGTGGGTGAAGGCAAGACTGTGTTAGTGCACACTGGCACCCCTGCTGATAATGGTGTCGCCTTCCGGCCGTACCCGACAGCGACAACGGCACAGACCAGCATGGTCAGGACTGTTTTCATCATCTTCGTTCCTTTTCGGCCAACGAATATCCGCATCTGCACAAGGGCTTCCTGCGAAATGCTGGATGAAGTATCTCAATAAGGGGTAATGAACGCCCGGTAGAAGCGCTGAGTCGCGACTGTCGTGGCGTTGTCGTCGACAAACGTCCAGGGGGTGGCAAGCGGGGTGTCGGTGGCAATTGTCGTCCAAGTTTTGAGCAGCAGGTCCGGACTGGTCTCCAGCGTCAGGAGAAAGTACGGCGTGGTGATGAGAACGGCGGTCACGGGATTGCTGGCCGTTCCGAAGATGTGGGTGAATCTGGGGGCCTCCGGCATTGGCAGACTGGCATTGGTGCCGTTGAATGTGACCGCCGCAATCCGCGCCAATGCCCGTCCTTCCATCGTGCTACTGGTATCCATCGTGATGGATTGATCAGCCATGATGGTTCCCTTGAAGTCGGCGAACGGCCCAATAGTCGCCGAAGAGCCCACTTGCCAGAAAATGTTTCTTGCCTGTGCGCCGCCGACAAGAATCACATGTCGACCGCCGGGGCCTACTGTCAACGCGGTCCCGATCTGGAAGATCCAGACATCGTTGGCCCCCCCCGTGAGCGTGACATCCGCTCCCATGATCGAAGCCGTGCTCGTGAATTTGTATAGGCCCGGGACAAGGCTCAACCCGCCGATATTCCCGCCGCCGGGATTCAGGAAGTAGTCGCCCGCGGGCACGGGTGTTCGGTCTCTAGCCTCATTATACGCGGTGGTCAGATCGGCTTTGGCCGCGGCCAGAACGCCGGGAGCATTCACCGACCCGGCAGGCCCCGAACCATCGACCGCATAGAGGGTTCCGTTCACTTCGTTTGTAGCCAAACTTATGAACGAACCGCCAGCCGGACTCAGCCCCACATCCCCGTTAATGGTGCCGCCACCTGTCGAGGTGATGGCGCTGCCCGCAAGAATCGTGAAATGGATAGCCGATCCCAAGTTGACTGGAACGCCCCACAAAGGCTGGTTGGTGGATGACAGACAAACGACAATCGTAATTGTCGCAACAGGCTGGGCATACGCCTGCCGCAAGCCGCCGGCTATCAGCATCATTGCCGCACACACTACCACTCGTTTCTTCATGCTAGACACCTGATTGCCTCCCTTCATCGTTCGGAGGTCTTCATCTGCACCCGCGCAAATCCGGTTACCCCTTCTTCGGATTCAACAAGAATTAGCCCTTCCCATCGTTGATTGCGGAATTCCGGCTTCTCGGGAATATCCGCCTCTACGGTTATCGCCGTTTGTTCATGGGGTTCGCTTTGCAGGGCGCTTGTACTGGGCTTGAGCCATTCTTTGTGCGGAATCCAGGAGAACCCCGGCGACGGACTGATCACCTGCCTGCCCGGTTCCGCGGCAGGTATCATTGAGGCAATTCTGTACCGATGGGCACGGCTGTCATTGTTGTACACCTTGATTACGGAGCGGGTCGTGTTCTTGCCAAGAGCCGTGTTGTCCAGAATGAGTGTCGCCGGGACCAGACCCAAGAGCCCCGCCGGTTCTTTCTTCACCGAAGCCCTTGTTTCCGTTTCGATATAGAAGACCGGAGAAACGCCCAACACGAGACCTTCATCGGCCTCAGGTCTGCCTTCCACGTCAATTCCCACCGCCCATTTCTGATTGCAGTATTTCTCTTCGTTGGGAAGTCGCAGGAACATCCGTATGTCCTCCACGCCATTGGCCGGCACCAGGACCTCGGCTTTTTCAAACCAGAACCAGTTCGGATCCGGAATGCCGTCATAGCCCTTGAGGACCTTCACACCCACCTTGTCCGGCCTATCAGCCTTCAAGCGATAGCGGCGGGGTCTATCCGAACCGTTATGGATCTTGAACCGCGTTCCGAGATGGCGATCCAAGTCATAGAGCTGCCCTACAGGGACGCTCCGGATCACAAACCATCCCGGCTCAACGGATAGACCGATATCCTTCTTCTCGCCCCAAGCGGGTTCAGAGCCGATAAGGCAGCCGCACAGGCCCAGAAGACCGCCCATAGTCCTGGCCGCCGTTCTCATTGTGCCTCCCGTCTCCCGGCTTCCGTCTTCTCATCCGATTCCATGATGCGAACCCTCAAGAACCCGGTGGCAATCTTGCCCTCTATGAAAATGATGGTTTCATACTTGTCAGCAGGACTGCGGACCTTTTTCGGCAGCGCCGCGGTGATGCTGAGAGTGCTCTGGCCACCGGCGGGGATTGTCAGGCTGTTGACGCCCAGATTGAGCCAGTTCGCGTCGGGCAAAGCATGGAACCCGGCCGCCATATAGGTCTGCCATTTCGCACTATCGGCCAGGGCGTAGATCCTGTAGGTCTCGGAAGTCGCGCCGTTATTGAACACGACAACCTCGCCCTTTTCCGTCGGGCTCAGAACGATGGTGGAAGGGACAATCCCCATCAGCCCGTCAGGGCGCCCGCATCTGATGTCAGTCCGGCTTTGAGTTTCAATCTGGGCGCGGATGTCAACCGCCCCCCCGAATCCGTCCACTCCGGGTTTGCCCGCCACCCCCCAAGTGAACCACCCGTGCTGGTTGTAATACCGCGCTTCGTCCGGAATGAACAGGTGACACCTCGCAAGACCGTTACTGAACGCTTCTACCTAGAAACGTAAGTTGATCTTCTTTTTTGTCCATTTTCGATCGATGATATAGCCGTTTGCCCCCTCCGCACGGAGCGGCGGGCAGAGCCCGTTTGTGCCGTGTCTTGGCACGGTGTTCTTG
>Ga0182021_10007414_pt1 | contig 13002 bp, 8 predicted proteins | sample 612E3MmetaG_FD_120493 | JGI IMG/M metagenome (GOLD analysis project Ga0182021, IMG submission 120493) | Permafrost microbial communities from Stordalen Mire, Sweden - 612E3M metaG (Illumina Assembly) | ecosystem: Environmental > Terrestrial > Soil > Wetlands > Permafrost | place: Sweden... | reverse complement strand
TCGTTTGCCGACGCTGCTGTTTTCGGGGAACTTGTTGTTAATGCGACACATGGAAGCAGTTCTGTGGCAGCACTTAAGCTTGCCGGAGCAAAGAACCTTAAAGAGAAAGTACTTATTGATATTTCAAATCCGCTGGATTTCAGCAACGGGATGCCTCCAAGCCTGCTTCCCGGACTAAATAATACTCATTCTCTGGCAGAGGAGATTCAGAAAACGTTTCCCGATACATTGGTGGTAAAAACACTTAATACAATGTGGTGCGGTTTGATGATTAATCCTGCTATGATAGGAAAGGGCGATCATGTTAATTTTATCTCAGGTAATAATGATGAAGCAAAAGGCAAAGTAAAAAAGCTCCTGAACCAAATAGGATGGAAGGATAAAAATATTATTGATATTGGTGATATAACAGGAGCAAGAGCCACAGAAGCATTGCTTCCTTTGTGGTTAAAAGTGATGGCAGTTACAAAAACAGGTGCATTTAATTTCAATCTGGTCCGGTGATATATTTCTTAGCAGGAAAGCCTTTTGAAGATGGTATTAAAGATTGAGGAAATTCCGGTATCAAAAAAGCAACTGCCTCAAAACCTGCTTAAGTGGATTATGAGGCAGTTGATATGACACAAAACAAAGTTGATGACGTTTACTGAACGTGTTGTTTTATATCATTATTTACCCATATTATAATAGAATCTTTCATGAATGATCTGATCGCCTTTCCATTTCTGGACGGCTACCTCTTCCATCATATTCCTTTTTCCATCCTTCATTGTAACATCCATCCAGGATTCAACCATTGTTACAGCTTCTTTTTCATTTGATGTTATGGATCTTACTCCTCCTCCATGCATCTCCTTGATCATACCCATAAATTCAGTTTCAAATTTCCGGTTTGCATCCTTCCCCTTGCGGGCTTCACCGTTAGCTTCAACCATCACAACATCCTTGTGATAGTATTTTTCGAATGCATCAAGCATTTTTCCCTGTGCAGACATATCATATATGTCTTTTGCTTTGTCGTAATAGCTCATTGAATGATTTTTTTGGATTAATAACTAAAAATCAAACAAACAAATAAGCGGAAAGTTTAAGGAAAAGCAGACAAACCTGTATTAGTCTGTTTGAATCTGCTGATAATCTAGCTCCAATTTTGTAACCAATCGGTGATTAAGGGTTGTAGAAAAAGTCCTTTTTTACCACAAAGTACACAAAGTAGGCTCAAAGGGCACAAAGCTAAAATCCTATAATATAGACCTTTGTGATCTTTGTGGTTAATGGATTTCGGCTTTTTCTACAGCCCCTTTAATATTTGTAAGGCTACAGTCTTTTTCTATTCTTTCCTGCTTCACCTAGCCAGAGCAATGCGTCGATAACTAACTTATCCTGAATATCATTTCCAAATGTATGGGACAATTCCTTATTTGTTTTATTATCATAGTCGATATCATTGTGTCCCATATTAACATAAAGCATTTTATAGTTTTTGTTGGTCCAGACTACAGGATAATATCCGCTATGCCAGATCTCATATGGCTTAGGACCAGTGCCTAAAGGGAAACTTGTCGAATCTACTGAAATAAGTATTTGAATATCAGGATTGTTTTTTAAATCATTTTTCCAACTATACCATTCATTAGGAGCAGATATAAATGTATCCGGAAGATTCCTTGTTGAAGGATTATTGTGATTCTCTACACGCAGAACTGCTTTTGTCGGGTGCCAGGTGTTCCCTTTATACTCTCCTGAACCTAAGAACTGGTTATGATACCAGTCCCAGTTCTGAGGGTATGCCGAAGGAGTCAGTGCAAAACCGGCAAAGTGAAATCCCAGCCATGCACCGCCATTCTCCATATAATCTTTGAATGCTTTTCTCTGGGTTGAAGAATCCGGCCTGGTATCAAGAAAAATTACTACCTGATAACCGGCAAGAAAACGGGAATTCATGTTATTCCAGTTATTTGTTGAATCATATTTGAAGTTGTATCTGGCAGATATCTGAGCAAACCATCGGTTTGCCTCATGCACAAAACTTATATGTGCCAGGTCATTTTTGGCTGTGTAAAAGGCTATCACTTTGAATTTTGGAGTCATTTTTTGTCCAATGACTGAACTAACAGGGATTGTGCAGAAAAGAGCTGCAGCAATACAGAACACAAGGATTTTTTTCATCAGCTCTTGATTTAATATGACCAGAATGAGGGGCCTCCTTCGATAAAATAGACAGGAAGATCCTTAACAAAACTTTTAAGCCAGACAGCACAATAATTCATTCCGGCTTCTTCAGAGTTAATATGACCAAGGAATATAATGGCTTTTTGTCTTCCCTGAGCTACTGCATCACGCATGTATTCATAAGTCTCCCACTGCGGTGACTCGCCAGCAAGGATAACATCTACATTCTTGTCTTCCAGTAACCTTATATGAGTCGCACTTCCGGGTGCTCCTGCGGCAAGTCTTACATTTGACAGTTTCATATCAGGCTTTCCTATCACATAGAATGCGTTTTTAGGGAATACCTGTTTCAGATATTTCAGCAAATCGTTTAAAGTTGTTTCAGGAAGAACAAACTGATTGGTTGAACCTTTTACTGTATAGCTTTTCCAGCCAAGTTTTTCTACCATGCCAGTCTCAATACCATCGGGCCTCATTGAGTGAATATAGTCGTGAAAACGCCATATCACCAGTTTGTGATCTGTTATGAACTTTCTTTTTTCAAGGAATACAGGATCATTCTGAAGCTGTTTTGTGTCATCCAGATGATTGTAATATAAGGGTTCATGAACAACCAGCAGGTTGCAGTTTTTAGCCACTGCCTGTTTCATCACATCCATTGTTGCGAACATGCATGTAACAATTCCTGTTACAATAGTTTGCGGGTCACCTTCTTTGATAACATCCACAGTATTGGGAATTGTATTGGCGCCAATGTTTTTTATAATCATTGAGATTACCTGTTGGGCTGTCATAGTTTTTGCGTTTTGTGAATTCTGTCCCCAATTCAAACCGGAACAGAAGGTTAAGAACATAATTGAAAAACAGATTGATAATGCTTTCATATAAAGATTTGATTAAGTTTTTGATTTAATGTAAAATTAAAAGAAAAACATTTATGTTGTGCAGACTTTATATATTTACGGCTTACCATCCTGTTCAATACAATTATGATGGTATATGATTATATAGTAATAGGTTGCTGATTCGGGGGAAGTACTGCCGGACTTTGTCCTTTTTCAACCGGCCAACAACTGCTCATATACTGGGAGGATGTCCTATGTCAGAGACGATTGAAACAGGCGTTGCAGATAAGAATCTTAGTGTCCATGGGTATAACGATTTCTATATAACCCATGGTTCGGTGATTCAGGGTAATATTGGTGTAAACCCCAGTATGACTAATACAACTGCGGCTGAATATTGTATGAGCACAATACCGTCCAGAGAAGACAGGCCGGAATCAGATATTTCTAAACAATTAAAACTTCTTGAAACAGAATGGAAAAAGAGGAAATAAGATTAATAATTGAAGCACAGAGGAAATTTTTTAATGAAAGTAACACGTTAGATCCGAAATTCAGGATTGAAATCCTGAAAAAGCTTCGATCACTTATTATATTGCATGAAAAGGACATTGTTGATGCCATCTGGAAAGATTTTCACAAACCTGAATTTGAAGTAATTGCCACTGAGACGAGATTTGTCATTAAAGAGCTTAATACTGCAATCCGTAATCTCAAAAGATGGATGCGACCCAGGAGTGTTTATACTCCTGTAGTGCATTTTATCTCACGCAGTTATGTTATGCCTCAGCCCTATGGACAAGTTTTGGTTCTGTCGCCATGGAATTTTCCTTTTCAGCTTGCTTTTATGCCGGTGTTAGGAGCCATTGCTGCCGGGAATTGTGTGATCCTTAAAGTTTCAGGTCAGGCACCGCATACAGCTGAAGTTATTGAAATGATACTGAGTAATTTACCCGGAGAACTGGTCGCTTTTATTAAGGGTAATCATACTACAAACGACTTTCTTCTTGAACAGAAATTCGATTACATATTCTTTACAGGAAGTCCCCGGGTTGGTAAGATTATTATGAAAAAGGCTGCTGAGAATCTTACACCTGTATCACTTGAGCTTGGAGGCAAAAATCCATGTGTGGTTGCAGCAGATGCCAGGCTTGATTTCGCAGCAAAAAGGATTGCCTGGGGAAAACTAATTAATTGTGGTCAGACCTGTGTCAGTCCTGATTATTTATTGATCGATAATAAGGTAAAAGAGAGATTTCTTGAACTTATTTCAAAGGAGATCAGAACGTTTTATAATAATGATCCGAAGAATAGTAATGATTTTGCAAGAATTATCAGTCCGGAGAACGTCCACCGTCTTGAAGGACTCATGAAGAGTGGTCAAATTGTTATTGGTGGCGATACCGATGCAGCTGAGAGGTATGTATCACCTACAATCATAAAGGATGTGAAGCCTGGCGATCCGATAATGCAGGAAGAGATCTTCGGACCGGTCCTTCCGGTTATCAGTTTTGAAAAATTCGAGGAAGTTTACAATATAATTGAACAAAATCCGAAGCCACTGGCTACTTATATTTTCAGCCGTGACAAAAAGCTTGTCAGTGAATTTTTACAAAAGACCCAGTCAGGTAATGTTGCAGTGAACGAGACAGTTGCGCAAATTGCTTCCCCGTATCTTCCTTACGGTGGAGTAGGAACAAGCGGTATTGGCAGATATCATGGGAGAAAATCGTTTGAGACATTTTCCAATATGCGATCTGTACTTGAAAAGTCAAATCTGCTTGATGTCTGGCTCAGATATCCGCCATACTCAAAATTCGGAACCCGGATAATCAGATTACTGATGAGGTAAGAAAGATCCCCAAACCCCCCAAGGGGGCTTAGTTCTTTCGGTTTCAGACCCATAACCCCCTTCTTCGACCAATTCATTATGGGAGGTTTAAGACGTAAGGACATTTGAACAAACGAATGAAGAATTCAGAACTTTTGATTTCACTTTTCGTTTGTTCTTCGTTCTTATTTCAATTAATTTTAATCATAATATATTACTTACCGTACTGACTCATATCCGCCCCGTACTCCATATTTTGAGAGGACAATCTGCCATAGCTGACTCCGTTTTCTTGACCGGAATGATCCGGCAGATGAAAGAAGAAAATATTTCCACATTCTGTAAAATCGTTCGGAGTACCGATTTTTTATTTTTTCCCAATTCATTTCGAAGTTATGATACCAGGCCATAAGAGTCTTATCATAATCCTGACCAAAACTATGCCAGTCTTCCATTATAAAGAGATTTTCAATTGCCTTTCCAAGCTGCGCAATGGAAGGCAGCATCCCGTTCGGGAAAATATACTTTTCCGACCATAAACCCAGTGAGTTTTCAGATGTATTGGTCCCGATTGTATGAAGAAGGAATAAACCATCTTCTTTAAGGCATTTATTGGCAATTTCAAAGAAGGTTCTGTAATTTTTATATCCAACATGTTCTATCATTCCAACACTGACTATTCTGTCGTATCTTTCATTCAACTGACGATAATCCATCAGCCGGATATCAACGGGAAGACCTTTGCACAATATATTTGCAAGCGCCATCTGTTCCTTTGATACAGTTATGCCCGTCACTTTGACATCATATTTCTCAGACGCGTATTTCCCAAATGCGCCCCATCCACATCCTATATCAAGAATGTGCATGCCAGGTTCCAGGTAAATCTTCCGGCAGATAAGTTCCAGCTTATTCTCCTGAGCTTCATCTAAACTATCTGCATCTTTCCAGTAAGCACAACTATAATTCATCCTTTTATCAAGCATATGCTGAAAGAGATCGTTGCCCAGATCATAATGCTTTTCTCCGATCATGAATGCCCTTCGTTTTGATTGCATATTGTAAAGCCGCGCCGAAAAGAGTCTTAATAGAATTGTGAACTTACGCATAATCTTTTCATCAAGCTGAGCATTTAAAATACGAAAGATAAATTCATCAATTTTTTCAGTGTCCCACCATTTGTCCATATAGGATTCACCTACACCCAGTTCTCCCTCTGTGAGTGCTCTTCTGTAAAAATCATCGTTGGTAACTTTGATGTCCCAGGGATTATTTCCGTTTATATTTACTCCGGCAAGAGCCAGTATATCTTCGGCTAGTGCTTTGTAATTATTCTTCATAACATTAATCATATTTGGGATGAGACAATTATGTCAGGAAGAGAATATAAATTAAGTTTAAATTTGTTGAATAATCTTTCTGTAAAAAGAAACAAAACCGGATAAATTTGGTTCAGCTTTTTAAAAATAAAATGGACTTCTCATGGATATCCGAAATGAATGCTTTGCCGAAAATGAAAAAGTATTAAGCCACTGCAGAAAATCACTATTTTTTCAGTTCATTAAAGTTATACTTATGCTTATGAATTGCAAAACTAACTGAAGTTAAATGTTTCACGCAATAATCACTTTTGTCTAAATCATTCGTAAAATCTATGTTTTTGTACGGATATGGCAGCTTTTTATAAATAATTGGTACAGGCTTTATTATACCCTGATATATTTACTTTTAGCAATTATTTTCCAGTTAGTAATCTTTTTTCAGAAGGAGATAATGGTTTAGTTATCACGATTCTGGCCACTTTAACAAATTATATTTTGCCCTTTTACCTGTATATATTCTTATTTATACTTGTTCCCGATATTTTGCTGCTTTTTAACCGGCTTTTTAAAATAACTTCTTCTGAGAATTTAAAATCACCGTTTTAAATTTTCCGGATTGGTTGCTATTTTAGCTCTGTCTGCATTTGTGATTATTGCCGGCATTGTTAATTTCATACAATCAGGATCTCAGAGTATAAAATTGAAATTCCAGCCACGGGGGAGGCTTTTAAATATCCTAGTGGAAAAGATCAAAATGAGTTTGTCCAGGATTATGAATACGTACTGGCTGACCCGAATCAAATATCTGTTCGCCGCCAACATAGGTAACTTTCTTTACCGACAATTTTGCTTCATTGATGTCAATCTCATAAAGGAATTCGATGTCGCCGTGAATACCGACAGTAGGTTCAAAACTCCCGCCTTTCCAAACCTTTGGCATTGGTATTTTATTTAGTTCATCAGATCCAAGCTTTTCTTTAAAATAGAGAAACTTTGGAATTACATTATATTCTATTGCTCCAAGAATTATTAACCAAACGCCACATTGGCCTAAACTATTTCTCAGCTTTCCTTCCTTGATCCACCTTAAAAAGACCTTAAGAACAGGCATAATACCCTCAGGATTGCCATCAGCTTGACGATAAAAGAACAATTGTTTTGTCTTGGTTATATTCCTCCCATTTTTGGAATTATAGGAATGTGTTTCTGATAAGATAATGTTAGCTCCTTTTGGCATGGCAGTAATTTTACTTAAATTAGACAGATGCAATTCTTATCATTATTCATTTTCTTCCTGACAGGATCAGGGTTTTTATTAATCAGGATTATTTCTGTAAATCTTCCGTTTATCACTTTTTTTTTCAATTTATTTTTCCTGAATATTTTACTGAAAACAATAGGATAAAGATAAATATTCATATACTACGTGTCAAATTGCAAATGCCCATTATATGTATATTAGAGGATCTTTATCTTCGGTTGACCTAAGAAATTGTACTGAATATAACCAGTAATTTTCTGCTCAAACCAAAAAAAAGCCAACTCGTCAAAAGTTTGCAAGAATTTATAAGAAATCCGGGAGGAAACTGGATATCCTGGAACTTTTATAACCTAAGACATTGATTATATGCGATATAAGTAAGAATTATCTAAGGTAAGTAAGAAAACTTCACTTTTGACAAACAGCTAAATTAATATGATTAGAATCAGGCATTTAATATATTATATCTGCTTTTATTTAAAAATTTAACTCATAAAAACGTCAAAAAATTATTCTAATACCTGTCCAGCCATCTATATCTTCTGGCACTGTCGCCAAATTTCCAGGCTACATTTAATTCATGAGTACCGTATGTAATCCGCTGGATCTCAGAAAGAGTAAAATCAAAAGCGTAGCCAATGTAAATATTCGTATACTTAACTCCCAGGTTTGCAATTATTGCACCGCTGGACCTGTAAGATAAACCGGCCCAGAAGGATTGATTATAAACAAAATTTAAACCAACTTCTGCCAAAGGTTTGATGTAAGGAATTTGTTGTTCAGACATCATAAATAATACAGAAGGTCTGAGTTCAATATCTTTTGTTGGCTCAAAGCTATACGAGCCAAACAGATAATAATGTCTGTACAAATTATAATTTGAGTAGGCTGCATTCCCTATTTTCAAAGCTCCGCCAAATAACTGGTAAGCAGAAAAACCGATATTGTATTTGCGGTTAAGCAGGTAGACTCCAAAAGTAGCATCAGGCATGAATATCCCACGACGGAGATTATCGTTAAGAGACGGATCATTTTGATCTTCAAGATTTAGCATCTTTTCATTAATCCTGAAATAAGTCCCTGTAAAAGAGAGGCCAAAAGAGAGTTGAGTCATCTTATGAAGCCACAGGTGATAAGCATAAGCAAATTGAAATCCGGTGCGCTGAATAAGTCCGCTTTGATAGCTGAAGACTGTTGCACCAAGTCCTACTCTGGCATCGTTCTGTGGTCTGAATACCGTTTTTTTATTTTTTACTTCCACATTAGCCCTGCGTTTCAGAAACCGGGTCTGAACACTGAAAGAAAATATCTGGGGAGAACCCGAAAGTCCTATCCATTGTTTGCGTGCAGTAAGGTTTAGACTTGTATAACCATCGCTGCCCGCAACTGCCGGATTGATCAGAAATTTATTGTAAAGATACTGACTATATAAGGGCAGTTGCTGAGCAGATGATAACTGGCAAAAAACCACAAATAATAAAACATAAACTATCCTTTTCATATGGTTCAGATATTTATTACTATTTGATTATTGTTATACTTCCTGCAATTAGTTTTGATCCGTTATGCAGATTAATAATATAGAAGTATGAATCGATAGGTAATTTCACACCATTACTCCGGCCATCCCATGGAACAGGGTACCCTTTTTCAGATTTCCAGACTGTTTGACCCCAGTTATTGATAATAGTTACTTCCATAAGAGGATAGTATTCAGAGTTACCAATATTGAAGACGTCATTGATAAGGTCTCCGTTGGGAGAAATTGCGTTTGGAATAATAAGACAGGTTTCATAAGTTGATTTAACCTGTATCGAATCGTTCGCTGCACATCCGTTCTGATCTGTAACCTTCACCGTGTAAAATCCTTCAGAAATATTTGATAAGTTTTTATCAGTGGACTTATTTGACCACAGGTAGTTATAATCTGGTCCGGGAACTCCTCCTGTTACAATCAGATTGATTGTTCCATCAGCCTGATCAGGACAGAATGGATTGATCACGTCGAACCTGAGTTTCAGTGAATCGGGTTGAGTAAGAGTAATAGTGGAATCGGCTGTGCAATTATTGGCGTCTGTTAAAATAACACTGTATTCACCTGATTTGAGGTTTACTCTGGAGAATCCCCATATACCATCATTCCAGAGGTAAGTAACTGATCCGGCATTGTTCACAGGCGAAATGTCTATTGTTCCTGTATTTGAGCCGGCACAATTTATATTATACCTGCCGTCAGGGCTGACTGACTTGTCGATTGCCATCGTAAATCGCAAAGGTTCTGTCAGTGTAAATGTTTCAGTCGAAGTACAGGAATTTACATCTGCAATTGACACAACATATTGTCCGGCTTTAAGTCCCGAAATATCCTGTGATAATGATGAAAATCCATCCGGACCACTCCAGCTAAACGTGTAAGGTGCGGATTTGTCAGAAAGAACCAGTTTGATGAATCCATCTGATTTGCCGTTACAGCTAATATTAAACTCATTATAGGCAGAGAGCTCTCCTGACAATATTGGCGACACTGCAGAAGGCGGACTGACAACGACATTAACTGATGCTGATGAGTTGCATCCGGTGGAGCTGGTAACAGTAAAGTTATAGGTACCGACTGCGAGTCCTGCTATTGTTGTGCTGGTGCCCGATCCTGTTATTGTCCCGGGGTTTATAGTCCAGTCACCTGATGGTAACCCGTTTAACACAACACTTCCGGTGGCAACCAGGCAGGTAGGCTGAGTAATGTTGCCGACAGCTGGAGCAGGAGGTGTGCCCGGATACGCAACAATAATTATATCGGTTGATGCGGGTGAAATACATCCTTTATCATTGATAACAGTAAAGTTATAGGTACCTGACTGAAGTCCGGTGATTGTTGTACCTGATCCTGTTCCAGTAATTGCACCCGGGTTTATAGCCCAAACACCGGCAGGCAAATCATTTAATACCAGACTTCCTGTAGGTGTTGCACAGGTAGGCTGGGTGATGAGGCCGGCTGTAGGAGCAACAGGTGCCTCCGGGTATGCAACAATAACCGCATCTTCTGATACCGGTGATGTACAACCTGTTTCATTTGTAACAGTAAAATTATAGATACCTGCATTTAGTTTCGGGATTGTTGTACTTGAGCCTGATCCTGTTACAGCTCCGGGATTCACAGTCCAGGTGCCGGAAGGCAATCCGGTCAAAATTATTCCTCCTGTTGCATCCGCGCATGTCGGCTGAGCTATTGACCCTATTATCGGGGCAGCTGGTGCGCCTGCTACAGGATTTATTACTATATTTTGTGATACCGGGGAAATACATCCTGTTGCATTTGTAACTGTAAAACTATGGGTTCCTGTAGTTAATCCTGAAATAGTGTAAGTTGTCCCAGTTCCCGTAATTGCTCCCGGATTGATTGTCCAGTTCCCTGAAGGTAAGCCGCTTAAGACTATACTTCCAGCAGGTGCTTCACATACAGGCTGAGTTATAGCGCCAGTTATTGGAGCGGTGGGTGATCCGGGATATGCAGTAATTATTATATCTGCTGTAGGTTCTGAAGTACATCCTCCTTCATAGCTAACGGTATATTTATAGGTTCCCGCAGCCAGTCCGGAGATTGTTGTACTTGACCCGGTTCCTGGAATCGCTCCGGGGTTGATAACCCAGTTTCCAGCGGGTAACCCTGTCAGGACTACACTACCTGTTGCTACGGCACAGGTAGGCTGTGTGATGCTCACTGTTGGCACAGGCGGAATTCCGGTTGGCGTTTCGATGACAACCGGTGATGAAGAAAGTGAAGAACATCCTGATGCTATGGTAACGGTAAAGTTATAAGTACCCGGTACAAGGTTGGCAACTATTGTGGTAGTACCAGTCCCTGTAATAGCTCCGGGATTAATTGTCCAGGTCCCTGTTGCAGGCAGACCATTCAGTACGACACTTCCTGTTGCAGAAGCACATGAGGACGGCTGGGTAACTGCTCCTATTCTCGGGGCAGCCGGCGTTCCGGGAGGTGAAATGATTATAATATCCGTTGAAGGCAGGGATATACATCCCAGGTCGCTGGTAATGTTAAAGTTATACGTACCAGGAACAAGGTTTGTTATAGTTGTGCTTGTACCAGTTCCGTTAATTCCTCCCGGATTAATAGTCCAGGATCCTGTTCCAGGCAAACCATTCAATACCACGCTTCCCGTTGGTGTTCCGCATGCAGAGGGCTGCGTAATTGCACCTGCAATTGGTGCTGTCGGTGCTGGCGGAGGAGCATTAATAACCACATCAGCTGATGCATTTGATATACATCCGGCTGCAGCTGTAACGCTGAAGTTATAGGTTCCCGGAATAAGATTTGAGATAGTGGTGCTACTGCCTGTTCCGGTTATTGCTCCAGGATTGATAGTCCATGTTCCTGATGAAGGCAGACCATTTAAAACTACACTGCCGGTCGTTGCAGAACATGACAGAGGCTGAGTGATTGTGCCAATTATTGGTGCTGTCGGAGCTACCGGTGCAGGATTGATAACTATATCTGCCGATGCATTTGATATACATCCCGGATCGCTGTAAATAGTAAAGTTATGAGTGCCGGGAGCAAGGTTTGCAATGGTTGTACTTGTACCGTTTCCGGTTATTCCTCCCGGATTGATTGTCCAGGTTCCTGTTGCAGGCAGACCAGATAATACCACGCTTCCAGTCGCAGCAGAACATGAAGAAGGCTGAGTAATTGCACCAGCTATCGGTGCTGTTGGAGCCGATGGTGCTGTATTTATGATCACATCGGCTGATGCACGCGATATACATCCAGCCGCACTGGTAACGTCAAAGTTATAGGTACCAGGGGCAAGATTTGAGATAGTTACACTTGTACCTGTTCCGGCAATTGCACCAGGATTAATAATCCAGATTCCTGCTGCAGGCAGACCATTTAATACAACGCTTCCTGTTGTTGCAATACAAGACGAAGGCTGGGTGATCGTACCTATTATCGGCGCTGTTGGTGCTATAGGTGCAGGATTGATAACCACACTCGCAGATTCAACTGATATACATCCGGCTTCAGCGGTAACATTGAAGTTATATGTGCCCGGAGCCAGATTTGCCAGAGTTGTAGTAGAACCCGTTCCGGCTATTGCTCCCGGATTAAGAGTCCACGTACCTGATGCAGGCAAACCATTTAATACGACACTTCCTGTTGGTGATGAACATGAAGCAGGCTGAGTGATTATACCGATTACAGGGGCCGACGGAGCTACCGGTGCAGCATTGATAAGCACCGTTGCTGATGCGAGTGATATACATCCTGCTTCACTGGTGACATAGAAGTTATAACTACCAGGAGTAAGGTATGAAATGGTCGTTGTAGAACCAGTTCCGGCTATTGATCCCGGATTAATAACCCATGTTCCTGTTGCAGGCAGACCGCTAAGAACGACACTGCCAGTTGGTGAGGCACATGTAGAAGGCTGCGTTATTGTGCCGGCTATTGGTGCCAAAGGACCAGCAGGTACATCATTTATAACAATTTCTGTTGAAGGCAGTGATATACATCCTGCTTCACTGGTAACATTAAAGGTATAAGTGCCAGGACTA
>Ga0182021_10007412_pt1 | contig 13004 bp, 13 predicted proteins | sample 612E3MmetaG_FD_120493 | JGI IMG/M metagenome (GOLD analysis project Ga0182021, IMG submission 120493) | Permafrost microbial communities from Stordalen Mire, Sweden - 612E3M metaG (Illumina Assembly) | ecosystem: Environmental > Terrestrial > Soil > Wetlands > Permafrost | place: Sweden... | reverse complement strand
GCCGCAGCGGGCGCACCAGGGCATCGTGTCGTGGCCCTTGTAAAGCCAGCCACGCCGGTGGCACTCGGCCAGGAACGACCAGATCAGGAAGTTGTTTTCATTGGAGAACGTGAAATAGCTGCCGCCGAGCTCGGGCATGCCCAGCCGCCCAACCAGCATCTCGGCCGTGTCGGTGACCTCGGTGCCGTCGCTGCTCTTGATCGTGACCTGCTGCCCCGGATCGTCCGCCAGCCGGTCGCGCAGCCGGCGCAACTCGTGCGGGTCGTTCCAGTCCATCCACATCCCGAGCCGGATCGACTGCTCGGTCTGTCGGGCCGCGTACGTGAGAACGCGCTGCTTGCAGAGGCTGACGAAGTCCGCGATGCCGTAGTCCTCGATGTCCCGCTTGCTGGTGAACCCGAGATCGCGCTCGACGTTGACCTCGACCCACAGTCCCTGGCAGTCGAAGCCGTTCTGGTAGCGCTGATCGCGCCCCTGCATCGCCCAGAACCGTTGGAAGAGGTCCTTGTAGGCGCGTCCCCAGGCGTGGTGGACGCCCATCGGGTTATTCGCCGTGATCGGTCCGTCGAGAAAGCTCCAGCGCTCGCGACCGGCGTTCTGGGCCCGCAGGCGGGCGAAGGTCCGGCGATCGCGCCACAGGTTCAGGATCTCGTGCTCTTGGGCCACGAGATCGGGCTTGGAGCTGACTGGTCGAAACATCGTCCTCGGTGCTCTGAGTGCTGGTATGTGGACTGGCCTGGCGCCGACCTCGCCTCGGTCGACTTGCGGTTGAGCGCGGCAGTGCCGCACCTCTCCGCGTCGATGTCGCGACGTAGCAATGCGTTCGCGGCTATCCTAACGAACCAGTGACAACTACGACCTCCACGCCGTCACGTAGATCCGCCTTCGGCGCCGCTTTCCTCTCATTCCTCTTCCCGGGGTTGGGGCAGGCGTATGCCGGAGCCTACCGCCGTGCCCTCGTGCTGGCGGTCCCGCCGCTGATCGCAATCGCCATCGCCATCGGCCTGTTCCTCGCGAACGGCCTGGTGGACTTCGGCCTCTGGGTCGGCCAGACCTCGGTTCTAGGCCCGCTGGCGATCGTGAATGTCGTGTTTCTCGCCTATCGCGCTCTAGCTTCCGTCGACGCCTATCGACTCGCCATGGAGCTATCTGCTCCATCGGGAGTCGGCATGCGGCGGATCGGCCGGAGACCCGGGCAGGTAGATCCGCTGTCGATCGCCGGCCTCGGCTTGATCCTGGTCGTGCTCGTTTCCGGCCACGTCATCGTCGGCTACTGGGATCTCAAGTTCTACAACGCCGCCAGGGACATTCACGCGCCCCTCGTCTTCGACACTTCGAGCCCGGACGCCACGATCGAACCGGGACCGACGGAACCGCCGATCAGCTTCCCGCCTCAGCAGACCTTCTTTCCGGCCCCGACGATCAAGCCGTGGACCGGGACCGACCGCCTGAACATCCTGCTGATAGGCGCCGACAACGCCGCCGGGCTTACGGACACGATGATGGTCGCCAGCATCGATCCGGTATCCCACCAGGTCGCGATGTTCAGCGTCCAGCGGGATACGGTCGGTTTGCCGCTGCCGCCCAGGTCACAGCTTTCGCAGTTCTGGGGGACCAACTTCCCCTGGAAGCTCAACGAGATGTACAAGGATGCCGACCGGTACAAGTACCCCGGCGGCGGCGTCGCCGCCCTCAAGCAGGCGATGGCGTACACGCTTTTCGGTAACCAGAACGCCATCCAGTACTACGTCCTGGTCGGCTTCGACGGGTTCCAGAACGTCATCGACACGCTCGGCGGCGTGACGATCAACGTCCCGGCTCCACTCAAGGACGACGGCTACCCGGGAAATCACAGCGACGGTATGCACCTTCGCCTGTACGTTCCGGCCGGGATCCAGCATATGAATGGCGACCAGGCCCTGTCCTACGCGCGCTCCCGCAAGGTCGTCAAGCTCGGCGGAGGGGAGAGTCCGCTCTTCAACAACTACAACCGATCGGCTCGCCAGCAGCAAATCCTGGTCGCCCTCGAACAGCAGGCCAACATCAACGAGATCTCGTCCCACCTCAGCGATCTCGTTGATGCGCTATCCCGGACTATCCACACCGATATTCCGGAGGGTCCCGACGTGCTCGGGCCGATGGTCCAGATCGCGAAGGCCATCAAGCCGAACGACATCAGGAACTACGTCTTCACCGCATCACCCGACTTTACGGCTATCCGGGCGACCGTGAAGGCCGCCATCGCCCCCGGCGCCAAGAACCCCAACGAGCTTCAGGCGGCTATTGACGAGGATGCCCCGATCGTCGTCGAGAACGGCACCGGAACCTCCGGACAGGACACGACATTGGCGACCCGCCTGCAGACGTTGGGCTTCAACGCCCAAGCGAGCGCCGATCAACCGCCGGAGTTGGGCGGCACGATGAAGCTCCTCTGCGTCAACGGTGCCGAGACCCAGTACCCCGCCACGCTGGCCCAGTTGGAACAGACACTGGGGCTCTCGGGCCCGCCCTCGACCGACGCAAGCGCAGCCGTTCAGACTATTTCTGACCCCAACGAGGCCGTGCAGTTCGTGATCATCACCGGCACGAACTCGTCCTCGCCTACGGCGCCGCCGGGCTGACGTCGGCTCGATCCGCACGAGCATAGCCGCCGCCGTACGCCCGCCTCCCACCCGCTGGCTGGTCCCTGACGCCCACAGCACCCGCCACCCCCGCGCCGGCAAGCCCGCGCGATCAGGATTTCTCAGTGACCTTGTACTCCAGATAGCGTCCCGTGAGCAGCCGCGTCTGTGCGTCGAGCGCCGGCAGGTTCGTGAAGACGACTCCGACCGCCGGCAGACATAGCCACTGCAGCCACGACACGATCTTCATCTTGATCCCCCACTCCTTCGGGCGCGGCGGGGCCAGCTGATCCTCGATGAAGACCAGCACAATCAGCGAAGCCAGCGCCCCGGTAAGCAACCAGGCGGCGTACACGGGCAGCTGCTGGCCAAGGGTGGTCGGTCGGAACGAGTCGTTCAGCAGCAGAGGCAGCGTGGGACCGAACATCAGGACGAACGGCGCCACCGCCCAGTTGATGTGATCCGCCCACAGGGCGAACAGTCTCGTGATCTTCTGACGGAGCGGGATCTCGGAGTGGTGCAGGGCGTTATCGATGAAGTATGGGATGTCCGTGACGCCCCAGGCCCAGCGTCTGATCTGCAGGTACTGCTGCACCAGGCTGCGTGGATACGAGCGAGCCCGCACCGCATCGCCGTACACGGGCATGAACAGCGGGACCGAATGAAACTTGCCGCCGTATCGGAAGAAGCTCTTCCAGTAGAAGCGGCTGTCCTCGGGGATTGCGTCCGTCGCCCAATAGTCCACGTCATGGATCGTCTGCAACGAGATGGCATAGGAACTGAAGCTGACCAACCGCTCCGGAGTCAGGTGTCGCCACATCTGGATGTGAGTGGTGCTTACCGCGATCAGTCGGACGGGCAGCGGACAATGCCACAGGTTGTTGTGGAACATCGGGATCGGCTGGTAGAGGCGCAGGTGGCGATCCGGGTCCGTCAGGAACATGTAGGTCAGGTAGCCGAAGTACTGCGCGTGGACTCGGTAGTCCGAATCCAGATCGGTGACGACTACCTTGCTAGGGTCGAAGCCGAGCGAGGTCAGCTCTCGATAGAGCCAGCGACCGCCGTACGCCATCGCGCTCGACTTCCCGACGACGACGCCCGGCTCGAGCGGATCAAGGATGTGGAAGAAGTGGCGGAACTCGGATCCGAATACCTCGCGCAGCTTGGCCACATTTTCGCGGCCCTCAAGGTCAGTCTCGCGGGTGATGATCGCGACCATCTTCAAGTCGCGCGGGTAGTCGGACTCGACGAGCGCCTTGACGGTCTGGTACAGCTTCTCGTACGGCTCCGTGTAAGTCGGGACCAGGGCCACGTGCCAGATCTGGCGCGGGTCCGGGAGCGGCCCGCTCAGGGAAACCTGCCGCAGGATCCGCGCAAGGTCGCGCCGCTCCGCGGCCAGGCGCCGCTGCTCCCGGCGGCCGCCGCGCGCGGCCAGATGGTCGCCTGCCCTTTGCAGCTCCCCAACGCGTCGACCGATAGTCTCGATCAGCCCGGGCAACTCATCGTAACGAGCTTGCGGGTCGACCAGGGTGAAAGCGCGCTGGCGCCAATCGATGGCCATGACTCTCCGCACTCGGCGGAAGGAAATGGCCACACTCACCGATAGTTCCGCGGCGCGATAGAGCCAGTAGCAGTCGAAGCACAGGACGAACCAGCCCACGACCTGCGGATAGCGCAGGGAGAGCGGGACGAGGCCCAGGATGAGCATCCACGTGACGAGGCCGGGGATTATCTCCAGGACCCTGAAGCGGCGCGTGCGAGTCTTCTCGGCCTGGTCACCAGCGAGCGCGCCGGAGAAGGCGGGTCGGACGGCCGAAGAATCGCTTCCGGCTATGTCAGTCACTCGTGTAGATCGGCGTGATCCAGTGCCTGAAGGCGCCTGATCGGCCGCGCACGGCGTCGAAGTAGGTCTTGCTGATTTGCTTCGAGATCGGCCCCACACGCCCGTCACCCACGGCACGGTGGTCCACCGAAGCCACGGGCGAGACTTGAGCGCCGGTGCCGCAGAGGAAGACCTCGTCGGCGATGTAGAGCTCGGTCCGGTCGATCGAGCGCTCCTTGATCGGGATGTCCAGATGCTTTGCGATCTCGAAGACTCCTGCGCGGGTGATCCCCTCGAGGATGTCGTCACTGACCGGAGGCGTGATCAGGACGCCGTCGCGAACCATGAACAGGTTTTCGGCCGAGCCCTCGGCGACGTGGCCGTCCTGAGTCAGGACGATTGCCTCGTCGTAGCCGTTGAGCATGGCCTCGCTCTTGGAGAACGCGGGGTTCACATAGCTGCCCGTGATCTTGCTTCGCGCAGGAATGGCAGTGTCGCTGACGCGCCGCCAGGAGACCGTACCGGTCGGGATCCCCTTCTCCGTGTCGATGTAGTCGCCCATCGGCACCGCAAGAACGTACAGGTCGTGGGTCAGGCCGTGCAGCTTGACGCCTATCGCCTCCGTGCTCTTATAGACCGACGGCCGGCAGTAGGCGTCTTCGTGGAACTCGTTGCGCCGCAGAACCTGCTTGACGATCTCAGTGAAGTCTTCCACGGACGGAACATCTGCCATCAGCATGATCTTGCACGAGTTTCGCAGCCGAACGATGTGGTCCCTGATGCGCAGCCCGTAGAGCTGCTTCTCTTCGGCGTTCCAGTAGGCTCGAATGCCCTCGAAGACCGCCGTGCCGTACAGGAACGCGTGGGTCATGAGCGGAATGCGAGCCTCGCCCAGCCTTACGTATCCGCCCTGAAAGTAGCAGGTGAGGCTGTTCTGGTCCGGCTTGGCCGCCGCAGTCGCAGCGGAAGCCGAGGCATGCTCCGTGACCATGATTCGATCGCTCCCTGGTGCTTGGCGCCAGCAGTATCCAGCGTGTCAGGAAGTATAGCGGGCCGACCGGACAGCCCGGTGATGCGCCCCTGCCCTAATTGCGAACGCGCGATATGCGGGCTCAGGCGCCGCCGCCGGCGAGCGCTGCCAGCACCACCGCGACATAGACCAGGTAGAACAGGCCTCCGACCAGCAGCGCGCGGCCATCGAGTTTGCGGCCGAACAGGATCGGCACGACCACCACCGCCGCCGCCAGGAACGTTATGCCGGCCGAAGCGAAAGCCAGCCCGGCGCCGGACACGGACCAGATCTGCGGAGCGAAGACCAGCCCGATGGACGTCGGGATGGCGCTCTGGAAGACCATCGCGCCGGTGATGTTGCCAAGCGCGAGTGTGTCCTTGCCGCGGCGGACCCACAGCACGCTGTTGAGCGTCTCCGGCAGCTCTGTGGCGATCGGGGCGATGATCAGGGCGAGCAGCGTGCCGTTGACGCCCGGCCCCGACGCGATGTCCGTGATCGCCTGGACGAAGGCCCACGCGCCTCCGATGATGCAGGCCAGAGCGAACATAACCTGGAGCGAGACGATCGGCAGCCGCGGGGGTTCCGGATGCTGGGGCGCGCGGCGGTCGAGCTTGTGGAAACGCAGGGGCTCCAGGCCGGCGTGATCGGCCGCCTCGGCCTGCAGATGACCCCACACGTGGCGGCCGTAGATGGCGAGGAGCACAAGAGCGATGAGCCGGCGCGGCCACTCGAACTCGACAGGCAGGAAGGCCGCGCCGATGGCGATGGCGTAGGCCAGGGCGAAGTAGGCCATGTCGTGAGTGACCACGCCTGGATCGACGGCCAAGGTTGTTCCAGAAGCCCGCCGCCGTCGCATCAGCCAGACGGCCGATCCGGTCACGAACATGGCCAGCGTGGCCAGCATGAACGGCGCCCCCAGGATCGCACCGATGCCGACCTCGCTGGCCGCGAGCCCACCCCCGAAGACGATCGCAATGAACGGAACCATCGTCTCGGGAAGTGCCGTGCCGATCGCAGCCAGGACGGACCCGATCGCGCCCTCGCCCAATTCGAGCTTGTGGCCGAACCACTCGATGCCGTTGGTGAAGAGTTCGGCGCCGAGGAGGATGACCACGAATGACACGACCAGGAACAGGGCGTCCAAGTTCAGCCTCCAGCCCCCAACGCGGCGCTCAGGCATATGACCGCAAGCACTACCACAGCGACAGCGACCATCCTTCGCTCGCCGGCCACGGCGAAGCCCAACAGCGATGCGATGACTCGGATTGACGGTGTAAGTATCACTGCAAGGAGCCCGAACCACAGGAATCCAGACGGTCGCAGCGCTGCCACATCGGCGGGAAGGCGGCCGAGATCGAATGGCGGAAAGGGCCGATCCAAGGGAGCGACGTGCAGGACGCCCATGCCGACGATGCCGATTGCGAGCAACGCGACGCTGGCCAATGCTCCGGCGCCGAGGACACGGCCCACGGTCCGCTCCAGGCTTGATGTCTTCATCCGACGCCTCGCAACGCCATCTGAGTCGCAGTCACGACCATGACAGCGACAAACAGCAGCCGAAGCATTCGCAGGTCGACGCGATCGGACAGCCGCGACGCCAGGCTCGCGCCGGCGAACACGCCCACGGCCGCCGGAGCGGCGACGTATGGGTCGATACCCCCGCGGAAAAGGTAGACGAGAGCACCCGCCGAAGCTGTCACACCGATCATCAAGTTGCTCGTGGCGGTGGCGACGCGGATCGGCACTCCCATCACGAGATTCATCACCGGTACCTTGACGATGCCGCCTCCGACCCCGAACAGGGCGCTCACCAGCCCAGCCAGCAGGCTGCCCAACGCTCCACGACCGAGGTTGCGAACTCGATATCCCGGACCCGAAAGAGCCGCTGCCAGGCCGCGGTCGCCGGTAGTGTCGGCGCCGACACCGCTGTCGGCGCCGGTGTGGTCGGCGCCGGCGAGGGTCGGCTGGGCCGCGTCTGGCCCGTCTCCAGGTCCCGAGTCTCTTGCTTCCCGGGCACGGGCCATCGTGATCGCCACGTACAGGAGCAGCGCCGCGAACATGAGCGCCAGCACCCGATCAGGCAGCATGAATGCCACGAGTCCGCCGGCCAAAGCCGCAATCGCGGTGAACATCTCGAGGGTCATCCCGAGCCGCAGGTTCGCGATGTCTCGTTGGAGATAGACAGAAGCGGCCGCGCTGCTGGTCACGATGACGCAGACCAGACTGGCGCCGACCGCCTCCCTGAGGGGCAGACCGAATCCCAGAGTCAGGAGCGGGACCATCAGCACCCCGCCGCCAAGGCCCAGCAGCGCGCCGAAGGCACCCGCGATCGCGCCGCCGCAGATCAGGAGGATTAGCTCAGCCACAGCCGTGGATCGGCCGGGGCCGGCGCAACGGAGTCGGGCCGGCGCGCCGGACCTTACGAGCTACGGCCGGACGTGCTGGGGCGCGTACGGGAGCAGGGCCACGATGCGGGCACGCTTCAGTGCTACCGCCAGCTGGCGCTGGTGGTTGGCACAGGTCCCGGTCTTGCGTCGCGGCTCGATCTTTGCCCGTTCCGACAGGAAGCGCCGCAGTCGGTTGACTTCCTTGTAATCGATCATCACGGTCTTGTCGGCGCAGAACGAGCACACCTTGCGCCGGCGGCGATCGCGATACATGTCATCGCGCTTGCCCCTGGGCTTCTCTCGAGTATATGCGGGCATCTGATTTGTTCCTTATCAACAGGGCCACGCCTCCGGGCGCGGCTATTGGATTCGTGGAAACCGGCACTGAACCGGCGGGTTCAGAACGGCAGTTCGTCCAGGTCGCTCGAGCCGAGATCCTCGGGCGGGCCGCCTGGGCCGCCTGGGCCGACCGGGCCGCCGCCACGTGCAGGTCGTGCGCCGGTGGGCTCTGAGGCCCCTTCTTCACGCGGTCGCGGATCGAGACCCGTGACCGTGTTCGCGATCAACTCGGTGGTGTAGTGCTTCTGCCCGTCCTGGCCTTCCCAGTTGCGGGTCTGGAGTCGACCTTCGACGTACACCTTGCGGCCCTTGCGGAGGTACTCCGCAGTCCGCTCGGCGAGCGGGCCCCAGGCAACTACCCGGAACCACTCGGTCTCCTCTTTCCACTCGCCGCTGGCGTCCTTGTAGTTGCGGTTGACGGCTACCGTGAACTGGGTGACCGCCTGGCCGTTGGGCGTATACCGCATCTCCGGGTCGCGGCCGAGATTGCCGATGATCATCGCCTTGTTCAGCGACATCGAGCGTGCCTCCAGCTCCGCGCAGTGCGGTCGTCAGTCGATGGCGGCGGGCGCCGCTTCGCTCTCCGATTCGTCGATCAGGGCCTCTTCTTCGAGATCCTCTTCGTCGCTCGGGAGAACTACGTCCATGTCGCCCTCGGCATCGGGTCCGCGAGCCGCGCGCACGGGGCGCTCGACGCGTGTGACGAGGTGGCGCAGGACTTCCTCGCTGATCAGGAGACCGCGCTCCAGTTCGGCGATCGCCGTGGCCGGCGCCTCGAAGAGGATCACGTAGTACGACCCCTCGCGATGGTGGTCGATGGGATAGGCCAGCCGTCGACGGCCCCATGGGGCCTGCTTGACGATTTGACCGCCGCCGGCCGCAATGGCTCGAGCGGTTCGCTCGAGGGACGCCTGGACCTTGTCATCCACAAGATCCGGACGCAGCACGAGCATGAGTTCGTAACGGCGCATGCGCCAAAGACTCCTTCCCATGGGGAATGCTCCGATGCGCGCATGGCAACGCCATCCGGTCGGAGCCGAAAGGACGGTCGCATTCTAGCAGCCCGGCATCCGTCGCGCCGCCGTCGCGCCACCGCACAGTGGCTACCGGCGACTGGTCCCCTTGTCCACACCCTCTGAACGATGGTAACCCTATCCGCTGCCGACCTTCCTAAGTAGGCTTTCCGGTGAGCATTCATGCCCCGACGCGCAATTCGCCCGACCGACTCGAACCTCACCAGCCGTGGTCTTGAGTCGCAAGGCAGTCCTGGTGAAAGGAGGCCTCTCGTGCTCTTATTCCTTCCCCGCGAGGAAGGTCAAGGCCTCGCGGAATACGCACTCATTCTCTCTTTGATCGCAATTTTGGCTGTCGCCGCACTCGTCTTCTTCAGTGGCAACCTGGATTCCACCATCAGCATGATCGGCAAGAAGATTTAGAACCAATCACCGGCTGGACCGAGACGGGCTGCGCTAGCGGCCCGTCTTTCGTTTTCCGCCGCCGGCACCCCTGGGGCTTACGCCTACCCCGGGTTGGGTGCCCGGATGCCGCCTTTACGACCCGTCTGCATCCGTGGACCATGCGCAGGGGCGCCGATCGGATCGTTCCGCCTCATTCCCTCGGCGGAGGCATTCCCGTTCGACGCGAGATCTCAAGCAAGCGAGTGACAACCTGGCCATGAACGAACAACATCGACCGCCGCCGCTTGAGTTGCCATTTCGCCCGAGGCGGCGCGGGGACCGGGCTCCAGGCAGCCGATGAGCGTCGTGTGGCTCCTGGGACTCTCCGGTTCGGGCAAGTCGACGCTGGCGGAGGCGCTGCGGGGTGCGCTCGCTCCGATCGCGCCGATCGCCATTCTCGACGGCGACGCCGTTCGCACGGCCGTGGGCGACGACCTGGGCTATTCAGGCGCGGACCGCCTCGTTCAATCGGCGCGGCTCGGCCGGATCGCCCGCCTTCTCGCGACGCAGAAGCACGTCGTCGTGGTGGCCGACTCCTGCTCCGACCCCGACCGACTGGCGTGGAATAGGGCCAACCTGCCGGGCTATGTCGAAGTCTTCCTGAAAGCCTCGCTCGAGAAGCTGACTCGTCGCGACCTGAGAGGCGTCTACGCCAGGGCGAAGGCCGGGCAGTGGAGCAATGTCGTGGGCATTGACATTCCCTGGCACGAGCCCGCCCTGCCGGACGTGACATTCGACATGGACGACCCGGAGCCACCCGAGGTTCTCGCCCTCCGCATCGCGGTTCTGATCCCCGAGTTCGTTGCCGCGGCGACGGCGACCGCTCACAACGTGCCAGCTCGCAGATTCGCCCCCACTCGCCAGCCCTGATCTGAGGCACGGCCAGCCACTGCCCGCCTCGGGCTCGCCGTGGCTGGTGCCGGAGCAGGGACTCGAACCCTGACGCCCTCGCGGGCCGCGGAGTTTAAGTCCGCTGCGTCTGCCATTCCGCCACTCCGGCGCACGCTCGAAGGGTAGCGCGGGCCGGGCGCCCGCGGGCTACCGGAACGGCGGCTCCATCAGTCCGACGTCTCCGCCGCTGCAAAGACCGGTTATGTGGTCACCTTCGCGCAGGACGACATTCCCGTTCTCGTCGAGGATCTCTAGGGTCGGGGTGAAGCTGGCGCGGTACCCTGCCGGCCAGATCACGTCCCGGCGCTGTGTCGTCGTCGAGCCGGTCGAGTCCTCCAGCCAGGCAATTCGCGGATCCGTCTTGCTCCCTCGCAGCACAGCCTCGACCCCGACTCCCGCGCAAGCACCGCCAGCGAGTTGGTTGATTGTCGGCAGGGCGAAGTCTCCCGACGGCAGAGTCCGCACCGAAGGCACGTAGGCAGGATCCATGGCCGAGACGAAGCCCCACCCGCCGACGGCACCCAGTTGCCCGACGTCATCCCCCACGACGACCCATCCGCTCGACCCGCCCTGGAAGTCCATCTCCGGCCAACGCGGCTGAGGTCCCGCAACGCGCGCGTACCACTGGATGTTCGGGTGCCCTTCGTCGGAACCGCCCGAGACTCCGCGGCCCGGCTGCAGCGTGTAGAGGTCCACCAGACCCACGGCGACCATGGAGACGATCACGTCGCCCGGATCGAGTGCGGACCGCAGGGCGGCCGAGACCCCGTTCGTATCCAGACGCGGCTTCAGGGTCTGGCCGGTGCCGTCGGCGCCGATCCAGACGTTCGGGCCAAACGTCTTTCCGTCCAGCCAGGCGAGCCGGTCGATGACGAAGGCGGAATCGCAGGCGGCCTTATCCGACGCTCCGCAGTCGGCCACGCGGACGTCATGGAAGTGCCCGACGATGACCACGGGCAGCGGGTCATATGAGCCGGGCGACGACTGGTCGCTCACCGGCAGGAGCGCCCCCACGTACGAGCCGTCCGGTTCGAGGGCCGCGAGGTATGGGCCGCTGGGCGCCTGCAGCCCGCTGACCTCGTTGCCGTTGAACGCGACCAGCCGCTCTTTGTTCTCGGAGACGAAGAGCTTTCGAGAGGCACACGTGTCAACGAGGGCAGGGCCCGGCGTTTCGGCCGGACATCCGAACGCGAACGTCGGGTCGTACCAGCCCTGGACCGCCACCAGGGAGTCGCCGACGATCGCGCCGCTCTTCTCCGCTGCAAGGGCCTGGCTCACGGTCTGCACCGGCAGGCCATCAACGGTCGCGGGGAGGCCCTGACTGCTCGAGCCGTTGGTCGGACCAATCGTCGGGCCGGTTGTCGGGCGGAAGGCCAGACTGGTGACGATTACACACACGATCACGACTGCGACGGCGCCCCCCAGCAGCCGCGGCGCCGGCCGCTCGAAAAACGATGCGAGCACGGCGCGCCGGCTCAGTCGTTTCTTGTCAGCCCTGTGGATCGCCACGATCGTCGCTGCGGCAAGCTCGTTCGGGGCCGGCTTGTCGGCCATCGCGCCGTAGGCGGCGTCCAGGCGCTCATCGCTCCAACCGGTCATCGGTTTCTCTCCTCGTGGAGCGCCTTCTCGAGGGCCGCGCGGGCCTTGAAGAGTCGCGATTTGGCCGTCCCCTCCGGAATGCCCAGCACTGACGCGATTTCCTTCACGGGCCGTCCCTCGGCGTGGTGAAGGGCTAGCACAGCGCGATGGTCGTGCGACAGCCGCACCAGGGCCCGACTCAGGACGTCGCGGTCGGGCATCTGCGGCGCGGCAAGCCCCGAGCCGGCCGCCTCAAGTTCCGCCATCGGCATCTCGCGCACCAACCGCCGGCCGCGAGACCGCCGGATCATCCGGCAGGCGTTGACGCTCACCCGCTGGAGCCACGCTTCGAAACGGTCCGGATCCCTCAGGTTCGCGAGATTGCGCCAGGCGGCGATAAAGGTCTCCTGAGCCGCGTCGGCCGCGTCGGCGTCGTCGCCCAGGATCGCGAGATCGAGCCGGTAGATCGCGTTCATTCGACTTCGCACCAGCGACTCGAAGGCGGCGACATCGCCGGCCCGGGCAAGGACCACGAGCGACGACTGGTCGCCCGCATCGGTCACGGCTTGCCCCTCCTGTCGCATCTTCGGGCGCCTTCGACGCCTTCAGTCACTTGATGCCGCCGAACCGCCCGAGGTTCACGGGCACGGCCGTATCCGGATGCAATTGTGCCTGGGCAGGTGACCGGAGGGAAGTTGGAGGCGACGAGCGGGATCGAACCGCTGAATAGAGGTTTTGCAGACCTCCCCCTTAACCACTTGGGTACGTCGCCTCGACGCGGGCCGGCTGGGGAACCGGCAACTTGCTGATCAGACTGGCTGCCCCTCGAGGATTCGAACCTCGCCCAACGGATCCAAAGTCCGCTGTCCTACCACTAGACGAAGGGGCAGAGACTCG
>Ga0182021_10007411_pt1 | contig 13004 bp, 11 predicted proteins | sample 612E3MmetaG_FD_120493 | JGI IMG/M metagenome (GOLD analysis project Ga0182021, IMG submission 120493) | Permafrost microbial communities from Stordalen Mire, Sweden - 612E3M metaG (Illumina Assembly) | ecosystem: Environmental > Terrestrial > Soil > Wetlands > Permafrost | place: Sweden... | reverse complement strand
CCGATTCAATGATCTTGCCGTCCTTCATGATGACGGCCTTGGACGTTAATGAACCCACATCGCATCCCGCTGCAAACATTATACAAGCCTCCTTACCTTAAGAAATTCCATAAACCGCTCTTCCGTGGCTTCCCAGGACTGCACGCGCGCATCAAAGGCGTCGGCATACATGATATACGTCGGGTAGCCGGCCTTCTCCGTATCCCGGGCTAAAAGCTTCACCATCCCCCAGGTATTGCGACACCCCGGTGTCCCATTGTAGACGATAAGATCAGCGCCATACAGTTTCGCCAGGCCCAGAGTGTCTTCCAGCCACATGTTGGGGGCATCATATGGCCCGCGGATGGACTTGATCATGGGCATGCGCGAGTTGATCATGCCCACGCTGTCGATCAGCGAGTCAATATTCGTCGTATCAATCTTATAGGCCGCCTCTTCTTTATGATACTCCGATACGTGCGGCGCGTTGTGGGACCAGAAGTGGCTGAGGATGTTGCCCTGATAGCAGATGCCGTTGCCGTCAAGCATCTGCCAAAGCTGCATGTTCTGCGCGTAATGGTCGATGTAGCAGAAAAAGGCCCTCAGCTTTTCCACGCCTCCGCTTAATCCGGAGATTTTTTTCGCGGCGTTTTCCCGGGCGATTTTCAGCATGGATTCGAGCACGCCGGTACATTCCGGCATCCCGGCGAAAAGAAATCGTGAAGCGTACACCATCAGGTTATAGGACACCGGCAGAGGGTTGGGTACCAGCCGGGCCAGATCCTCCAGCTCGGCAATAATTTCGTCCTGCCGGGCGAGTTCCCGGAGATTTTCTTTCAGGCGTTCGGGGTCGAGCTTTTTCCCTGTCTGTGCTTCCAGAAAACGGATCAGCGCTTTGAAATCCTCCCGATGATATTCATTGGAACGCGAGCCTGTGAGATCAGGCGGCATATCCAGCTGAAAAAAAGGTTTGTCAAGATAGGCCGAGGCGAAGGCAAAGGCATTGGCGTTGGTGTCACAAACGCCGGGCGTATCCGTGACAAACATGTCGACATCCGTGCCGATACCGGCCAGATAGGCGCCGACGGTGCCGCGCTGGGAGGAGCAGGAGGTTTCCGTGAAGCCCACCTCGTTGCAGTAATCCAGAAACTCCGCCGTCCCTCTTTTATAAACAAAGGTCATCATAACGGAAAGGACCTCCAGACAGATCGGCACAATGTCCATGGCGTAAAAAATGGCCGGGGAAAAACAAAACGTGGTAATAGCCGTCTTTTTCCCTTTTTCTTTCGCGAAAGTCAGATTCTCCATATATTTGGAGCATATCTCGATGAACTTCTGGCCGGGCTCCCCCGTGCCGAGCAACGTATCAACGACACGGTTAAAATAGGGGATGTATTTCAACATTGCGCGGTATTCATTTTCCGTTCCGCTTTTCAGCCGTGCGGCTGCCGCAAAGGTATTCCACAACATCCAGTCAAATTTATATTCCCTGGTCTCATTTCTCATGCGATTGCCCTCCTCTGCTGTATTCTTTCAATAAAGGCGTCAACGCGCATCTTCATTCTGCCCGTCTCCACCAGGGGACCATACTCCCGCTCCAGGCGCATGCAGGGGATGCCTTTGGCTTCCAGGTCTCTTTCAAACAGGCCGTTTTCCGAACCGTGAAGATCGCAAAACCGGATGTTCTGCAGGATCACGCCGTCAATTTTTGACTTTTCCACTTTCTTTTCAAGGATACTAAGTCTCCTTCGATAATCGCCGTACATGCGGGGACAATCATTGTGTCCCAAATATCTTCGGGAAAGCTCAAATACCGGATCGCCCTCTTCCTCCACCCGATCGGAATAAAACCGCGAACCGAAGCAGAGATTATCGGCAACCACGATGGCCTTTTCCCCTTCCATCACCCGGACCAGCCCGACATCATCGTTGGCGCTGCCCACGAGCATCAGGCGCACCCGGTTCTTGATGCCGGGAGATTTCTCCGCCTTGGCAATAAACTGCTCCAGAAGGGCGTTGTACTCCTCGCGGGGCATGGTCGTGCCGGCAAGTATGACTGCCAGCGCTTCTTCTCCGCTGAAGGGCGGGGCATCTAGGGTACGCAGCTCTTCGAAACGATCAAGGAGTTTCCTGCTGTAATTGTAAAGTTTAATGGCCTTCTTCAGATCAGCGCCGGTAATCTTAACTTTAAAGTGTTCTTCCACCGCCGCAATAAGACGCCGGGTCTCTTCCGTAAACCACTTGATGGTATAGTCCGAGTACTTATGCGGTACGCCGAAATGGAAAAAGAAAGGAGGGATCACACCTTCAACATCGCTCCCGGCTTTGCGCCAGCATTCGTCCAGCCGCCGCATCGAATCGCAACCCGGGGTGATGATCGCGCCGTCCAGAAAATTAAACTTCCCTTCTCCGGCCAGCTGCAGCATGCACTTGGGAAGACTACAAATAAAGGGGCCGAAATAGGTGTCGCCGATCGTGGTATCGGTGGCTCCGAACCCGCGTATTCTGAAAGGGAGAATGCCTGCCGCGTGAAAGATTTCATCGGGCACATAAGAACAGGTATAGCCCACTACTTTTTTCCCGTTTTTCTTCCACTCGGTTACGTGCTTGTTATTGAGCGCCGTGGAGGCCTCAAAAAATTCCTTCATCATATGACTGCCTCCTTGCTGTTAATGACACTTTTCAAATAGGCAAGCGCTTCGTCAATTTCCCTCGAACCGCCGGACGGATCGGGCTTCAAAAGATCCGCTATTCCCCTGATCAGCGGCGGCAGCACTTCAGAAGCAACCGGCTTGAGAGATTCCACGATATCCTCGGTAAGCCATCGAGCCGTTTCACCGACTTCATCCGCGTCAACCGAGTTTATGGCCTGCGACAGAGTGTTGCGTATGACTCCCGGAGTGACGACGCGGACGCGATTCACTATGCCGCACAGCCGGCTTATCGTATTAGCCACCTCCTGGGCGTCAATCTCACCCATCCCCTTGGCGAATTCACGCGCGATGTCTTCCTCGGAAAACAGGCGCTCGAAGGCGTCGGCCTTGCGGCTCCAATTTCTGATTAAAGCGACTATCGATAGGAAATGGTTTTGAAAAAATTCACTGGAGAGTTCCGGACTGTGTTCCAACTGATCAATGAAGGCCTTCAGTGAAACTTCCTTAATTTCCGTCACCAGTGTTCTGGCTTTGAGCAGCAGATTAATATCAACCGTGCTCATGGTTTCACGTGTGAGGCGCGACAAAGTATTGGGAAGATGGGGTTTGCCCGGCTCGCCGAGCAGTGTACTGCCGGTGTGTATCTTACGAATCAGTTCGCTCAACTCGTTAATCAGCATTCCGATATTTTTGCCGTCGATGTCATCAACCAGAGAGAACACTACATCGCCAAGCAGGTCCGGGGCCAGCCTGTTCATCGGCGCCAGGGTTTCCTTTGTCGCCGATACTGTTATGTTCACGGCAACGGGAAGCAGTGCTAGCAGACAAATAACCTTGGCCGGATACCGCCACATCTCCTCATTGGCCATCTTCATAACGGCCGTAATGTCCTCACGGGAGCTGTCCACCGCCGTCTTTACTTCGCCGAAATCAATATGCTCGATTAATTCCCGGACAATGGGACGCAGACTTTCCGCGGAATCCGCGTCTTCGGCAATCTTGTTTTGAGCCACTCCTTCCGAGGATAGAAACTTATCTACCATTTTCTCCACGGTCACGGACATCCGCGCTTTGACTTTGCTGTTTCCCGACCAATCTTTAAGCGCTTCGCGAACTATGGATTTCACTAATTTTCTTACCGCGGGGGTCTTTGCGACCTTCCATACAATTTTCCCCGTAATATCGGCGGCGGTATCTGGCTGGACAGGTTTTTCAATACATTTCATGGAATAGGCCTCCATCTAAAATTAATAACTATAATTTCATCCAATAGTTTTTTAAGACTATTCTTTCGTTACTTCCTGCGTTTCATCCTTTTCCGGATGAGCTGCCAGGTCCAGGAAATCAAATGCAGCTTCTGGTCAAGAACCGCGTTAACGATAGTATGGGTCGCGTCCCGAAACTCATCGCCATCGACATTGGCCACCACGTCTGAAACAAATTTGCTCATCACGCGCGGGTCGCTTTTATTGACTTCATTGATAAAGCGGGTCGCCGAATTGATTCCCTTGCCGATCAGCGGCGGCGCCTTCTGGGTTACCGCTTTGGTGACAGTGTCCCTCAGTTCGGGCGAGACCTCCCAGAGGTTTTTCATCATGATGGCATAAGTCTCGGTCAGGGCTTTGAATTCGTCAGTATCGATATCTTTCAGAATACTGGCGAAATAATCTCTGATAAGTTCGGGTGACAGTTTTTCGTTGACCTGTTTTCCCACCTCCGCCAGAGCGCCGGTGCAGGAGTTGACGACAGGAGGAATCGAGCCCAGGATGGACAGAATTATTTCCGGGTCCTGCCAGACGAGAGCCATGACGAGCGGATGGGACTTGTCGGCTTTTCTGCTTTGTAAAGAACTGCGAATAATATCTTTCACAAAGGGTGTACTTAAAACCTCTTTCATTACTCCACCTTCGGCGGGCATCACGGCGCTATTTTCCATGTTCTTCTCCCTCCGTATTAGTCTTGTATGCTTCTTCCGCCACTTGCAACAATGCAGTCACCAGTGGTTTCCCATTACTGACAATACTTTCCAGCGTTTTTTTATCGAGCGATAAAACGAGCGATTTGATAAATTCATGAAGCAGTTGAGATGAAAATTTTTCGTTAAGCTGAATGAGCACTTCATCCACGCATTGAGTTAAGGAATTGACGATGGAGGGAACGGCGCCCAGCACTCCCAGAAAGAACTCCGGATCCTGCCACATAAATGTCCTGACCAGTCTGCGGCTCGCATCCGGATCGATATTCTGCAGGGTTGTTCTCACGCCTTCTTTGAAGCCCGGCTTTTTGAGCAGTTCCTTAAGCACGCGATCGGTTAAGTCAATGACTCCCTTGTTGGCTTCTTCCATGATTTGTTCTCCTATAATGTCTTGCAATTAAAGAAATACCGGGCCGCTTCCATCTGACAGAGCTGCTTGCCGCCCATCCATAACTGAATGATCTTGATATCGCGCCAATGCTTTTCAATATCGTATTCACGGTCGGCGCCGTACGTGCCGAGAACATCCATGGCTTTGCCGAAAATATCCACCGCTCTGTCGGAAACGAAGTCTTTGAGGTTGCGGAGCTTACAGGCCACTTCATCGGAGCAGAGGGGATAGCCGTAGGGCTTGTTGCGCCGGTCGCCCATCCTTGCCCCTTCGTAGGCCAGAATCCTGCAGATATCGATATCACCGGCGATCCGGCCGATAATGCCTGCAATGCAGTCGTCCTCTTTCAGCGGTTTATTATTGTATGTTTTGGTCGAGACGAAGTCGTAGAGGATTTCGTAAAGATTGAGCATGGCGCCGCACAGAAATCCCATGCTTCCCACCAATCCCCACGGAATGATTTCGCGGAAGACCTGAGCGTCCATTCCCGGTCCGTGGGCGCGGTACCAGACGGGAACCCTTACATCTTCAAACCAGATATCGCCGTTTTTGTCGGCGGCCATACCTGCTTTTTCGTAAGGGCCCCCCTGGGTTACGCCTTTGGCATCGGCGGGAACAAATATCAAGGCAAAGTCGTTGGGGTCATGCGATCCCAATTTCGTCGTGCAAGGAACGATGAAAAGTTTGGCCACGCCTCCTGTATTGGTAGGCCAGAGCTTGTGGCCGTTGATCACCCATTCATCACCGTCCAGACGGGCGGTGGTGCGGATTGTCTTACCCCCCAGAATTTCCATGTTTTCAATATCCGCTCCACCCTGAGGTTCCGTCATGGCGTTGGCCGCGAAGACCGCCTTTTCGGTTTCGCAGAACATCGGAGCGAACTCTTTGGCCAGTCGCCAATTGACATGCGGATCAACAAGGATTGTCGTCAGCGGCCAATAGGTAACCATAAAAGCCACCGCCATGGCCGTATCCGCCCGTCCGACTTCTTCCGCTAATGTACAGGCGACGGTGAAGGCGTAATCGGACTGTCCGATTCCCCAGCCGCCCAGTTCCGGCGGGAAAAGCGCTTTTTGAATTCCTACGCCTTTATTGCCCATGAGCTTGTCGAAGGCCGGTTCAATCAGATGATGGGTTTTCCAGTCTTCATCGTATTTGCGTCTGAAAGGCATAACTTCCTTGGCGGCCCAGTTTCTGAGCACACTGCGGAAGTGTTTATCCATAGGTGATATGTATTCTTCCGGTTTTGAGAATTCATCAAAGTTTTTCATCATTGGTCTCCTTTTATACCGAATTAGTTGCCAGACATTCGGAAGTTTCTTGATCTGGCATAATACCAAGTAAGCTCTCAACAATTGAAAGCAACCTGTTATTATATTTCTTTGCAGTCAAAGAAAAAACGCGCCGTATCCATCTTTACCGGCGCCTCGGCACCGACTCCGCAGAGGTAGGACTGGATGGTCTTGGTATCGCGCCAGTGTTTTTCCACATGCCACTCCTTGGAGTAGCCGGCTGATCCCATCAGCTCCAATCCCCTGTTGATTGCCAGAACGACATTCTGCTGTACCTTCGAACCGATGATCTGTGAAATAGTGTAAACTCTCTGAGAGCCGCTGTGTCCCCAATCTGCCGGTTTGGACATGATATGGGCAAGATCATAAAGGAGTATTCTGGAGGTAAAAACCTCATCGGCTACATCGGCCAGAACGGAGGCGCAGAGGGGATTTTCTTTCATCATATATCCGCCCTTGATTGTTCTGGTCTCGGACCATTCGCTGACGATTTCGAAGAAGTTCATGGCCGCTCCGACGCTTACTCCGCCCAGCAGAAGATTAAGCCAGGTGTAGATTTCCTCGACGACACCGTCGCGGGCAATGACGTAGGACTTGGGAATTCTGACATTGTTGAAACTTACATCGGTGTTGGCGCTGGCATTTAAACCGGTTTCCAGAAGTGTTTTGCCGCGCACGATATTTTTATCATCACCGGGAACCAAGGCGATGCAGGGCCTGCCCAGTTTGTCGGCACAGACCACGCAAAAGAGATCGGCCACGGCGCCGCTGTTGATCGGCCTCAGATTCTTTCCGCTCACCGCGTAACCTTCTCCGTCAGGCTCTATGGTGGCCAGGATTGACCTGCCCAAAAACAAAGGGGTGTCCTGTCCGACTTTCCCCGCGCCGGGAAGGATAAGAGAAGGGGTTTTCAATTCATCGGCGCAGTAGATCGGAGCCAGCGCGTCGCACAAGGCCTTGTCCAGATGAGGCGCCATACTGATCGCGGCAAAGATTACAACTTTTACCGCGGAGACAACGCCTATGGCGGCATCGGCGCGTCCGATTTCGGAGAGGACGGAAACTATGCCGGGCGTGCTGGCGGGATTGTTCCAGCCAAATCCGCCGTGCTCTTCGGGCAGGGTAAGCCTTTGCAGACCAATGGTAAGATTGAGAGATTTTCTCGTTTCGATAAAGAGCTTTTCGTAATTTTCCCGGTATTCCTGACGCTTAGAGATAATCTCCTTGTCGGCCCATTGCCTTACCAAATGAATTACACGTTTCGACTCCTCATCCACCAACTCTTTCGGGTAAACAAATAACTCATCCAGGGTTTTATTCATGGTTCCTCCTTCTCCCGGTTATTGTTTTCGTTGCGTTCTGCGAGGTTCAAACTTTTCGTTTAGCTTTAGCCTTCTTTGGTTTAGCTTCCGTTTTCTTGATACCGGTGCTTTTAATTTTCTTCGCGACAGTCATTTTTTCGGCGACTAACGAATTCCTAAGAAAAGTGCGGGTTACTTTCTTGAAATTTTGCGCCGCTTTTTCCATATCTTCGGGCGCGTCCACGATCGGGGGCCTGAGTATTTTGTCGAGGAAATCTATTTGCTTGTTGTATTCGCCGGTGCCGTCGAAGGCCAGGGAATGGAAAGAAAGTCCGATAAAATATATGAATATGGAACGGGCAAACTGCCGCGAGATGTTCAGCCTGTCAGACATACCGGCTGTGTAGCGTTCGGCGAAAAAAGAATAAACCGGCTTCCATTGCTCGATATCCGTATTCCGGTACATATCAATCGCCAGAAGCATGATGTTTTCATAAAGCTCACTTTTTTCCTTCCAGAAATCAACAATCATGTCAAAACGATCGCGCATGTTTTCGACAGATTCGGTCCGCTGGATATATTCCTGCACGTTTTTATCGCCGATCCAGGCAATCATCTCCGCGAGCATACTTTCTTTGGAGGGGAAATAATGGTAGAGTGTTCCCGTCGATACGCCGATCTCAGCGGCAATCTCTTTCATGTTGATATTGTGATAACCCTTGCGGGTAAACAGATGTAAACTCTTTTCCAGAAGCGTCTGACGGTATTCATCACGATTAACAATCTTCGGCACAGGCAATACCTCCGATATAATCAAAATTTATGTTCGCTGGATAAAGCTCAGAGAGGCGATGGGAAAAAGAAGGCTCATGAAGTGAACCAAAGAAGCGCGCATTGTAATCTGGATTTAAAGAATTCACTAATAGAACCCCTTGAATCTTCCCGGGTTTAAAAGACCCGTAGTTTGATGCGACTTTAGCTAATAACGTTTGTACAGTTTTATTTTATATTGAATGGTCGTTATAAAACATAGAGAAAATTTTATGTCAAGAAAATTTTCAAAAATTATTTTCGGCGGGAAGAAAAAAGTTGAGAAACTCCTCAACTAATTCCGCATGCCTTGTAAATGATTTGGTCTTTCCCGCCCAAATCATTTACCGCCAAAGATTATCGGAACTTTAAATTAAAGGTGTTCCCGAATACGCGCACGCCGGTGAAACCAACCGGCCACATCGTTCGCGTTCCGAATATATCGGTTTTCACGATCCGTGCTTCCATCGGATTAATATAGTCGGCAATTAAATCTTTAATCGGGTCGTAATCGGATGGCCTGATATCCAGCGTGGCCTTCGCGTTGTAGGATTCATGGATGGCTTCGCGCGGCTTGAAAAGCCAGATAGGGTTGTAGGCGAAAGACTGCCACATGCCCCCGACGTTGAACGTCTTCATCTGCAGCACCGGCGCCGGATTCTCTTCCTTTTTTATTCGCTCCGCGCTTACGGAAATTACTTCGACGCCGCGCCGCGTGAGGCTCGCGGTTATTTCTTTGCCGTCGTCTTCAAAGGGAATTTCGGCCATTTTTTTCGGATAGCCGAGAAGTTCCCGGCCGTAAATCAAGGCAGTATCATCATTGACAATCATCCAGGGGCAGTAAACGCCCTTCCCCAGCGGAGTGCGGACATGCATCAGTAGCGCCGCCTCGTTGTATGTCCCGGTGAAAGCGGTGCGCGCGTATTTGGCGATGAAGAAAGTTGCCCTGTAAGGTTTATCCAGACACATGAACAGCGGAAGAATTTTCTTTGTCCGGGCGGGATTGAGCGGAACGTCAACTAAAACAAATGTTGTGTCCTCCCAGAGTTTGACTTTCAATCCGGTGACGGCGAGCATCACCTTGAACTGCTTCCAGAAACTGTGCTCTTTTTCCTTAAGTGGAAAAGGCACCTCGACCAACTTCGCATCTCTGGCCATAATCCCCTCCCTTTTTTACAGGCTACGAAAAAACTATATGGTTATAAACTAATGCCTATATCCCGGTAAAATTTTCTTAGCCGACATTATATTAATTTCCCCTATGGACTTAGAACCGATATCAACGCCACCTGCCGAACTTGCGCTTTTAAATTCTCGATGTAAGATTCTCTCGGCTGTCCAATCGTCCCCTTTTCATCGTACTCTTTTTTTGCCATGGACTGCACGGCGCTATCGATATCGCCGTTCGCGGCGTCAAGATATGTCTCGATCAGCTTCCGATAGACGGGAGTTGATTCAAGGGAGCGCCGCAAAAACTCAGCGGCGTCCTCGTCTGTAAAAACCCACATGTGCCCCATACAGAGAAGTTTCGGTTGAAGTCTGATAATCTTATCCAGTGATGAAATGTAGTCGTCATAAGAGGACAAAAACTCGACCTGTATCGGGCTGTCTTTGTCGCTTTCGGGAATGCCGCATGCTTCTCCCGGAAAGAGCGCCCGGATTTCGGGGATGTAAAAGGCCAGCGAGTCGCCGGTATGTCCCGGCACCTCGTATACTTCGCAAGTCACACCACCGAGATCAAACCTGGTGCCTTCTTTGAGATTGAACTCAAAATCCACCGCTTCGATATGAACATCCTCATCTCCGACGATGTTTTGGAAAAAAAATCTTTGAAGCTCGCTTAAGTGTGTCATCAGATCGAGAACGGATTTCTTTTTCATCAACTCTCCGACACGCTCGAATGCGCCAGCCTGCAGATGAGGAAGTTTTCTCTTGAGATAGGGGATCGCACCCAGGTGGTCGAAGTGGGAATGGGTCGCAAAAACATAATCCAGAGCGTTTTTATCCCCGAAGACTTTTTCCAGCAAAGCAATATATGCCGGCCCCATAAGGTTAATTCCGGCATCGATCATCAAATGCTTCTGCCTGCCCTTAATGATATAACCCGGATAGAAATGATTTCCTCCAACGGTTATCCACTCGCCAATATCGCCATCCGCCTGTAATTTCATATCTGCTCCGTTGTATTGCGGGCTTAAGGTCAATATTAAAGATTTGACCTCAATTCTTCTCTGAATAGCCCCGTAAAGGGGATGGGGTTCAAAGTTTCTTGTTCAAAAGGCAACGCGATATCAACATGAGCCCAGCCACAGTGAATGGTATGAAGTTTAATAGAATCGGTCATAATTCATTTAATAATTCGTGCGCTTTTGTTTAATCATATCTCCATAAATCCAATTTTTTTCAAATATTCATAAATAGGATCATAAAAATCAGGACATCTTGTCGCATCTTCCACATCGCCATGGGGCACCACGATAACCATACCTTGCCTTGCACGTGTTAAAAGAACACGGTATGCATTTTTTAGATAGTTTTGACGGTCCGCCTTTCTAATATGCATCCATTTATTACCTCTAAATGACCAGTACTCCCATTTATCCTTTGCGTGCCTTAAGTCGGCATCCCAAGTACAACAAACCCAATCGAGCTCTAGTCCTTGAATTTGGAACTCAGTTGCTACATCTTCAAGATAATAAGATGACCTTACATCTTCTTTTGTATCTAGGAACCAATGGATAGGGTCAACCGGCGTTCTTACATCAATTGCGTGTGGTTTCAGACGTTCTGCTTGCGAAGAAACCACAATGCCATAGCGTTCGGTACCACGTGCCTGTTTCTTCAACCAGAGTTTTGCCTTTGAAAGATCACGTGTAATGACAATAGGATATTTACTTTTTATTTTTTCTAACGTAAATCGTGCTCCCTCCATATCGAGATCAAGGATTTGCTTTACTAATAATGAAACATTTTCAGCACGGAACGATCGCATCGATACAGCGAGATGTAAGTCGTCTTTGTAAACAACATTCACAGACGGCAACATATTGCTTATTACGTCGTCCGCAGAATACTCGTTATCTGTTAGACGTGGCGATATGTAAACATCCCAATTTGGAAATGAACGAATTATAGAATTTATCCATTCGGCGATACCTGCTTCACCCGTATTAATTTCCTGACCACCGCCTACGAGACATACTATAACCGCCCAGTCAACATGCCTGTCCAAACAAGAAATTAAAAATTCTGGTTCAGACTTATAAAAATTCGAATTATTTTTTTTCCGGCGCATAAAACTTGATGTCTGAAGGCTGTCCCATGCTCTTTGGGCTTCATCAAAAAGCGCAACGTGCTCAATAGGCGGTTTTGTTTGATCAAGAAGACATTCATCTCGAAAGTTATGAACATTCTGGATGAACATCTTTACGTTCGCCATAACTTCGCCTTTTTTGATCTTCTTCCCGTTTTCTCTTTCATGGCGCAATTTATCTCTTGTTAGTGCTTCCCTTAGAACAGCGACAAGAGGACCATTGCCAGAAAGAAATACACTGTAAAGATCATTCGTTTTATCAATATGAGTAGTGGCAATATTTAAACCAACTAATGTTTTGCCGGCCCCAGGAACGCCGGTAACAAAACAAATAGATTTTTTACATTGCTCTCTTGATTGACGAATGATGTCAGAAATTGTAGCAGTTGTCTTATCGAGATTAACGGCGCTTGCATCATTTCTAGATATTTCTTCAACAGAGTGGCCATTATAAAGGGCCATCGCAGCTTCAACAATTGTAGGGGTTGGACTGTATCGTCCATTTTCCCAATATAGTTGATCAATTGCCTCACCTTCACTAAAGTTCAAGACACCTTCAATTACTTCACAAAGCATTGAGGAGTTACATTTTATTGGAAAAAGAAGTTGATCGTTATGTTGTTTAGTAGAAATAACGTACTGACTAATATTTGAAGCTTTTGTTGCAATCAAAATAGGAGCAATCAATTGTTTATGACTAGACTCATGAAAATTTTTTAAATCCAGAGCATAATCCCAAACTTGATCAATGGCATGTGGTGTAAATATTTTTTCTCCGACTTTAAATTCAAGTACAAATATAACGGAACCTATTAGAAGTAGCACATCTATTCTTTGCCCCATTCTCGGTATAGAAAATTCAAAATAGATCGTACCTTGTAAGTGACAAACTGCTTTTTGAAGGATGTTTATTTCTTCTAACCATGCATTTCTTTGTGATTGTTCAAGAGAGAAAGGATTACTTATGGCTAATCGCCCTAATATTATTTCCGGAGATGTCTTGAGAAATTTTTTAATGGTTGCTGAATAATAGGCGCGATTCATTTATCAATTCCAGAGTTAGGAAAATCCACTCCTTTTCCTCTTTTGAAAAATCTGTCATTTATTATTTTCTTTTTATTTTTAATAATCTACAAACTTTTAGTACTTTTGGCAAACAAAAAAAAATGGCTGTTCAAATATGATTTTGTAAACACCCGCTGTCTCAATCATCAATCGGGAGTAAAGGTGTTGACCTTGTCATTGGAAACGACCGTGCCCCTGACACCGCAAAAATCTTCCCTCATCAT
>Ga0182021_10007409_pt1 | contig 13006 bp, 10 predicted proteins | sample 612E3MmetaG_FD_120493 | JGI IMG/M metagenome (GOLD analysis project Ga0182021, IMG submission 120493) | Permafrost microbial communities from Stordalen Mire, Sweden - 612E3M metaG (Illumina Assembly) | ecosystem: Environmental > Terrestrial > Soil > Wetlands > Permafrost | place: Sweden... | reverse complement strand
CGTATTCTTAGGATTAGAATTGTTTCAACTAATCATAAGCATTTAACTCTTTGGCATTCAATAGAAAGATCATTAGGTTATTATGCTTCATCATTAGAATTCGGTTTTGGATTTTTGCAATATTTTATTGATTATAACAGGCGTACAGTTCATGACAGGATCGCAGAAACAATTGTTATTAAAGTTAAAAAACCGGGAAAACTTAAATAAAAATTTGCCGGCCTTGCCAAAAGCATAACTTATGAAACAGAATAAACAACCACTAATAAAGAGTAGAATGAATCCCGATGTTGATGTCTTTTTAAGTAAAACCAAAAAATGGCAGGAAGAATTTGAGAAATTGAGAATGATCGTTCTTGACTGTCAGCTGACCGAAGAATTGAAGTGGGGTGTTCCTTGTTACACGTTTCAGAAAAGTAACATAGTTTTAATACATGGATTTAAAGAATACTGTGCACTTCTGTTTTTCAAAGGTGCGCTATTACATGATGCCCAGGGTATTCTGATTCAACAAACGGAGAATGTACAGGCGGGGCGACAGATCCGGTTCACCAATATTCGGGAAATAGTTGAGATGGAAGCCATCCTGAAAGACTATATTTATGAAGCCATTGAAGTGGAAAAAGCCGGTTTGAAAGTGAATTTTAAAAAGAATACAGAACTCATATTCCCTGAAGAATTTCAAAAGAAATTAGATGAAATCCCTGCCTTGAAAACTGCTTTTGATGCATTGACGCCAGGACGGCAAAGAGCATACAATTTTTATTTTTCCGAACCCAAACAATCCAAAACCCGGGAGTCAAGAGTTGAAAAATGTATGCAGCAAATTCTCAATGGAAAAGGATTAAATGATCAGTAAATCCGATGCGGAAATAAATTAATCAGACTTTAAGATATTACCTCACTTTTCGTTCATTTGAACTCCATTTTAAGTTTGAGTGACATATATAATAATTACAGCGACAAAACAAGAACGCCAGTTGCCAACATCTGCTAATACCTTGCCTGCAGTTGAGCAGGCTCCCGGCAACTAAAACGAACCGCAGGATCTATAGCCTCAAAAGTCGGGAACATTGCTAATGCCGGAATGAGGATAAGAAATAAACAACTTTGACAATATTTGTAGAAATTAAAAATGAGAATCTGGTCCCTACATCCAAAGTACCTTGATGCAAAGGGACTGGTTGCCCTGTGGAGAGAATCACTTTTAGCAAAAAAAGTTTTGGAGGGAAAAACTAAAGGTTACAGGCATCACCCTCAACTTATCCGGTTCCAACAGGCAAAAAGACCTGTCGAAGCAATTAATCAATACCTCTCTGAAATATATTTGGAATCAGCGAAAAGAAATTACAATTTCGACAAACAAAAAATTAACTGGTATTTTAAGAAAAGTAAGTTAATTGTTACAACCGGACAACTGAATTATGAAGTAAAACATCTGTTAATTAAGCTTAAAACCAGGGATTTAAATAAATACGAAGAGCTCAAAACAAGATCTGCTTTTGAAATTCATCCTCTATTTAAACTAGTCACCGGAGATATTGAAAAATGGGAAATATCATCAGACTCGAGTAATAATGCTAGCCACAAGAACGGACGCTAATGGTCAAACAATGGAGAAGTTCAATCTCACACTACGCATACCCGGAAACCATTGGCGTTTATGCTGCTCAGGTTCTGAATATAATTTCAGATTGTATATATAAATCTATAAAGGAGAAAATAGAATGTCAGATATTGAAAGATTGCCGCAGAGAATATTCTGGATAGCCATAATAATATTGCTTTTGACATTTAGTGCATCTGCCCAGGAAAATTGGAATCTTATGAAAGAAAAAGCCGGAATTAAAGTATATACAAAAACCGAATCAGGTTCTGAATATAAAGCATTTAAAGCTGAAATGGAGGTAAATTGCAAAATTGAAAATATTATTGAAGTTTTAAGAAACACGAATAGCATTAACAATTGGGTTGTTAATTGCAAAGAAGTAAAATTACTTAAAACTGAAGATAATGACCAGTACTATTATATCGAAACGTCTTTACCCTGGCCCTTTGTTAACAGGGATATGGTATATCATTTTCAATATATAGAAATTAACAACGAACAAGTGAGAGTGATTGTAACAGGAATGCCTGAATATATGCAGCCCAGGGAAGGAATCGTCAGAATGGCAAAAACAAATGGTTATTGGCTTTTAACCTTAATTGATACACACAAGACTGCTGTAACTTATCAAATGCATGTAGAGCCCGGAGGATCAATACCAGCGTGGCTGGCAAACCCTTTTATTGTAAATGTGCCCTTTTCGACTTTTAAGGAACTCAGAAATATAGTTCAGAAATCAAAATAGATTGCACAAAAATACAAGGTCGTTTTGCAAGGCAATTTACTTATAGCTCCCCGGCTGCTGACATCAAAGTTCAAAGTTTAAATAATCAATCGGGATTTCAGATACACTGATAGCTTAAAGTGAATAGAGTAGAGTTTGGTATAACTTTTGAATATCTGGATAAATAAGGACAAATTAAATGCTAATAAAATGAAAACTATATTTTCATTACTTGTGTTAATTCTATCATTGGGGACGACCACAGGATTTTCACAAGACAAAACCAGAAGGGAGCAGAAAGAGGAAAGAAATCTGGAAAAGCAAAAACAGATTGAAATGATGGTAAATGCCAAAGAATTTGTATTTGTACCCCGAACAGCATTACCATCAGGAATGAAACAAGTTTACCTTTCATTAGACCAGTTTTATATAAAATTTCACGCCGATTACATAGATAGTTATATGCCATTTTATGGACGCGCTTACAGTGGTGTTGGGTACGGTACAGATACAGGTTTAAGCTTCAAAGGAACCCCCGAAAAATTTACAATAAAAAAAGAGGGATCGATTTTTCAGATAAATGTAGTTGTGAAGGGAGAAACCGATATTTTCTCACTTTTCCTTTCGGTTGGATCTGAAGGTAGTGCTTCACTTTCAATTTCAACCAATAACCGTAGCTCAATCTCATATCAGGGAGAGGTTTCAGCGCTGGAAAAATCTGAAAGTAAGTAATTTAGTGTGGAGTCATTATGGCTGTCCCATATTGTTTCCACTTTTTGGGCAGATTAGAAACCAGGACTTTTATCTATGCCCGGTGTTTCGTCAGATAATATAAACTCCCTTTATTGTCGTGCAATTAGCTATCGTAAAGGGATTCTCCGCCAATTTCAGAGCGTAAATCAAAAAAAGATAAAATATTAATTCTATTATTTTGATTTTTGGTTATTCTTGTACGAGTTTAAAATGAATTATTCAATGAAATATTCTTATCATTAAAAGGTTAAGATTATAGCGATTGTATTAATGTTTGGTTAGTGCACAAGAGGTTGTGCATAGGGGCTCTTAAATTAATGGTATTATGGCTTTTAAAATGAGCGAAAAGAAATTTTATCCCTGGCTGGTAGTTGGATTGTTGTGGTTTGTGGCGTTGTTGAATTATCTGGATCGTCAGATGCTTTCTACCATGAAACCTTCCATGATGCTTGATATTCCGGAATTGGCCAGGGCTGAAAATTTTGGCCGTCTGATGGCTATTTTCCTGTGGATTTACGCGTGGATGAGCCCGATTTCGGGAATTATTGCCGACAGGTTGAACCGCAAAAGGATGATTGTGGGCAGTTTGTTTATCTGGTCTGGGGTTACGATAGGCATGGGTTATGCCACTACCTTCAGTCAACTATATGTATTGCGTGGTATTATGGGCATCAGCGAGGCTTTCTATATTCCTGCCGCTTTGTCGCTGATTGCTGACTATCATCAGGGTTATACCCGTTCTTTAGCTATAGGTATTCATACTACAGGTATTTATCTGGGGCAGGCTCTGGGAGGTTTTGGCGCTACAGTTGCCTCTCATTTTTCCTGGCATTTTACCTTTCATTCCGTTGGTTTGATTGGCGTAATTTACAGCATTGTGCTGATTTTCTTTGTACGGGAAAAGAAAGCATATATCATAAATACTGCTCAAAAAAAATCGGTAGGGGCAGAGTTCAGTCAAATGTTCAGGGGTCTTGGGATATTGTTCGGGAATATTTCTTTCTGGGTTTTACTCTTTTATTTTTCAGCTCCAAGTCTGCCCGGATGGGCCGTCAAGAATTGGTTGCCTACTTTGTTTTCAGAAAAGCTACATCTTGATATGGCACAGGCTGGTCCTATGGCTACCATTACCATCGCCATAGCGTCTTTTGTCGGGGTGTTGATTGGCGGTTTTATTTCTGACAGGTGGGTGAAGCGAAATCTGAAAGGGCGTATCTATACTGGCGTAATCGGTTTGGCTTTTACAATTCCCGCTCTCTTTTTAATCGGTCGTGGTACCGGTCTGGAATCAATTTTAGCCGGAGGGATGTTCTTTGGTCTTGGATTCGGCATCTTTGACACCAACAATATGCCTATTCTTTGTCAGTTTGTATCAGCACGTTACCGGGCTACCGGATATGGTATTATGAACCTGGCCGGCATTTCTGCGGGAGCCGTTATTACTGAATTCCTCGGAAAAGCTGCCGATAACGGAGGAATGGGGCATATATTTGTATTACTTGCAATTGTGGTCGCTATTACCATAGTTTTACAGCTTGTCATGTTGCATCCGAAAACGATAAATATGACAGAAGAGTAGTTATCTGGTAATTCCAGATTTATTCTGGATCCGAAAAGTAGTCATATGATCCAAAATGATAATCCTGAAATTGTTGCAAAATCCATTCAGATGATTATTAATTCAATTGAATCAAAAACTAAGCTTTAGATTGTCAAATTAGAGCTGATGACTGTCGACTCGCGACACACGGTTTTGCCCGCAAAGAAAACTAAATTGTGACATCACATTCTGCCCATCTTAAGGAATTTCAAAGGCCTGTTTATGCTTGATAAAAGGTAAAAATTTTGGAATGATTTAAAAAGCAACTATGCAAAATCAGATTTATTTTGAATTCCTGTTTCTACTAATTTCTTCTTTTTTAAGCTTACCAATAAGACAAGTGAGGGCAATAAAATGACAATGGTAAAAAGAATTCCCATAATCCAGGTAAGTAGTATGCTATCAGAATGATTTACCCAATAGTATGTTATAATTGACAATAGAAATGACTGAATCAGGATTTCAATCAACCCTCCCCAGTTTCTTCCATAATCTGATTTTAAATATATAAATCCTTCAATAGAACTCGCTGCCGGAGCAAAAGTTGAAAGTATGCCAATTGCTACTAACATAATCCAAATAATAAGCCAACCATCTTTTTGTTGAAATACTATGTCTTTGAGAAGATAGAATACTATTCCAAACAGAACTCCTCTTATAGGCTGAAATAAGGTTCCAATACGAACAATCAAATCAGTCGCGGGTCGCATATTATTTTTAGAGTCTGATAATGTCGCTGTATATTTAAATAAGGTAAAAGCGCTAAATCCTACAATAAAATACGTTATTGTATGTACAACTACAGTTTGAATTATAATTCTCCAAAACATCTCCAAATAATGTCCTGTAAATATAAAGACATTCTTAAATCAAGGCTGAATAATAAAAAAAACTTCAGCAAATTACGATGAACGGATATATTGCGGGGACATATCGGGTAATGTATTGGATAGCATGTGATTGTCGTTCTTAATTACGAGCTGAGACTCAGTTAAATTACAATGCAGATAAAAATAAATTTCAACAGGCATGAAGGAAACCTTCAACTTATAACATTATTACCGGGTTTATGACGATGAAATTAAATCTGCTTATCTTTTGACACGATTTCATAAATTGTAACCATCACAAAATAGTTCAGAAACTTAATGATTTTACGATATACCATCAGGAATATTATAAAAAGACCGGTTCTTAATCTTATAAAGGTTGTTGGATTAAGCCTGGCATTAAGCGGAATTTTGATTATTGTATTGTTCCTGAAAAACGAAATGACTTTTGACCGTTTTCAAAAGAAGTCAGACAGGATTTATCGGTTTACTGTTACCAGTCCGGATTTTTTTGAGGGTAAACATTTTGCAAGGGTATACCAAACTGATTATGTTCCCAAAATGGCAGAGTATTTTCCTGAAATAGAAAACTATGTAAGATTGGCGCCGGTCAATGGTGGTGTAATGAAACATGATGAAGAATATATTGAAATCAGTCAGGCATTTTTTTGTGATAGTACCTTTTTTGAAGTGTTTGATGCTGTACTTTTAGTCGGTAATCCTGACAATATATTGAATAACCCGGGATCAATGGTACTTTCAGAAAGTCTGGCAAAAAAAATATTCGGAAAGGTAAATCCGGTTGGACAAATATTAACCTTGCCGGTTGGGCAATTTTATGGCGTGGAAATAGATTTTACAGTAAAAGGCGTTATGAAAGATTTTCCTCAGAACAGCCATTTTCACCCCGAATTCATTACAACCTGCCGCGATAAAACTCTTTTAGACGGCTGGGCATGGACATATTTATTGTTGACCAAAAATGCAAATCCCGGTAATATTTTGTCAGGGTTTAAGGATTTTTATTCTTCACATGTGAAAATACAAACTAAAGATATAACGACAGATGCCCACCTGCAAAAGATTTCTGATATACATTTACATTCCGGTAAATTAAGGGAGATAGAGCCAAACAGAGATATGTCCGTTATCTTTACTCTCTCAATAGCGGCTTTGATGCTGGTTTTAATTGCACTTGCCAACTATACAAACCTCAATTTAGGTATGGCAGGTTTTAGTGACAAATACCTTTTTGTTACTAAGGTTTCCGGTTCTTCAGGCTGGATGACTCTGAAATATTTCTTATACGAGGGGATTTTGATTGCCCTGGCCTCTGTTATTCTCAGCGGATTTATAACATTACCGGCTCATATTGCCATTAAAAAATATTATGGATCAGACCTTTTTGCGCATAACTCACTTTTGATCCAACTGGTTTTAGTACTATTTATTTTGATAATTATTCTTTCCGGTGTATTACCTTTGATGAAACTGGCGATAAGCTATATCAGGCCCTGCTCAGTTAATAAGATCGAAAATAGCCACCATCGGATAGGATTAAGCAAAATCATAATAGTATTTCAATATACGATTTCAATTGCGCTTATTGTTGCAGTATTTGTAATCCTGCGCCAGACCAGCTTTGCACTGAAAAGCAGTTTGGGAGTCGCGGATAAAGATCTGATTTGTTTTAAAAATGTACACTCCAATGTTCAACTTAAGTTTGAACTATTTAAGGAAGAACTACTGAAATACAATACAATAAAATCCGTTTCAGCGATGTTTGAACCTCCCGGAGGCGAAGCAAACGACATGTTTCAGTTCAAAATGGAAGGCTACATTTCAAATGAAACGAAGAAAGCTGACAATATGATAGGTGTTTTCCCCTGCGACTACTCTCTACCTGCCATATTCAAATTAAAATTCCTGAGTGGTAATAATTTTTCTGAAAAAAACCAGGACAATGAAGGATCAGGAGAATATATCATTAATGAGTCAGCGATGCGAAGATTAAATTATTCAAATCCGAAAGAGATAACCGGGAAAGAGTTCGGACTTATTTCCAACATTGAAGGGATAAATATACCTTCTGGTAAAATTATCGGTGTAGTGGAGGACTTTCATCTGTCAGGTATAAAGAAGGAAATTGAGCCTCTGGTATTATTTAAACGGAAAGACCTCTGGCTGATTAATTTTGTAGTTTCATTCCGGCCGGAAATGAAGGCGAAAGCTCTGGCTGACATTAAGAGTGTTTGGTTAAAGATGTTTCCGGAATATCCGTTCGAATATCAATATATCAGCTCAATGTATGAGAATGTTTATAAAACAGAACGATTGGAGGCTAAGTTGCTATCCATCTTTACATTCATAGCCTTATTTATTTGTTCCATGGGACTGCTTGGAATGTCCTTGTTAACAACTCAGCGACGGTCGAAGGAGATAGGGATACGCAAAATAAATGGTTCCGGAACAGGTGAGATAATGATTATGTTAAACTGGGATCTTATAAAATGGATAATTATTTCCTTTGTTTCAGCTATTCCACTTGCATTCTTTGTAATGAATAAATGGCTTGAAAACTTTGCGTACAAGACATCACTCAACTGGTGGATCTTTGGTTTAGCCGGGCTGGTTGCTTTGCTGATAGCAATTATAACCGTTTCAGTACAATCATGGAAAGCGGCGGGCAGAAATCCTGTGGAGTCATTGCGATATGATTAAGGGTTTCTGTATGTTGTACTGGATTGGAATAGTACGCTGTTCATTTGTAAAACTATTTTAATATCATATTATCAATACAATGGAGACCTTAATTGCATATTGTGGATTGTTATGTGAAAGACATCTCAATGGCCCCGATTACAAATCGGAGCCAGCATCAGGTCGGGTACATCTCCGGAATCCTATGACAAATTCCTGAACCCGCCGGTATTATTTATCTCAGTGAACCTCTGTGTTTACTCTGTGACACTCTGTGAAAATTCTTCGTTTTTTATTACACAGAGGAAATCCGGAGGATGCACAGAGCTACACAGAGAAAAATCTTTTAATTTTCCAATTTTCTGCAACTGGACCAGCATGCCTGGGATATACAGAATAAACTTGCTACCTTTCCTATCGATCCGGAGAATTCCTGTTTAAACGATAATACCTTTTAACTTTTAATACTACTCTGATGGATACTGCAACCTCAGATAAATTAGTTCAACTATATGAAAAGGACGATAATTATTATCTTAGCCCTGATAACCACATTTTTTCTTGGATTCTATGCCAGGACCATTTTCTCAGGAAACAAAACAGAAATGAAAGAAATCAAAGAAACTAAAGAAGCGAAAAAAGTAACCGGAATCGGTGGGATCTTCTTCAAATGTAAGGATCCTGACAAATTAAAAGACTGGTATAAAACGCATCTTGGTCTGAATACAGACCAGTACGGGACAAATTTCGAATGGAGAGAAGGTACAGATCCTGCGAAGTATGGTTCTACACAATGGAGCCCTTTCTCCGATTCGACTAAATATTTTGACCCTTCTACTAAGGACTTTATGATTAATTACAGAGTTATTAACCTTGACATTCTGGTTGAGGAATTGAAAAAAGGAGGGGTAACAATTCTGGACAATATAGAAGTCTATGACTATGGCAAGTTTATTCATATTATTGATATTGAAGGAAATAAAATTGAGTTATGGGAGCCTAAAGATGTAGAATATAACAAAGTAGTTGGCGGACGCTCAAAATAGTGCACATTTCTTGTCGACCCTTAACTACAATTTGTCAACGATTTGTGAGTTTAGGTTATTAACCAAAACAAATAAAATCAGGTTAATCATTCTGGTTCATATATTAAATGCCGGCCGGGAAAAGCAAACTTGCTATAAATCTTTGGCATATTAAATACAGAAACCTTACTTTGCAAGTGATATAAAAAAAGTTAGATGAGCGATGTAATTTATAAATGGTTAAAAACTAAATACCCTCAAAATTATATTATTAGGAATCCTTTTAAAGGAGCTTTAATAATTGCTGCCTTCTGTTTTGGTTTTGCCGTTTTATACAAACCTCTTGACACACATGGAACAAGAGGGTTGAGTTTTGTAGTAACCATGGCATTTTATTGCTTCTTATCCGGGATTTTCATCTTTCTGTCTGTTAAGCTCCTGAAAGCTATAAGATATTTTTCAGATAGTAAGGATTGGACTATTCTCAAAGAGCTTCTATCTGTATTTATTGTCTTATTCGGTTTCGGAATTGCCATATATCTGCTCGGCTTCTTAATTGAACCATCAGGACCGAGGTGGAATATTTCAACTTTCCTGGATTCTTTCAAAGCCGCCATTTTGGTAGGTATTTTTCCTCTGATTTTTTTTACAGCAATAAATTATCGCTTTTTATTTTTGCGGAGTGTTAATTATAATGAAGAAAAGTCTCCGGTAACAGGTTCGGAAAACCAGCCTCATGAAAACTTAATAAAAATCTCATCTCAACTGAAAAAGGAGGAATTAAGCTTCTACCCCAGTCAATTTTTGTATGCCGAATCAGACGGGAATTATGTAGATTTTTATTTAACCGGAAATAACCGGATTAAGAAAGAGATCATCCGTAATTCAATAAACAATATTGAGCAACAATTATCAGAAATTCCTTACTTCTTAAGGACACACAGGGCATTTATCGTGAATTTAAAAAAAGTCAAAAGCAAGCAGGGAAACACTTTAGGGTATCAGATAAAACTAACAGATAACGAACTTAAAATCCCTGTTTCACGTAAAAATACAAAGATTTTTAACGAGCTGTTAGCCCGGTATCATGTATAGCAATATACAATTCATCCCAAATTATTGCTTCCTGTAACAGGTAATATCCAAAAATCTTTCTGTAAATACAACCGGGAACAAATCTTTACCATCTATCCCAATTAGTTGGAGTGAACCGTCTTATTGCCTCAATTTGCAATAGTAAATTATATGCAAATTTTAACCAATAGACGGAATTATGAAATTATCAGAGGTAAAAAAAGTAGTCAAAAAATGGACACTGATCGTTTTTGTTTTTGCAACAAGTCTTTCTGCTTTACAGGCGCAGGAGCACAGTAAGTATTTTATAAAAGGGCAGTTAAAAGACAGGCAAAGCCAGCAGGCAGTTGCGTATGCTACGGTAGCTTTACGCGGAAAATCCGATTCGACGCTGATTACAGGAACTGCAAGCAATATTGATGGCGAATTTATTTTAGAATCAATTCCTGATGGAAGTTATTGCCTTATTATCAGTGCCATAGGATATAACCTTGTAAGAAAGAATATTGATCTGACAAATAACTATAATACCGATATTATTCTTTTACAGGAGAAATCTGTATCCCTTGGTGAAATAGTAATTGTGGGTGAACGGATAAAAGCTAAATCTGAGCCGGATAAAACCACCTACTTTATGAACAAAAAAATGTACGAGGCGGCAGATAACGGTGTCGATATGCTGAGCAATATTCCGGGAATACAGGTAGACATAATGAAAAATATATCACTCCAGGGTAGTCAGCAAATAATTATTCTGGTAGATGGCAAAGAACGCGACCGGAATTTTTTGAGTCAGCTCAATTCCAGCCAGATTGATCAGGTAGAAGTTATCAATTCACCTGATTCAAGATATGATGCAGGAGTAACCGGAGTCATAAATATAATTCTAAAGAAAGATAAAGAGCCGGGAATAAACGGAAATATCCATGCAGAAGTGCCCGTTTCAAAATCGGAGATATATATTTCCCCGGATTACAGCTTTAATTTTAGTTTTAACAAATTTAATTTGTATACTTCTTACGACGGTAATTTAAGTTACTTTGATATAATTGAAAGCAGCAATCGTAACTTTCGAGTTGCCCGGGAAGCAACAGAAATCAGATCAAATCAATTTGTACGGCAAAAGTATTGGTCACACAGATTTCATTACGGATTCGATTATATTATTAACGGGAAGAACCAGATCAACTTTTATGCCTTCTATAATCCGTATTCAAGCGAACATGATGGTAATGTTGAAATGCAGGTCACAGGTGATAACATAGGTGATAAGTATTGGTCAGCTCTGAAGAATGATGCTGATATCAATCATTCTTCTTTCTACTCTCTTTATTACAAACATATTTTTAACAAGCCGGGCAGAGAAATAGCTTTTGATTTAAGTTATTCAGGTTTTAAGGCAAAAAACAGTACAACCTATACAACAACATATGGTATCACGGATAATTATTTGACAGATAGGGTGAATACTGTAAAACCCAAACAAAATTCAGAAAGCTTTAAGATTGATTATACTTCGCCGATTAACGAAAACCTCAGATTTGATGCCGGAGTTAAGGTCAAATTACAATTTCTGCAGGATACTCAGTCGGAAAATTTTATTTATAACGAAAATATTTTTGCTTTATATAGTACATTCACCTATAATTTTTCGGGATATTCAATAAGCGCCGGCGTACGGGCCGAAGAATCGATATCCGGATTATCCAACAGCTTTAACAATAAGGTTTTGGCTTTGTTACCGAACGCAACAATAAACTATAAACTTACCCCGAGACAAAATCTGAAATTGTCATATAGTCGTACAGTTTACAGACCTAACATATATGAATTAAATCCTTACACTTCTACTGATGATCCTTTTACTATCGAGAGTGGAAATCCGGATCTTAAGCAGGAGTTCAGACAAAATTTATCCATCGATTACTCCAAAAGCGTTGGCAATAATTTTATTTCATTTCAATTATTCTATAAAAAGCGTGCTGATGCTATTAATCATTATATGTTTATTAATGACACGAATATTTTTGAAACCCGGACAGGCAATCTCGGAGATATTCGTGAGTATGGCATTCAACTGACAGGAGCATTAAAGGTTAATAAGGCAATATCGATAACTCCCTATTTTAAACTCTTCAATATATCTGCAACAGGAAACAATCTCGCAAAACAATACAATATTGAAAACCAACATAGGATTGCTCTGGAATCCGGTCTTTCAGCCCTGGTAAATTTCAAATACGATATTTCCGCATCATTGCAATTTCAGTATAACAGTCCGGTAATAGATGTTCAATATAAGTCGTTTAGTGATGCGATCTATTTCATTTCACTCGAAAAAACCTTTAAGCAAAAATTCAAAGTTGGTATTAAGAGTGCCCTTCCATTTTCAAAATCGTTTACTTATCAGGGAGCTGAAATTAAAGGCAATGAATTTTATAGCCATTCGGAAGGAAATGTAAAATTGTCGGTATTCCCGTTATGGCTTTCTTTTAAGTACCAGTTTGCTTCCGGAAAGATATTAAATCAAATTAACCGGGTCAGAGAAGATATAGATAAGATGCCAAAAAAAGGATTTTAGAATTGGTGGAATAACCTGACACATATTGTAAAATACTTTCGAAAGCTCACAAAACCTCGCAATGTATAAAAAAAATTATGCCAGTATCATTTATCTCATTGAACCTCTGT
>Ga0182021_10007408_pt1 | contig 13007 bp, 8 predicted proteins | sample 612E3MmetaG_FD_120493 | JGI IMG/M metagenome (GOLD analysis project Ga0182021, IMG submission 120493) | Permafrost microbial communities from Stordalen Mire, Sweden - 612E3M metaG (Illumina Assembly) | ecosystem: Environmental > Terrestrial > Soil > Wetlands > Permafrost | place: Sweden... | reverse complement strand
GTGCAGCACATAGGTCATCGAGTTGGCATCGGCGATGGCCGGGATGGCGCCCCCGGCGGGCTTCCCCTCCAATAGCAGCCACGGGTTCTTCACCTGCCCCTCGGCACTCTGAAAGGGGAAATGCGCGGAGCGCAGAAACGTCGCCGGCGGCGCCAGAATGCGCGGGCGCCGCGGCCGATACAGATTCAGACAACTGGTGTCGTCGCCCGGGCGCACGCGAAAGGGCACCAACTGGACGCCGTCGAGCGGCGGAAGATTCAGCGCGACCAATGGCAACACCGAGTCCGCCACCAGCGGGAACCCGCCCGTCCCCGCCGCCGAGCCATCCCGGCGAAAGGCGTCCAGCGAGACGATCGTGAAGGTGGCCGATGCAATCAGCGCGATACATAGGATGCTGCGGCCCGGACGGTACGCGGCGTTGCGCATCCCCAAAGTGAGCCTTCCCCGAATCGGCGCGAACCGCCGCGTGTGCAGCCAGGCGGATTCCACCAGCAGGGCGGCAATCAGCAGCAGGGTGCCACCGCCGAAGAATCCGCCGGCCCCACCTACGCCTATCAGCACCGCCGCCAGTACGCCTGCAATGCCCCCCGCGATCCACCGCCAACGTCCGGCCGAGGCTTTCCGCGCGCCCGCCAGCAGGCCCCTGGGAGTTACCGGCTGCAGTCCGCGCAAGGTCCATGCCACCGTACCCAAACCCACCACCACCCCGGCGAGCGCGCCTCCCCCCAACGGCACGGCGGAGGCGTGCAGCCAAAGCAGCCGCGTGCCCACCGCGTCGAACCACCAGGTGCGCAGTCCCAGCAGGATCAGCGCGCCATAGGCCAGCGCCACGGCGATGCCCAGCGCCGCGCCGGCCACAGCGAGCGCCGCCCCTTCGAGCAGAAACACGGTGCGGATTTTGGATGCCGGGAAACCCAGCGAGCGCAGCGTGCCGATCTCGCGTTGTCGCTGTTCGATGCCCAGCCGGAAGAACAGCCCCGTCAATAGCAGCGCGGAGGCCATCAGGAAAAAGCTGAAATAGACGAAGTACTCGCCGAAGTCGGTGGCCCCTTGCGCCGCTTCGAGGCTCTGCGCCTTCACGGGGATTACGGCGAGGCCCATCGTGGCGGGGTCGAGCGCCGCGCGGAGGGCCTCGGCAAAAGACCCCTCCCTTACGGTCGGGGCTCCGATCGGAGCCGCGACCGTCAGGGAGCGGTTCTTACCAAGCGGCACGAAGACCCGCAGCGACGTCAGGCTTCCGAACCTCGTCCCCCACAGTGCGCGCCCGCGCGCCAGTCGCACGAAGGCTTTCGGCGTGGTGTGGAAGCGATTCCAGTACACCTCGTCCAGGCGCCGTATGCGGCTCAGATCCAGCGGGAATGGTGGATCCCAATCGCGCAGGCTGCGCGATTCCGTGATCCCCGGGTAGGCAGGCGTCAGATCGCGGTCCCCCGCGCCGACCGGCACAATTTGTTCCACCTGCAACGCCGCCGTTTCGATGTGCAGTGCGCCGTCCGATTTCCAGACGTAGTACTCCAGCGCGACGGCGTCGCCCACCTTGGCACGGAGATCGTCAGCCGCCCACTGGTTCAGGACGATTCCGTCCTCCGCGTCCGGCGCGGGCTCGGCGTCCAGCGCCGTCACCACGGAATACGGCACCTCGCGCGTGCCGATTCGGATGCGGTTCGCCAGGTAGCTCAATACCGGTTCGGTGCGCAGGCCGAGCGATTGCGCGGTGCGCGTGGCCGCGTCCGCCAGCGCGTCGGAGATCACCGCGCTGTCGGTTTCGAGCGACAGGCACAAGTGGTGGGGCGGACCCCCTGGTCCGCGCGGGTCCCCCTGGACCCGCTCTTCGCCAAGCAAGCCGGCCGGGGGGTCGGCTGCGGACCAGGGGGTCCGCTCCACCACTTCGCGCAAACGGATGCCTAGATCTTCTAGCGAAACGCGAGGCAACCTCCCGTGCGTCGCCACGATCGTATTCGCCCGGCCCGGCTGCACGATCTCGCGCTGCAAGTTCCCGAGCGCCACGTACACCGCTCGCACCTCGCCCTGTTGCGCCCGCAGCGAGAACGGGCGTTGCGCCACGCCGCTCATGCTCAACCTGAGTGTTTTCCCCAGGTCTTCCTTGTTTCCGTGCAGGGTCTCCAGCGGAATCGCCGAAAACTTCGGGATGCGCAGCAGGATGGTGTCGCCACCAGCCGCCCCCAGTTCGCCCGCCAGCGCCGCGCTCAGCAGAATCTCCCGCCCGCGCGGCGGACGGCCGGCTAGCCCCTGGAACTTCCAAAATCGCTCGTCCACCCCGTAGACCTGGACTCCGGCGGCGCGCTTGCCAGAGGGCTCGTGCGCCACCACGCCATCGAGCACGATGAGCGGCGCTCCGGCAGGCCGCATTTCCTCCGCCAGCGCTTCGCGGAAGAATCCGGCGCGGGTCACCACGAAATCCGCATTGCCCAGACGCTCCAGCACCAGGCCGCGCAAGCTGGCGCGCACCGATTCGCCCACCAGCGCCGCGCCGCCCAGCACGCCGGTGGCGGTGGCCACCCCCAGCAGGACCGCCAGGTTGGTGCGCCAATACCAGGCGAGATTACGCGCCAGCAGGGTGGAGATTCGCATGACGCAACTCGTAGCGCAGGGGAAATCGCGCGGCTAGCCGGGCGCTATGGGTCACCACGATGAGGATGGTCTGCTGCCGGGCGTGCAGTTCCAACAGAAGGGCCGCCACCATTTCGGCCGACGCCTCGTCCAGGTTGCCGGTGGGCTCGTCGCAGAGCAGCAGGTGCGGACCCTGGATCAGCGCCCGGGCCAGCGCCACTCGCTGCTTCTCGCCGCCGGACAGCTCGGCTGGCCGGTGATCCAGCCGGTCGCTGAGGCCCACCTGTTCGAGCAGTTCGTGGGCGCGGCGGGGGGCATCCGCGTCATGCTGGGCCACCAGCGTCGGAATCAGCACGTTCTCCAGCACCGAGCACTGCGGCAGCAGGCAGTGATCCTGGAAGACGAACCCGATCTTCCGATTGCGGAACGCCGCCAGTTCCTTTTCGCCGAGCTGGTACGGATCGATGCCGTCGAGTGTCACCGCACCCGACGTGGGCGGCTCCAGTCCTCCGGCGATGTAGAGCAGCGTGCTCTTGCCCGCGCCGCTCGGCCCCATGATGGCCGCCGCTTCGCCGCGCTTCAGACTAAGCGCTACGCCCGAAAGCACCGTCAGCGGCCCGCGCGGTGTCGCGTATTGCTTTCCGACCTGGCAAATCTCAAGCATGGGCCACCGCCACAATCTTCCCGTAGGCTTCCAGCGCCTGCTCCGCCATGTGCGACGCGCTGTAGTGCTGGCGAACGCCCTCCGCGCCGCGACGCCCCAACTCGGCGCGCTCCGCGGGTGACTTCCACAGACGGTAGATGGCGCGGTCGAGGCTGGCGGGGTTGTCGGGTTCCACCAGAATTCCGCCTCCGGTCGTGTCCAGGATCTCCGGGAACGCGCCGCGTCGCGGTTGCACCACCGGCACGCCGCTGGCCATCGCCTCCAGCAGGAAGATCCCCTTCGGCTCGTCGTACGTGCAGGGGACGCTTAGCAGGTCGAGACTGTTCAGAAACTCAATCTTCCGCGCGCGGTCGAGTTCGCCCCGATAGTGGAACTCCACCCCGAAACCGGCGTCCTTCATCAGCCGTTCCACGCCGCGCAGATAGGCGCGATGCCCGGGAGCCAGATATCCAGCCGCTTCCAGCGCGGCGCCGGAGAAATCGGTCTCGCGGCGCAGGCGGATGTAACTCTCGGCCAATACGTGCAACCCCTTTTCCGGCGCCACCCGCGCCAGATAGCCCACCCGAAAGGGCTGGTGCGGCGCGCTTTCCGCGGCACGATAGCCCCCAAGATTAATGCCCAACGGGACCACGTGCATTTGGCTTTCGGCAATGCCCAGCTCGCGGATCCAGTAGCCCGCGGAATAGTGGCTGACGGCCACGAACCCGTCCACGTCGTGGATCTTGGCGCGAATCAGCTCCAGCGCCTGCCCCCGGTAGGGCTCCTGCAACTGGCTGAGAAACTGCTCCTCACCCTGCAAGGTGCAGCACACCGGACGGTGCAAGGCTTCGCGAACCGGCCGCGCCAGGCCGATCAGCAGGGAGTTGGGCAAAGTGACTACGTCGGGCGGCGGCTCGTGGCGCAGCCATTCTTTCAGCCACGCGCTCAGCTTGCGGATCTCCTTGAGCTGGAAACCATCCTCGCCACGCAGCATGGAGACCGTCATCCCGCCCAGCATGTGCGGGTCCACCTCGATGGAGGTTTGGGAGGCCAGCTTCAGCATCCACGGTGCGTCCCACAGACGGTCCAGCAGGCGGTGAGTCTTGCGGAAGAAGGCGGCCTGCTGGTCCAGGCATACGCTGATTCCGTTGAGCAATACCACCGGTTCGCTGACGTTCGATTCGTCGGTGCGGGTGGGCGTGTACAGCGGCAGCAGAATGACGTCGTGGCCCTGCCGCTTCAGCTCCGCGGCCATCGCGTTGTCGCGCAGGCAACTGCCGCAGTACATTTTGGCCGCGCCGGCGGTGAACGCGAGAATCTTCATACGCCTCGTTGGCGAATCGCACCAATTGTAGCAAAACTCGACATGTAGGTCGGAATCTATTTATACTGGAGCGCATGGTAGGAAACAGGTCTGGGATTGCGGTGTTGACAGACGAAAGCGTCTGTCCCACATGTGGGGCAGGCGCTTCTGCCTGCCAACCAATTTGGGCACTGCTGATCTGCCTGCTGCTTCCCTTAGCGGCGAGCGGCCAATCGGTCCAAGGCACCGTCACCAATGGCGGCCGGAAAGCGCTCGAAGGCGTCGCCGTGCACCTGGTCCAGCAGGAGACCAACCGTCCGCGCCAGGCGCTCACCGGTCCGCGCGGCGAGTTCACCATCTCCAACTTGGCGCCTGGCGAATACCGGATCGAGGCCGAGCGCGACGGCTACGCCCGCCAGGTCCGGCAAATCGAGCTGCTGCTGGACCAGGACGTGACTATCGAGATCAACCTCGAGATCTCCCTGCTCCCCGGCCAGCGCAAAGACACGGTGCAAGTGACCGCCGCCGCCGACGTTTTGCGCACCGGCCCGATGTCGCTCGGCGGCGTGGTGGACAACCGGCACATCACCGGCCTGCCGTTAGACGGGCGCAATTTCTTCGAGCTCGGCCTGATGCTACCCGGCATCGTGCCTGCCGCTGAGGGATCGGCCGGGTCGGTGCGCGGCGATTTCGCGGTCAACATCGACGGCGCCCGGGAGGACGCCAACAATTTCCTGCTCGACGGTGTTTTCAACGGCGACCCCAAGCTCAACGGCGTCGCCGTGACGCCGCCGGTGGACGCCGTGCGCGAGTTCGAGGTGGCCACCAGCGGCTACGATGCCTCGTTCGGGCGCAACGGCGGCGGGCAGTTCAACGTGGTGCTCAGAAGCGGCGGCAACCAGTTCCACGGCACAGCCTACGAGTTCCTGCGCAACCGCGCGGTGGACGCACGCAATTTCTTCGCCCCCGCCGGGCAACCGGGCCCGGCCTACCAGCGCAACCAGTTCGGCGCTTCGGCGGGCGGTCCGCTGCGCCGCAATCGCACGTTCTTCTTCGCCGATTACGAAGGCCGCCGCGTGCGCGAGGGGATGACGCTGATCTCTAACGTCCCCACCCAACTGGAACGCACCGGCGATTTCTCACGCAGCGGCGTTCCGGCCATCGACCCGTTCACCCAAACGCTGTTCCCCGGCAACGTGGTTCCCAAAGCGTACCTCAATCCGGTTGGCCTGGCGATTGCCGCGCTCTATCCGCTGCCCAACCGCTCCGCCGCCAATCAGAACTTCGTTTCCTCCCCCGCTCAGCGCGATCGCGACGACCATTTCGACGTTCGCGTGGACCACAACCTGCGACCCTCGGACGACCTTGCCCTGCGCTACAGCTTTGCCGATCGCGCCCTGTACGAGCCCTTTACCGGCCCTTCGTTCGCCGCTATTCCGGGGTTCGGCGACAATGTGCCGCGGCGCGCGCAGAACGCCATGGCCGGCGAAACGCACATCTTCTCGGCCCGCCTGCTGAACGAACTCCGCTTCGGATTGGACCGCGTTTCGGCCGGCGTCTTCCAGCAGAATATGGGGCGCAATCTCAACCAGAGCGTCGGACTGCCGCAGGTATCCACCAACCCGCGCGACACCGGCCTCAGCCTGATCGGCATCACCGGCTACTCGCCCATCGGCGACGAGTACAACAATCCACAGCACAGCGCTTCCACGGTCTATCAGGTCACCGACACGCTCACGGCGGTGCGCGGGCGGCACCTGTTCAAGGCCGGGGTGGATGTTCGCCGCCTCGAGCAGAACGCCTTTCGCGACGTGATGGCCAACGGCTATCTCGATTTCCTGGGCATGACCGGCAACGCGCTGGAGGAATTGCTGCTCGGCATGCCCTCCGTCACCACCGTGGCGCACGTGGACAATGCCGAGCACCTGCGCACGCACAGCCAGTACGCTTTCCTCCAGGACACCTGGCGCGTGCGGCCGGACCTGACCATCTCCGCCGGCGTGCGCTACGAATACAACGCGCCGCCGGTCGATACCCAGAACCGCGCCAACGTGTACGACCCCGCCACCCAGTCGCTCGTCCGCGTGGGCTCGAGCGGCATTCCGCGCGGCGGCTACGCGACGGACCGCAACCACTTCGCGCCGCGGATTGGCGTGGCGTGGCGGCCCGGCCACAAGAGGACGGTCCTGCGCGCCGGATATGGCATCGCCTACGACCAGTCCGCCCTCGCCACCGGCGAAGGCCTCTACTTCAACGCGCCCTACTACGTGCTCAACCTCTACTACTCGTTGGCCCAGTTTCCGCTCAGCCTGTCCGATCCGTTTCCCCGGAACTACCCGCTGGCGCTGCCCTCCACCGCCCTCGCCTTCCAGCGCGACCTGCGCACGCCCTACATCGAGCAATGGAGCTTCGCGGTTCAGCAGGAGGCCGGGCGCAACCAGGTTGTGGAACTGGCGTACGCGGGTTCAAAAGGCGCCAAGCTGATTGCCGCGCGCGATCTCAACCAGCCGCTGCCCAGCGCGCAGCAGCCGAATCCGCGGCCGGTCCCGCGGTTCGACGATATCAACGTCATCGAGTCGCGCGGCAATTCGAATTACCAGAGTCTGCAGGCAGGCTGGCGGCGGACTTTGCGCGCCGGCCTCGCCGCCAATGCCGCCTACACCTGGTCGAAATCCATCGACGACGCCTCGGGCTTTTTCACCACCGCGGGCGATCCGAATTATCCGCAGGACAGCCGTCACGTCAACCTGGAACGCGGCCTTTCGGACTTCGACGTCCGGCATCGTTTCTCCCTGGGCTACTCGTACGACCTGCCGTTCGGCAAGGGCCGTCTGCGCGGCGGATGGCAGACCTTCGGCGTCTGGACCTTCCAGACCGGCCGGCCGTTCACGGTGGCGCTGCTCCCCGATCTCGATAACAGCAACACCGGCCGTTCCTCGCTTGGCTTCGGCGCCAACGACCGGCCCAACCTTCTGCGCAATCCGGCGCTTTCCGGGCGCACTCCGGACCATTGGTTCGACACCACTGCCTTCGCGGTGCCCCCGTTCGGCAGCTTCGGCAACGCGGGGCGGAACATACTGGCGGGCCCGGGATTTCAGAACGTCAACGTGTCCGTCATCAAGACCACCGGATTGAGCGAGCGCGCCCGCCTGCAGTTTCGCGCCGAGGCGTTCAATCTGCTGAATCGCGTGAATCTGGATCTGCCCGGCAATTTCGTGGGCTCGCCCACCTTCGGCAAGATTCAATCGGCGGAAAGCCCACGGCGGATCCAGTTTGGGTTGAAGCTGCTGTTCTGACAGTTGCTTCCCAAAGACATTTTTGGCCGCCGATGAACGCAGATGAACGCAGATAATTGATCTTGGTCTTATCCGCGTTTATCTGCGTTCATCTGCGGCCCATCTCTTTTCTTGTTCCGCCGCGAATTACAATGAGCTTTCATGCAACGCATAAACAGAGCTCTAATCCTGTCGTTGATCGGCGGCTCGTGCGCCCTTGCCGCCGATGCCCCGGACGCCTGGCCCCGCTGGCGCGGCCCTGAGTTCAACGGCGTGGCGCGCGGCGACGCCCCGCTCACCTGGAGCGACAAGGACCACATCGCCTGGAAGGTGCCGGTGCCGGGACGCGGCAATTCCTCGCCGGTGATCTGGGGGGATCGCCTCTTCCTGACCACCGCGGTGCCCACCGGCAACGCGCCGGCCGCGTCGACGGCCCCCGCCCCGGGCAGGCGGGGAGCGTATGGCGGAGGCGGCGGACCGCAGGCCGAGCAGAAGTTGCTGGTGCTGGCCTTCGACCGCAAGACCGGCAAGACGCTCTGGGAGAGAACGGCCATCGTGACTACGCCGCACGAGGGATTCCATCAGCAATACGGCAGCTTCGCCTCCCCCTCGGTGCTGGTGGACGCCACGCACGCGATCGCCTTCTTCGGATCGCGCGGCGTGTATTGCTACACCCACGACGGCCAGCCGGTATGGCAGAAGGACTTCGGCATCAAGATGAGGATGCCGATGGCCTTCGGTGAAGGCTCGTCGCCCGCCCTCGATGGCGACAAGCTGGTCCTGTTGTTCGATCACCAGGGCGACTCGTTCCTGGTGGCGCTCGACAAGAATACCGGGCGCGAACTCTGGCGCACGCCGCGGCCACCCGGCGCTACCTGGTCCAGCCCGCTGATTGTCACCGTCGCCGGAAGGAAGCAGGTGTTGGTGGCAGCCACCAAGTTCGTGGCGGGATACGACCTGGAAAACGGCAAGCTGATCTGGCAGACCACGGGACTGGGCAGCAACGTGATTCCCATGCCCGTGGTGGCCGATGGCGTGGCGTTCGCGATGAGCGGCCATCAATCGCCCAACCTGCTGGCCATCCGCCTGGGCCGCGAGGGCGATTTGACCGGCACCGGCGCCATCCTCTGGCAGAACCAGCGGGGCAATTCCTATACCCCGTCGCCGGTGCTGTTCGAAGGCAAGCTTTATCTGCTCACCGACAACGGCACCGTCTCCTGCCTCGACGCCAAGACGGGCAAGCCGTTCTACTCCCAAATGCGCTTGCCGAAGAGTTACAGCTTCAAGGCGTCCCCGGTGGCGGCCAACGGCAAGTTATACCTTTCCACCGAGGATGGCGACGTGGTCGTGTTGCGCATGGGCGAGAAGTTCGAGGTACTGGCCACTAACTCGCTGGCCGACCAGGTGTTCATTGCCACGCCCGCCATCATGGACGGCGCCATCTACTTACGCGGTCAGAACACGCTGTTCTGCGTGCGGTAGATAAACCTCGGGGACTGACACGACTGCCATGGATTGCCGGCGCACTTTACCGGAGATTCGCTGGCAGTCCTGTCTGTCCCCGGGTTCCGGCTGGGTTTCCGCCGCCTACCGCTTGTGAGCCAAAAACGTCCTTGAAGCGGGGTTGTAGGTGAACGTGTAGAGGACGTGGGTCGCGTTCAGGATCATGACGCGTTTCCAGGCCGCCTCAATATCATGGGCGACCGCGGGTTCCAGGGCGACAAAGTGACCGGTGACTTCTTCCGGCATTTCACGGATTACATCCGGGAGCGCGGCCTCGCCGTCGAGTTCCACCAATTCCGGCGTCGGCTTCAGCGCGTTGTTCAGATAAACGGAAATGCTTTGAGGCGCCATCATGACAGGCCCCCCTTCGCCCAGTGAGTGTAGCACGCGGGCTCGCGGGAGACCAGCGGTGAGCGCGCCCCGTTGCGAGTTTACATACCCTTGCGCGCCGCCCCTTCAGCCGGCGATCAAGGTGCCCCGGAAATGGCCCGCTGGATCGGCGAAGCGAAGCCGCGCAGGGAGCTTTGTGACAGGTGGGACAGACCGGACAGACCATGCCTTCCGTGGTCCGTCACCCGGCTGGGCGCGCTCAGATCAGAACACCTGGAAACAGAAGACCTGGTTGGAGCCCTCGGGGCTGAACGCATACTCGCCGGGCTCCAGGCTTTCCTCCACTTCCAGGCGGTAGAGTCCGGCGGTGTTCAAATGGGTGAGTTCGACGCGGATGGCTTTGGATTGCTTCCGCGGAGAGAAGGCGATCTCGCGGCGGCCGTTCCTCGATTCCAGCTTATAGAGCGCCAGCCTGGCAGCCACCAGTTTGTCGGTTTCGAGCAAAAAGATCGGCGAGGCCAGTGGTGTTCTGGCGACCGAGGCCGCTCCGGCGATGACGTAGGTGACGTCGCCCTTCTGGCCCTTCTTGTTCTTCTCCTCTTTGGCCTCGAGAACCTCGGTGGGCACCAGATTCTCCGCGTGCTTGAGGTAGGGCAGGTCGGCATGGGGCGGCAGCGGTCCGGTATAGGTTTGCGCGGCGGCAAAGGCGGCCGCCAGGCATAGGGCGAGACAGCGGATTCGCATGGCTGTCTGCGATTATCCTATGAAACCCCTACTGGAACGTCACCGCGGCGACGCGGTACCAGGGTTGGCCGCTAGCGTCGTCCACGCCCCAAAACTCAAAGTACTGGTCGCCGTGCGGGAACACTCCCGAGCCGTGCAACGGGGCGACGATGGCGCCGGAGGCCGGGATGCGGTTGGTGCCGAACCAACCGACGATATTAGCGGAGTAGTCGGCGCCGTTGAACTTCATCGCGGTGACCCGGGTGGACGCTCCGGCGGTCTCCAGCAGGCGGATCTGGAAGCTCCATTGCCCGCCGCCTTGCGCCACCGGATTGGGCGCGATGCTGGGCACCACGTTGGATTGATCCACGCGCACCGCGGCGGTGACCCGCAGAAACTGCGGCGGCGCGGCGCCGGACAAGATGGTCACCGTGCTGGCATACTGGCCGGGTTGCGCCAACTGCGCCGCGTCGACCGAGACGGTCACCGAAGCCGGCGTCTTGGCCGAGAGGCTTCCGGTCGTGCTGGAAAGCTTGATCCAGGGAGCGTCGGCGCGAAGTTTATAGACCACCTGTCCGGTGGATTGCGTCACCAGTTGTACGGTCTGCGCCGCCGGAGCGGCGTGGTTGGTAACCGTGAAGCTCAGCGCCGCCTTGGCGGGCGTCACCAGATCGGCCGGCAGGTTCTCCAGATAATCGTGGACCTGCGCGTAAATGTTGGAGAAACGCGCGTAACCCGCCACGCTGGGTGCGATGGTACAGTACGAGCCGTCGCTGGTGACTGGGCCGTAACTGAGCGAGCCGACCACCACGCCGGGCGCGGTAAACAGCGGCGAGCCGGATGATCCATGCTCCACGCGGCCCTCGTTCCATTGCACCTGGAGGAAGAGATTGGCCGGCGTCATAGTACCCTCGACATCGTTGGCGGCGTCGTCCACGCGCTCGCCGAAGGAAATGCGCTTCCAGGAGCCCGAAGGGTGATGAATGCCGGTCAAATCGGCAAGCAGCGGCGGGTCGGCGATATCCCACCCGGCGAAGGTTGCGCCGGCGGGAACGTCGGTCAGCAGGATGAGGCTGTAATCGCCATCGGCGATCGCGGCGGACGATACCAGGTGCGCACCCACGGTGGATTTCGCACTAGTGGCGTTGCTGGTGGGGGCCGCGCCGCCGCAAGCTGGAGTCTGGTAGGTCCAGTAGGCTTCCACGGTGCGCGCGGCAGCCTCGTTGTTGATGCAATGGCCGGCGGTCAGGAAGTACGGCTTGAAGCTGTTGTCGCGCGTGGAGAGCAGAGAGCCCGAACAGACAATATCGTCGCCTTTATCCACGAAGGAAATCTGCGCCACGCTGCTCACCGAGCTATGCCAATCGGGGTAGCAGTTGGCATCCCGTTCACAATAGTCCGCCGGGTCCTTGGTGGCGGCGGCGGTGGCGTCCAATGCCGTGCGCACCTGGTGGGAAATGGCGCGGATGGTGAAGGGCGGCTCGAGTTCGAGCGGGGCGCCGGGCGCGGGCTCGTATTCCACGATAATCGAGCCGGAGAATACGGCGGCGCTCCAGAAGTGGCCGTCGTCGAAGAGGCCGCGGCCGGTGTATGGGCCGGCGATGTGGGTGCCATCGTGTACCCAGACGTTGCCCTCGCCGGCGGCGAAATCGTCGAACTCCACCCGCATGCCGCGCGAGGCCGGCGATTGGATCGCCATGCGCCAGACGCGGGCACCCTCGGACGTGGTTTCCCACGCGCCCGACGCCATGGCGTGGGGCGCCAGGGCGCGCCGGATGCCGGTCTTCAACCGGGTGCTCGGCTCGGCCAGGTGAGCCAGTTCGGCTTCGCTCAGCGAAGCCAGGCTCAACTCCCGAGGCGCCCGCAGAGCGAGCCGCAGGCCCGGCGGGCGTGCCGGGATCCGTGCCGCACGTTCCGTGCCGGCGTAAATGGCGGATTCCTTGCGCGAGATCTGCTGTGCGCCGGCTAGGGAGACACCGATCCCTACGGCGCAGACCGAGATGAAAAATAGTCGCATAGCTACAGGTAAACTCTAGGACGGCAAGCCGGGAAGGTACAAGATTGGAAATAGGTTACAGGCGGGCGATATCGATGGATAGGGGGGGCGCCAGGTGTGCTACGCCGAGCGCCCGATGGGAATGAATCGGATCTCCACGCGCTGATTCAACGCGGCTCCGATCCTGCGCAGCATTGCTAGTGAGTGCCCTTCGTAATCCGCGTCCTCCAGGCGGCAGATGACGGACGCTGTGGTGCCGATGAGCTTGCCAAGTTGAGTTTGGGTGAGGCCAGCCGCCGTCCTCAACTCGTAGATTTTGCGGGCGATCTCCTCGTTGGCTCGCGCCTCTGCAAGGTTTTTCAGCCGGCCAGGCTTGCCCTCGTAGAACTGGCGGTGAACGATCTCGACGGCGTCAGTGCCGGGTTTCGACTTCTTGGTCATATCAGGCCTCCTGGTTGCGAAATTGCAAATGCTATGTTGAGACTGGGTGCGCGACATAAAAGTGGACGGTCGAGAAGCCCCAATCCGAGCCGCGACCGTGAGGGAGCGCATGCCTGGCACGGAGTTAGCCAACGCTCCCTCACGGTCGCGGCTCTGTCTGGCAGTATCGTGTACGCCAGGATTCTTGCGATTGGCGGGCATTTGGGCGAATCGCCTCACTTT
>Ga0182021_10007407_pt1 | contig 13008 bp, 8 predicted proteins | sample 612E3MmetaG_FD_120493 | JGI IMG/M metagenome (GOLD analysis project Ga0182021, IMG submission 120493) | Permafrost microbial communities from Stordalen Mire, Sweden - 612E3M metaG (Illumina Assembly) | ecosystem: Environmental > Terrestrial > Soil > Wetlands > Permafrost | place: Sweden... | reverse complement strand
TTCCAATCAGTCGTTCACCCCTCGAGCCAAGGCGGCAGCCATGTTTGTCGGCAGTCGAACCGAGGCATTGTGAGAGAGGGGAGAAGAGGCCGGTCTTTGTGAATAGATCCAAGCTCCAGGTCCAGAAAGCGGCTTCCGCTCGTCCTGACACTGGGCGCTCTCGCCTGGGACGGCCGGCGCCGCACTCCGTGGTCCGCGACAGTCCGGGGGAAGGGACGAGGGCGGCTGAGGCGGTCCGCCTTCTCTTCGTCGACGACGATGAAGCCGACGTGCTGATGCTCGTGCGCGAACTGACGCGCGCCGGCCATGCCGTGCAGTGGCAGCGCGTCGACACGGAGCGCGGCCTGCGGGCGGCCATCGCCGGCGGCGACTGGCACGTCGCCGTCGTGGACTTCGTGCTGCCCGGATTCGACGGCCTCGCCGCGGTCACGATCCTCTCCGAGACTGTCCCCGACGTGCCCGCGATCGTGGTGTCCGGCTGTGTCGGCGAAGAACGCGTGGCCGAGGCCATGCGCACCGGGGCTCAGGACTTCCTGCTCAAGGGATCGCGGGACCGTTTCGTGGGCGCCGTCCAGCGCGAGCTGCGCGAGCACGAGCTTCGCCTCGCCAAGCGGCAGGCCGACGCTGCCTTGCGCGCCAGCGAGGACCGCTATCGTCTCTTGAGCGAGAACCTCCCCGTCGTCACCTACTTGGCGCGCCCCGGAGACCACGGACTGGGGATCACGCTCGTCTCGGGCCGCGCGGAGGACCTCCTCGGCCACGCCGCCCAGGAGTTCGAGAGCGACCCCTTCCTACTGGACCACATGGTGCACCCCGACGACGCGGCGATGTTCAAGGGAATCGACGCCGCCTCGCTGACCCAGGCGGTCGACCTCGACTACCGCGTCGTCCTGGGCGACGGAACGGTCAAGTGGGTGCGCGATCACTCAGCTCCGCGTTTCGATGCCGAAGGCCGCACCATCGAGGTCTACGGCGTGCTCGAGGACGTCACGGAGAGCCACAGCACCGCGGCTGCGTTGCGGGCGGCGGAGAAAGAGAAGGACGCCATCCTGAGCGGCGTGCGCGACATCGTGCTCGAGCACATCGACTGCGACATGCGCATCATTTGGACGAACCGCCACCTCACCTTCGGCGGCCGGCCCGGGGACTACGTCGGCCGTCACTGCTATGAGGCGGCGCACGGACGCTCGGAGGTCTGTCCCGGCTGTGTCGTGCGGGCGGCCATGTCAACCGGAGAGGCCGGCGACGGCGAGGTGGCCTTCGACGAGGACAGGACCGTCCTCTACCGCGCCAGCCCGCTCAAAGATGAGCGCGGCGACGTGGTCGGCGTCGTTGCCGCCGGCATCGACATCACGCCGCGACGCAGGGCCGAGGAAACGGCGCGAGCGATGTCGGAACGACTGGAGCTCGCGCTCGCCAGCGGCCAGCTGGGCACCTACGAGTGGGACATCACAGCCGACGAGATCGTGGCTAACGAACGCTACTACGGGATGCTCGGCCTCGCGCCCGGCGAGGTCGCACTGGGTCGCGCCGGCTGGGCGAACCTGGTGCACCCAGACGATCGACCGGCCGCTCTGAAGGCCTTGGACGCCGAGCTTGAAGGGCTGGTGGGCCCAGACGAGTTCGAGTACCGCATGCGCCACAAGGATGGCCACTGGGTTTGGGTGATCGACCGCAGCCGCGTCGTCCAGCGCGCCGCCGACGGCAGGGCGCTGAAGATGAGCGGCGTGCACATCGACATCAGCGCGCGCCGATCGGCCGAGGGGGCGCTGCGGGAGAGCGAGGAGCGCTATCGACACATCGTGGAGACGGCCAGCGAGGGCGTGTGGGCCGCCGACGAGTCGTATCGCGTGACGTTCGTCAACGCCCAGATGGCAGGTATGCTCAGATGCTCGGCCGAGAGCCTGATCGGCCGTCCCATCCAGGAGTTCGTCTTTCCGGAGGACCTTCCCCGCGTCCTCGAGCTGGTTCCCTCGGCCGTCCTGGAAGGCCGGCGCGTGGAGCAACGCCTGCGACGCGCCGACGGCACCGAGTTGTGGGCGCTCGTGGCGGTCTCCCCGATCATCGACGGAGAGGGCCGCATCCGCGGCGCCTCGGCGCTGTGCAGCGACATCACCGACCAGCGAAGAGCGACAGAGCAGCTGGCGGCCGGGGCCCTGCAGCTGCAGCGCACCGTGGAGGGCGCCGTCGCCGCCATGGGCTCCGCGGTGGAGATGCGGGATCCATACACGGCCGGCCACCAGCGCCGGGTGACGCGCCTGGCCGAGGCCATTGCCCACGAGCTCGGCTTGGACAAGGCGGTCGTCCAGGGCCTGCGCCTGGCCAGCCAGATGCACGACGTCGGCAAGATCGCCGTGCCTGCCGAGATCCTCAGCAAGCCCGGCCGGCTGGCGGACTACGAGTATCAGCTGGTGCAGGCTCACAGCAGGGTGGGCCACGACATCCTGCAGTCGATCGAGTTCGATCGGCCCGTGGCCGACATCGTGCTCCAGCATCACGAGCGGATCGATGGCAGCGGCTATCCGCTCGGGCTGACCGGCGGGGATATCCTCATCGAGTCGCGCATCCTTGCCGTGGCCGATACGGTGGAGGCCATGGCCTCGCACCGGCCGTACCGGCCGGCTCTCGGCCTCGACGTGGCCCTGGAGGAAGTCCGCGACGGCAGCGGCACACGGTACGATGCCGACGTGGTTGCCGCCTGCCTGAAGGTCTGCGGTTCGGCCGGCTTCGCCTTCGGCGACTGAAGCCGGGTCGCCTGATCAGCGACTCTCTGGCTGGCGGCGCAAGCGGCGCGCCGACTAAGATACGCGCATGAACGTTGTGGCCTTCAACGGCAGCGCTCGGCGAGACGGCAACACCGCCATCCTCCTCCGGCACGTGCTCGCCGAGCTGGAGCGCGAGGGTATCCACACCGACCTCGTCCAGCTTGCCGGCGCCAGGCTCAGCGGCTGCACCGCCTGCCTGAAGTGCTTCGAAGCCAGAGACATGACCTGCGCGGTGAAGAACGACGTGCTCAACGCCTGCGTGCAGAAGATGGTGGCCGCCGACGGGATCCTCATCGGTTCGCCGGTGTACTTCGCCGACGCCACAGCCACGTCAAAGGCGCTCATCGAGCGGGCCGGCATGGTCACACGGGCTAACGACCACGCGCTGCGGCGCAAAGTCGGAGCCGCCGTGGTAGCCGTCCGCCGCGGCGGCGCCGTGCATTCCCTGGACTCCATCAACCACTTCTTCCAGATCGGCGAGATGGTCATGGTGGGCTCCAGCTATTGGAACCTTGGAGTGGGAGAGCCGATCGGCGCCGTGCTCGACGACGCCGAGGGTCTGCAGACCATGCGGGTGCTGGGCCAGACGATGGCGTGGGTGCTGCAGAAGCTGCACGGCTGACGGTCGCCCGCAGTCTCGCCGGGGTCGACCCGCCGGCCGGATTCAGCCATACTTCCGCGGACTAATCGACGCAGGAGGCGAAGCCGGCCCAGTGCTATTGAGCGGCGACGTGCCGACGAAGACGAGAACGTCGCCGGACTAACCGAAGCGCCGGCGAGACGCTCCGCATGCCGGAGGGGAGGCGGGGCGTGACCATGTCGTCTGGGGTGGCCGTCCCGCCCCATCCGGTTCTACTCAGACTGACTGTGCCAGGAGTGTCGCGCGTGAACGGCAACGAACGCATCATCGAAGTGGAGGATCTCACCAAGCGCTACGGTGAGCTGGCCGCCGTCGACGCCATCTCGTTCTTCGTCGACCGGGGCGAGGTCTTCGGCATCCTGGGGCCCAACGGCGCCGGCAAGACGACGACGTTGGAGATGGTCGAGGGACTGCGTCGCCCGGACGGCGGCAGCATCACGGTGGATGCGCTTTCCGTCTGGCCCCATCCCAAGGCGGTCAAAGCGCGCATCGGTGTCCAGCTTCAGGCCACGGCGCTGTTCGACTACCAGAGGCTGCACGAGATCATCTACATCTTCGGCTCCTGCTACGGCATCCACCGCGGCAAGAAGGAGTGCGTGGATCTCCTCGATCGGGTGGGCCTGGCCGAAAAGGCGGACGCCTTCGCCAACGAGCTCTCCGGCGGCCAGGCCCAGCGCCTATCCATCGCCCTGGCGCTCGTCAACGATCCGGTGGTCACCTTCCTCGACGAGCCCACCACCGGCCTGGACCCCCGCGCCCGGCGATCTCTGTGGGATGTCATAACGCAGATCAACGCCGCCGGCACCACGGTGGTGCTCACGTCCCACTATATGGAAGAGGCCGAGCGTCTTTGCGACCGCGTGGCGGTCATGGATCTGGGCCACATCGTGGCCTTGGACACTCCGCGGGCGTTGATCAACAGCCTCGGCGCCGAGGCAACGGTCACCTTCACCCTGGACTCGGATCCCTCCGCCGAGGTCTTCTGCGACCTGGACGGGGTCCAGTCCTGCCGTCTGCAGGAGCCCGGCTACGCCCTCGTGGCGCTGGACTCGCAACGGGCGGTCGTGTCGCTGCTCGACATGGCCCAGCAGCACGGGATGCGGGTGAGCAACCTGGACGTGCAGGGAGCCAACCTGGAGGACGTCTTCCTGTCGATGACCGGTCACAAGCTGGGCGAGGACGAGGCGGGGGCCGGCGACGAAGAGGGCGGCAAGCGCAAGAAGCGTCGCGGCCTGCGGGCACGGGGCGGGTGAAATAGCATGCGCACCTTCCTCGACCTCCTGAGGTCCGACGTGCAGATGTGGACGCGCAACCGTCAGGCGCTGTTCTGGACGTTCTTCTTCCCGGTGCTGCTGATGGGGCTCATGGGCGTGGTCTTCGGCCGCGACAACGCGTTCGTCGCCAAGCTCGCCATCGTCAACCACGACGGCGGCGCCGAGAGCGGCCTCATGGTGGGCGTCTTCAAGAAGGTCTCGGCGCTCAAGACCACGACGGTGGCCAGCGAGTCCAAGGCCATCGCCGATCTTAAGGACGGCACCTACGCCGCCGTCCTCGTGCTGCCCAAGGACATGCCGCAGCAATTCCAGGCCGGGCAGGTCAAGCTGCCCTTCTACTACGACAACTCGTCGCTCGTGCAGGCGAGCGAGGTGAACGGCGTCGTCACGCAGGTGGTGCAGCAGATGGGCTACCAGGTCACCGGCACCCGTCCCCGGTTCCAGTTGCAGTCGCGGGGCATCGCGGCCAAAAGCTTCAAGTACATCGACTTCCTGGTGCCCGGCATCGTCGCCATGTCGCTGATGACCGTGGGCATCTATGGTATCTCCGGCACATTTGTGGCATACCGCGAGCGCGGCGTGCTGCGCCGTCTTAAGGCAACGCCCATGCCGCTCGGCAGCTTCATCGGCTCGCGGGTGCTCATGCAGCTCTTCGTCAGCCTGGTGCAGGCCGGCTTGGTGCTGGCCACGGGGGCGCTGCTCTTCCACGTCAACGTCGGTGGCGTGGGCACGTGGGCCAACGTGGGCGTCCTGGCGATCGTCGGGTCGTCCAGTTTCGTCACCATCGGCTTCTTCGTGGCTTCCGTCTCCAAGAACATCGAGATAGCCGCCGCCCTCGGCAACGTCATCGGGACGCCGATGATGTTCCTCTCCGGCATCTTCTTCCCGATGGATAACGCTCCGGGCTGGATCCAGCCCGTGGTGCACGCCATGCCGCTCAAGTACCTGGCCGACGCCATGCGTGCGGTCGTCATCCAGGGCCACTCGCTGTGGTCGGTCCGCCTGGACATGCTCGTCCTAGTCGGCGTCGCGCTCGTGTTCCTCGCGTTCTCGGTGCGCTTCTTCAAGTGGGAGTGAAGCGCATCTCTCCCAGGAGGTAGCTGGTGGCCCGTTTCATAGAGAGGGGCTGGCGCGACTACATCCGCACCATCGGCCTTGTGGTCGCCGTGGTGATCGGTGTGGTCTTCGCCCTGTTGGTCCTGCGGCCGCACTCCGGCACGCCCGTCACCGTCATCTTCCTGGTCGCCTTCTTCTGGTTCCTGACCAGCTTCTACTCTCGCGCCTATGGGTACCGCTGCGCCAACTGCAAGCGCGTCTTCCGCGTGCCCACCACGGTCAACTTCTTCACGCCGTCCGGCGTCGCCAAGAACGCCGACGGCACGTACTACGCCTGGAAGAGCCTTACGTGCCCGCATTGTCACCAGCGCACCAAGGCGCGCGTGCTCAAGCGGGCCGACCTGCGCGGCAAAGAGACGCTCCTCAAAGACTCGGCCGGCTGGCGCAAGCACTGATCCGGCGCAGGCGGCGCGGCGGCGGGCGGTTCGGCGCCGGCGCCGGCGGGCGTCAGTCCGGCTGCGCCGCCTGGTCGCCGAGCAGGCGTCTCAGGTGGGCCGCCACGACGGTGGGGAGCTCCTGCGGCGCGGCGCGCTCCACCGGCAGCCTCGGCAGGCTGCCCAGGAAGTCCCTCTCGTAGGCCTTCTGGGTGAGGCGATGGTCCAGCACCACGACCACGCCGCGGTCTGACTCGGTGCGGATGAGCCGGCCGAAGCCCTGGCGGAAGCGCAGCACCGCTTCCGGCAGATAGAAGCGCCGGAACCAGTCTGCTCCCTCCTCTTCCATCGCCTGCTTGCGGGCGCGGAAGAATGCGTCCTGGCGCCCGAAGGGCAGCTTGGCGATGACGAGGCACACCAGTACGTCGCCGGGGAAGTCCTGCCCGGTCCACAGAGTGTCGACGCCGAGCAACACGGTGGCCGGGTGAGCGCGGAACTCGTCGGCCAGGGCGGCGGCGCTGCCGTGGACTCCCTGGGCCAGCAGCACGACTCCATCCTGCTCCAGGTGCTCGCCGACGGCGATCGCGACCTGCTCCATGTGACGGCGGTTGGTGAAGAGGGCCAGGAGGCGGCCGCCGGTGACGTCGATGAGCTGCCGCAGACGGTCGGCCTGTCGTGACGGCAGATCTTCGGCCGAGTACGCGGCCTCCGGGTCGTGTTCCAGCACCAGCACGGCCTGCCGGCCGAAGTCGAAGGGCGAGGCGAACAGCTTCTCCGTGACATCCAGGTCGCGAGCCAGTCCGGCCTGCTCGCGGAAGTAGGCGAAGGAGCCGCCGACGGAGAGCGTGGCGCTGGTGAGCACGGCGCCGCGCAGCTTGTCCCAAAGGGCGCCGCGCACGTGGCTCGCCGCCGAGAGCGGGGCGCGGGTGAGCGACCAGCGGTCTGGCGCGTCGAGCTCGCCCCAACAGACGAGGCTCGGGTCGGCGAGGTCGGGGAGGCCGGCGAGCAGCGAAGCGGTCTCGCCGGCCTCTTGCGCCAGAGCCAGGAGTTGCGGCGCTTCTCTTTGCTCTTCGGGAAGGGCGTCGGCCGCCAGCTGCGCGGCTGCGGCCAGAGCCTGCACCTCTTCGGCGAGCAGCGAGCAGGCGACGCCGAACGTGTCCCAGGCGGGCAGCTCGCGCAGGGCCGAGCGCAGCCAGACGCTGCGCCCATAGCCGCCGCGCGGGCCTTCGTCGCGGGCCTCTGCGGCCGCCAGCGCCGCCAGGGCTCCGGCCACGGCGGCCGCCCGGCCGGGCAGCTCGGCGGCGGCGCGCTCCAGAACGTCGGCCGCCGCCTCGCAGGCCGCCTTCTGCTGCGTCTCCAGTCGCGCGCCGGCGGCGCGCAGGCGAACGGCCAGCGATCGCTGGCGCCGGCGGCCGCGCACCGTCCAGACGAACCCGTCAATGGTCGCCCAGTCCACCCGGTCGCTAAAGGCAGCGGTGGCCTCGCCGGGCAGCAGGTGGGCCTCGTCGATGACCACGTGCTCGAAGGATGGCAGCGCGGCGCCGGAAAGCAGCAGGGCGTGGTTGACGCAAACGAGATGCGCCGCCCCTGCGCGCGCACGCGCAAGACGCCAGTGGCAGTGCATGCGCGCAGGGCAGCGGCGGCGCAGGCAGGTGGCCGACGATGAGCGTAGCTCGCGGGCGAGCCCGGCAAGCTCCGGCAACACGAGCGTTGCGCGGTAGGGGAGGGCCGAGAGATCTACCTCGCCGCGCCGCACGCGGCCCAACAGGTACGCAAGCGCGAGCGCCCGCTGGGGGTCGGGGAGGGCGCGCGCCTCATCGGCGACCGCCTCGTCCAGGAGCCGGCGGCAGAGGTAGTTCTCTCGGCCCATGAGCAGCGCCCAGCGCCACTCGGGCGGCAGGGCGGCCTCGACCAGCGGCAAGTCGTGCGACGCGAGCTGGCGCTGCAGCGCCTTGGTCTTGGTGCTGACCAGCACGCGCTCGCCCCGTGCCGCCGCGGCGAAGGCGGCCGGCAGCAGGTAGGCGAGGCTCTTGCCCATGCCGGTGCCCGCCTCGAAGAGGCCGATGCCCCCATCCTGGAAGATGCGGGCAATAGCCTCGGCCAGCTCCGTCTGGCCGGGCCGCGAGCGGAAGCCGGGCAGGCGCGCGGCCAGGCCTTCGGGCGCGAAGAACTGGTCGCGCCAGCCGGCCGCGTCGACCGCCAGGGCGGCCGGCCCGGCTGCCGCCGGCCCCAGCGGGTGGTCTGTCGCCAGCGGCGGCGGCGCCTCGTCGGCGGGCCGGTGGAATGCGGCCAGGACCTGCAGCGGGCGCCAGGCAGCCGCCGTGAGCAGCCGCCTCTCTGGTTCGGCCAGGCCGGCCGCGCGGCTGCACAACGCTGCGAACAGCCCAGCCGTGGCCACCGCGTCCGGCAATGCGCGATGTGCGGGAGGTTCCAGACGCAGGCGCTCGGCCATGGAGTCCAGACCATGGCGGTCCAGCTCCGGGAACAGGAGAAGCGACGCATCGAGGGTGTCGAACCATTGGCCCGCCGGCGCCGGCAGTCCGTTGCGGCGCGCCTCGGCGGTCAGGAACTCGAGGTCGAAGGAGACGTTCTGGCCCACGACGAGCGCATCGCCGGCAAAGGCCTGGAATCCGGCGTACGCCTCGGCAAACGAAGGCGCCACGGCGAGGTGCTGCGCACTGATGCCGGTGAGGCGCTCGATGATGAGCGGCACCTGGACGCCCGCGTCGATCAGGGTGCTGAAGCGCTCGGTGATCTGCAGCCGTGCGTCTACGCGCACGGCCGCAAGATCGATGATGCGATCAACCGCAGGATCGAGGCCGGTGGTCTCGGTATCGATGAAGACGAGCTGGGGTGGGGTCACCGGGCTGAGGATAGCAGACGGGCCGGAGGGAAGGGCGGCGGCGGATGCCGGCCCTCGCCCGCGTCCGGCCGTGGCAGATCAGTCCGGGGTTCGGTCCGGCTCGGCCGCCGCGAACGACGGCGCCAGCGCGGCGGCCGTCAGCTCGAGCAGCTCTGCTGCGCCGGCGGGTGGCTCGTGGGGAAGCGTCAGCGTGAACGCCAACTCGCCTGAGGTCGCGGTGAGGACGCTCGGCCGTCGTGGGGCACTCTCCGCGTCCTCTCCGTTGGCGTCCGCGATGGTCTCGGCGCCGGCGGCTCCGGCGCCGCTGACGCCGGCAACGGCGACGCAGCTGACTCCGTCGAAGGCGGTACGCACGGCCTCGGCCAGCGCCGCCAGACGGTCGGCCGCTGCTGCGGCGTGCACAGACGGCAGCGCCGCGGCGAGCGTCGCCGCGGCGCGCGCCAGCTCACGGCCGGACTCGCGTCGGCTGCTTTCGAGCTGGCGGGCGTGGACCAGAGCGACCGACGCGTGCCCCGCGATGGCGCGTGCCAGACGCAGCTCCTGGCGCGTGAAGCGCCGCCGCCGCTCGCGGTCGACGACCTCCAAGAGCCCGATCGTGCTGTCCTTGTAGATCAGCGGGACCATGAGGAGCGTGCGGCCGCCATCGTCTTGCAGTTGCTCCACCTCGGCCGGATCGGCGGCCGGATCGTCGATGTAGACGACGGCCGGCAGGCGCTCGTCAAGCACGCGTCGCGTGTACGGAAAGCGCTTCAGCGGATAGGGCCCTCCGTCTGGAAGTCGGCGGCCGGTGTCGTCGTAGTCTGCCAGGAGCAGGAGAGCGTCGCCGGCTTTGTCGAACTCGGAGATGGCGCACATGTGACAGTCCAGCACGCTGGTGACCTGGCGGGCGATCTCGGCCAGCAATGCGGGCAACTGGTGGCGGCTGCCCAGGGCGATGGCTGTGCTGACCATGGTGTCCAGCTCGCGCTCGCGCGCCAGGCGAGCGGCCAGATGGTTTCCGTCGCCGACGGAGCGCGCGAGCTCGTCGATGTCTTCGGTCGCGATGCGGCGATGGCCGCCGGGTGTGCGCGTGCACGGCAGGAACCCGGTGGACGTCCAGCGACGGATGGTCACGGGAGAGACGCCGAGGCGGCGGGCGGCACGCTGGACGCTGACGTACATGGCCGAAAAGCTTAGCCAAACTGCTGCGAAGCTGCAAGATGAGCAAGTTCGGGCGGCGCTCCGGCGAAGTTCACGGATGGTTGCAGGCGCCGCCGCCCGTCGTGCCGGCGCCGTCCGCTCCGCCCGCCCTGTGCCGGTCAGGGGCCGGCGCCGCCGGCGCAGTGCGACAGCGAAGCCGCGGCGGCGGCGCAGATCAGCGTCAGGAGCTGAGTCTGACCGTCTGCAGGAGGTCCCGGAAGCGTGACGGTGACCGCCAGCTCCTGCCCCTCGCCGCCGGCCGCCGCCGTGAGCACGTTGGCCGCGTCGCTGCGTGTGGCCGCCGGCGCGGCTGCCGGACGCTCGGGCCAGCGAGGCGCGGCCGCGCCGGCCGCCTCGCGGCCGCAGGTGGCGACCGCGGAGACGGCCGCCAGAGCTTCGCAAGCCACGGTGGCAGCTTCTTTCAGCAGCCCGGCCACCGTGGCTTGCGCCGCCATCCGCGGCAGGGCCGCGGCCACCTGCTCGATGGCGAAGCAGAGCTGGGAGACGTCGGTGCTGCTGCGACGCAGGCGGTCAAACAGCTTGGCGTTGTTGAGGGCGACCGCCGCCTGTGCCGCCACCGTGCGGCAGACGCGCAGCTCCTGACGGGACAAGCGGCGCTCGTGCTCGTGGTCGATGAGCTCGATCAGGCCGATAGAGCGGCCCTGGAAGGTGAGCGGCACGAGTGTGACGCTGCGCGAGCCGGTGTGGCGCAGGTAGGCGAGGTACGCGGCGTCGGCACGGGTGTCGCTCACGTTGATGACCTCGATGCGCTGCTCGTCCAGAACCTGATCGGTCACGGGGAACCGCTTGGTGGGATAGGGCTCCCAGTTGGGCCGTCGTCGCCCGCTGCGATCGTAGTCGGCGAGCATGTTGACGGTGCGAGACTCGGCGTCGAACTCCGAGATGGCACACGCGTCGCAATCGATGAGGCCGGTCATCTGGCGCGCTATCTCTGCCAGCAGTCGCGCCAGATCAAGCTGGCTGGAGACGGCCAGCGACGTGCTCGCCAGCGTCTCCAGCTCGCGCTCACGAGCAAACCGCGCCGACAGACGCGAGCCTCCGCCGATCAGTCCGGCCAGCTCGTCGAGGTCGTCCTGGGCGATGCGACGATGCCCGCCGGGTGTGCGGCTGCAGGGCAGAAAGCCGGACGACGTCCAGCGGCGGATGGTGTGCGCCGAGACGCCCAGCCGGCGGGCGGCGAGCTGCACGCTGAGGTACGTGGTCATCGGCGGAAAGTAGCCAAGAGCTTGTACAGCGTCAAGCGGAACGGGCACACAGAGAATGGGCCGGGCGACCTGCGCACCCTCCGCGACTGCTTGACCCGTCCGCCACGCGGAACTGTACAATGCGATCATGGAGGGAGAAAGTCCGAGTTCCGGGCGTAGGGCTGCGAAACCTGCGCCGAAACGGCGTGCCACCGGAGGTGCGGACCGGGGTGTAGAGGTGAGAGCACCGGGCCGCCGCCGCCCGTCGCCGGCCTTGGTCGTGCCGCACCACGCGGCGGAGTTGCTCGAGGCCCTGGACTGCGGGGTGGTCGTCGTCGACGAATCCGGCTTCGTCCGCTACGCCAACGGCGCCGCGCACGAGTATCTTCAGGCTCTCGATCGTAGTCTGACGGGTCGCTGCGTGCGCGACCCCGGCTGGTCGGGCGTCCTTCTTGTCGACGACCGCGGTGAGCGGTTGGAACCGGAGCGGTTCCCGCTGGTCGAGATTCTCGACGGCGCGGAGTCCGCGGCCGCCATCCTCGGCGTGGCTCCTCGTGACGGCGCCGTCCCCGACTGGCTGGAGGTCAGCGCTCGCGCCGTCGACCTGGACGGTCGCCGCCAGGCCGTCTGCACATTGCATCTGGCCCCCGGCAACAGCACACAGCGCACCCTGTGGGCGCGCGCCAACCGGCTGCGGGCGTTCGTGGACAGTCTGCCCGGCGCCTACTTCGTGCTCAGCGAGACGGACGAGGTCATCGAGTGCTCTCGAGGTGTGCTTGAGTACCGGAAGACGGAAGGGTACGACTCGCCCCTTGGCCACCGTCTGCCCGCTTTGCTCTCGGAGCAGGCGGCCGCCGATGCGGAAGAGGCCATCGCCGAGGCGCGGACGCTCGGCGCGGCGGAGTTCGAGATGGAGTGGCAGGGCTCCGGCGAGTCGCACTTCTTCGAGGCCCAGTGCCGGCTCCTGCCGGGGCGCCACGTATCGGTGCTGCTGCGGGACGTCACGGACCGCTGGCAGGCGGAAGAGGAGCTGCTGGCGCTGGAAGAAGTCCATCGTCTGGTCGCCGATAACGCCCGCGACGTCATCTACCGCGTGGTCATGAAGCCGTCGCCGCGGCTGCAGTACGTGTCGCCATCCGCGGAGCGCGTCCTCGGCTACACACCGGACGAGTTCTACGCCGACGACTCCCTCATCTACCGGGTGCCGCGGCCGGACTTCCTGCCGCTTCTGCGCGACCAGGCGGCGGGCCTGCTGGACTGGGACCAGCCGGTCGAGCTGTGCGTGCTGCGCAGGGATGGCACCGAGCGCTGGATCGAGGAATCGGTGACCCCGGAGCTGGACGCGGACGGCAGCGCACGGGCGATAGACGTTGTCATGCGCGACGTCACGGAGCGGCGCCGGCAGGCGGAGGCGCTGCGGCGCAGCGAAGCGCGCTTTCGCCTGCTGGCCGAGCATGCGCGCGACATAGTGTGGAGCGTGCGCGTGCGGCCGGACGTAGCCTGGGAGTACATCAGCCCGTCCATCAAGAGGTTCCTCGGGTACTCCGCCGAGGAGCTTATCCCCGACCCGTGGTTCTTCATGCGGCTGATCA
>Ga0182021_10007406_pt1 | contig 13009 bp, 12 predicted proteins | sample 612E3MmetaG_FD_120493 | JGI IMG/M metagenome (GOLD analysis project Ga0182021, IMG submission 120493) | Permafrost microbial communities from Stordalen Mire, Sweden - 612E3M metaG (Illumina Assembly) | ecosystem: Environmental > Terrestrial > Soil > Wetlands > Permafrost | place: Sweden... | reverse complement strand
CAACTACTTCGGCTACTGCAAGAAGGAGGTGAAGACCCAGATCAGCTACGCGGCCAACCTGTTCGGCATCTCCGAGGAGGAGCACTCCGGCGGCGCGATCTGCTACCCCGCGTACAACCTGGGGCAGGAGTTCACCGACACGTACACACCTGCTGAGTACACGATCTCCGAGGTCCTCTCGACGAACCCTGGCCGCTTCCTGCTTCAGCCGGAGGGCCACGCCATCGACACCGTGCTGCCCAACCTGACCCTCGTACCGGCCTTCACCAGCTACAGCCTGCGCACCCAGACCCTGAGCTGGACAGGCAAGACGGGTGGGAAGTACCAGATCCCGCTGATCGCGGGTCACGTCTACATGTCGCCCAACGGCTACCGCGTGAACTCGAAGCCGCGCGAGGCAGACAAGACCCAGTGGCACCTTCTCGGTATCTCCCCGATCGCCACCCAGTGCCACAAGCCGGCAACGGTCTCGGGCGGTGGCAAGAGCGAGATCAGCAAGTCGCTGCTCGACGCGTTCGTCTTCGCCAACGCCTGGACGGCAAACTTCGACACCGACATCGAGACGGTGGCCGACCTCATCGCCACGGACTTCGCCGACCGGCACGCCGACCCGAGCTCGGACATCGACCACCGGCCGCTGCTGTCGGACGAGCGCAGCCTCGGCAGCGTCATCAAGCTCATGACCCAGAGCGACGACTACACCGAGCAGTACAACGCCAAGATTGCGGCGATCCCGGCACACATCAAAGAGCTGCTCTACCTCGTCAAGCGCTACTACCGGCCGGAGTGGGGCGACGACTGGCGCAGCCACTTCTCCGTAAGCATCATCAACGGCCGCCTCGGCAACATGGTGCGCCTCGACGGCGACAAGGTCGTCGTCAACATGCTCCGCGTCGGCTTCGAGGAGGACGGCTCATGGCGCCTGTTCAGCCTGCGCCCCGACTTCAGCCCCGCGGTGAAGGTGCAGACCGAGGACGACATCACGGCCAGCACCGTACTGGCGGCCACCGAGGCTCCGCTCGACTTCAGCAAGCGTCGCGGTCTCAAGGAGGCGCGCGCCGACGCGCGCACCCGCACAACGGTGTCCCGCAAGTACGTGAAGAACTGCGAGGAGCTGCTGTTCCAGCGCCCCGATGACGCGATCCATCGCGGGTACGACAAGCAGGCTGAGCGGGACATCGCCGGCGGAGACACGTTCCTGTCGAACTTCCAGCCGCTGACCAGGTCGGACGCGGCCGCGATGGAGCAGGACGCCGTCGGGTTCAGCCAGTTCACCGACCCGATGAAGAAGCTGCTGAGCGACTTCGCCACCAGCACGGACGGTCCCGCGTACGTCGTCAGCTCAGCCAATCCCCGCATCGTGGCTGGGAAGCCGAGCAAGAACCCGCGCTACCTGCAGCTGCGTCCAGATCGGTCCAACCCGGTCGCGACCGCGATGGCCGACATCGCCGACCATCTGCTGCACCATCGGCCGCTGTCCGAGTTCGCGCCCCTGCCGGTCGACATCGTCGCTGCCGGGCGGCGCAACAACCCGCCCGAGGCTGACGCGCCCGCGCTCTGCTCGTACAACCCACTCCACCACATGGAGCTGCCGGAGCTGTTCTGCGAGTTCATCAGCTCGATGACCGGCAAGTCGCCGTCGACGACCGGGGCCGGCTCGGAAGGCGCGCTCACCAAGGGTCCGTTCAACATGCTGCCGAGCATCATCGACCTCAATGCGGCGTTCCTCAGCTACGCGCTGACCGGCTACGACGGCTGGATCTCCTCGGCCGGCTACATCGGACCGAAGGTACGGGTCGACCACGACTTCAGCCTGCTCGTGCCTGAGGTGTTCAGTCGCATGTCCCCCGCCGAGCGTGACGCGGCGTGGCTGGTGGAGAACGGGTACCTGGACCCGATCCCGGACGTCGAGCGCGACGGGAAGACCATCGAGGCGAGCCGCCTCGGGTACCGGATCAACCAGCGCTTCGTGACCGCGTTCTTCGGCCGGATCTTCCTCCACCCAGGGACCGTCTTCACGCCCGAGATGCTCAAGCCTGAGCTGCAGGACGCCGACGTGTACGCGGACTCCGTCGAGGTGATCGTCGAGACCCACCGCCGTGTGGCGCAGTCGTACATCGACGACGACACCATCGCGATGGCGGTCCCTCCCCTGCGAGCGCTGTTGCAGTACATGGCCTTGGGCCACTCCAGCGAGGGGTGGACGCTGCGCTCGCCCGAGCTGCGGGAGCTGTTCACGCGGGACAACGTCCTCGCCAGCGACTGGTACGCGGCGCGGCTGGCGGCCAAGCAGAAGGCCGACATCCGCCACTACGAGGCGGCTGCCGGACGGCTCGAGCTGTTCCAGTCCGAGGACGCGAATGCCGATCCCGTCGAGCGCCTCCACGTGCAGCAGCGCCTCGTCGAGGCCTACGCCGAGCTCGGCCGCGTCAGGCAGGACGCGTACCGCGCCAGCCTCGTCGGCACCGTGGGCCTCCAGCCGCTCTGACTCGCACGCTTCGGATCGGGGTTCCCATCCTCAGCGAGGCTGAAGGGGGTTGGGAGCTAGAAGCCCGCGTAGATGAAGCCACCGGAGCCGTCGGCGACGAAGAACCAGTAGAGGAACAGCGCGGTCATCGCGACGAAGGCGATGAGGAACCAGAGGACGGGATGCGGCCGCGATGCGGGGGGCGTCCACGGGCTTCTCGCCGGGTTGACCATCGGCTGGTTGCCGGCGGCCTGGATGCGATCCAGCGCGGCGCTCAGCCACGTAGTCACGATCGAGTGCTCAGGGACGGGCGAACTCCCAGCAGGCACGGGTGACATCCAACCACCCCCTCCAGCCGAGGTGGAGCGTGTCGAAGAAGTAGTACGGCTCGTACGACTTCGAGGTGAGATCGGTCAGCTGGGCCCCATTGGCCGCTGCCATGGTGCGGACCTTCGCCGCGAACCCGTTGCGCTCGGCCTTCGGGAGGCCGGTGAAGTCGCTCCAGACTCCGTTGACGGGCAGGGAGATCAGCATCACATCGATGCCGAGGTCATGGGCGACGTCGAGGAACAGCTGGAGGTCGTCGTACTCGACCGACGACGTGTACGTCACGCCGGTCTGCTGACCCTTGAGCTTGTCGAGCTGCGGCACGATCCGCTTGGTGTAGTACGCGTTCTCCATGTTGTACGGGTTCTTGCCGACCTTCAACTGCCCGGTCGCCGTGGCCTTCGCATCCTCGGCCGCCCAGTCGACGGTCGCCATCGACTGCCTGCCCTGATGCCAGGCCCCCGTGTACGTGACGGCCTTGCGGTAGTCGACCCCCTTGTACGTGTCGCGCAACGCGTTGACTCGAGATGTGAACACGTTGTACGGGGCGTCGATGACCTCTTGCACCTCGCTGGCGGTGGTCGTGGCGCAGCTCGCCCCGAACGTACAGAGCTGCGGCATCAGCGACCCGACTCGGGCGATGAGCCGCTGCCGAGTGCTGGGCGACAGATGGGGGTTGGCCAGCATCGCGTCCCAGGCCGCGTGCGAGAACACCGACTGGAACTGACTGGCTTTGACGCCCCCTGATACGAACCACTGCGGCGAGAGGATGAGGGCGACCTTCTTGTTGGCGATGCTCGGCCCGACGGCGGCGAGCTCGATCGCGTGGTACAGGGACTGCTGGTTTCCGCGCCCCGACTGGTACAGGTCGAAGTCCGACGCGGTCGTCGGCAGCCACACGTTGGGGTTCTGGTCGACGGGCACACCGAGCTCGGAGCTACCCATGAGGTACAGGTTCGTCACGCCATCCGGCTCGCCGGCGATCGCCTGCTTGTACAGGCGGACAGTGTCCTCGCGATGCCCCGGGCTCTCGTAGTTGAGCACCCTGACGCTGCGCTGCTGAGGGTTCTTCACGGTCGTCAGCGCGCGGACCGCCGTGTCGGCGACGGGGCTGAGGAACAGTCCCATAGCCAGTACAGCGCCCGCGAGCAGGGCGACGACACGTCGCATCAGAGGCGCTCCGCCACGAACGTGAGGATCCTGTTGACCGTCGAGATCTCGTCGCGCTCGACAGCCGTCGGCGGCACCTTGATGCCGAGGTCGTCCTCGAAGCTCACGAGAAGCTGGGTCACACCGAGCGAGTCGAGCAGCCCGGCCTCGAAGAGATCGACGTCACGCTCGGAGTCGATGGCGTCCGTGCCGCACACGTCGATGAGAAGCCTCAGGACCTCCTGCTCCTGTGCCTCGTCCATGCTCTCCTCTTTCCTCAGAAGGAAAATCCCGACCGAACTGTACCGGGGCTCACCGGGAGAAAAGATAAGAGGATCCCCCCCGTGGCCCGTGGCCCCACTAGATGGCCAGGATGTGGCCCGAGAAGAGCAGGAATCCGAAGACCACGAGCTGGAACGTGACCGCGATGGCGACGAGCCGGTACGCGAGATGGTGGCGGTACGAGTAGAGCCTGCTCTTCTTCTCGTACACGTCGTTGCCCACCAGGAGCAGCCCGTGGTACAGACCGTACAGCAGGTAGTGCAGCTGGAAACCGTGCCAGGCACCCATGAGGCCCATGTTCAGCGCGAGCGCGACGCGCCCGGCGGCGGTGCGATGGCCCTTGAACGCCTTCGTCCGCATGAGGAACATCGCGAGCCGCGTGTACAGGTAGTCGCGGAACCAGAACGACAACGAGATGTGCCAGCGGGTCCAGAAGTCCTTGATCGACTCGGCGGCGAACGGCAGCCGGAAGTTCGGGGGGGTCCGGATCCCGAAGACGTACGAGGCGCCGACCGCCATGGCCGAGTAGCCGGCGAAGTCGAAGAACAGGCGCCCGGTGTAGAGGTACATGTACGCGAGGGTCGCCGGCCAGCCGACTGCCCAGTCGAGCTGCGTGGTGAACCACGCGGCGAGGACGAACTTGTACACCCCGCCCATCAGCAGCATGGTCAGTCCCCGACCCAGCAGATACACGTACTCGTCGCGCGTCCAGGTCCGGTCCGCGTCCTGCTGGAAGCGGCGCAGCCGGTCGATCGGGCCGCTGGCGAGGGTCGGGAAGAACAGGACGAAGAACGTGAGGTCGGCCAGCGGCAGCACCGTGATCAGCCCGTCGGTGATCTCGAGGACGACCTGGATGACGCGGAACGACAGGTACGAGATGCCGAGGAAGCCGACGCTCAACGTGGGGAACAGGTTGCCGACCTTGATCACGACGAGCGGCAACGTCGCACCGGCGGCTGCCACCCGTGCGACCCACGGGTTCACGTTCTCGTGGCCGGTCCGGTACCGCAGCCAGCCCTTGACCAGAGTCAGCTCGAACGCCAGGAAGCCCAGCAGCCACCACCATTGCCCGGTGCTGAAGCCGACGATGAGCACGACCATGACGACCGTGGCGATCCGCGAGTACGCGCGGAGCGGCTTCTCGAGCAGCCCGAGAACGACCGCCGGGACGCTGATGAGCGTGAGGACGTAGAACCAGTACAGCGACCCGTACGCGTCGATCATCGGCTGCCCGACAGAAGTGCTCGCCGGTCGGCCTTGCCGTTGGCCGTCATCGGGATCCGGTCCACGACCGTGAGCAGCTTCGGCACCATGTACTCCGGCACGTACGAGCGGAGGTCGCGCTTGAGCACCGTCGCGGTGGCCAGCGGGCCCCCGTCGGGCACGTAGTTGAGCTGTACGAAGCCGTGGAGGTGGGTGACGATGCCCTCGACCGTCACCGCGACGACGGCTGCCTGCTGCACGCCGGTCACCCGTCGAAGGTTCGTCTCGACGTCCTCGAGCTCGATCCGGTAGCCGTGCAGCTTGATCTGGGAGTCGAGCCGCCCGTCGAAGTGCAGCATCCCGTCGGGATCGAGGTGGCCGCGGTCCCCGGTGCTGTACGCGGGCGTGGCCGCGCCATCCACGTCGACGAAGGTGAATGCCGCCTCGGTGAGGTCGGGGCGATGCAGGTAGCCGATCGAGGTCGTGTCGCCGGCGATGACGATCTCGCCGGGTTGCTCTGCTGGGAGCACGGCTCTCGTCTCGTCGCGGATGAGGATCGTTGTGCCTGGCTTGGCACGGCCAACGGGGAGAGCAGTTCCGTCGAAGTGCTCGGGCCCGATGACCACGCTGGTGACCGCCACAGTGGACTCCGTCGGACCGTACGTGTTGACGACGCGGGCGTCGGGGAACCGCTTCTGGAGCGCCGCGGCCGTCGTCGGCGACAGGGTCTCGCCGCAGAACAGGAAGGCGCCGAGCCTCGGGAGGAGGTCGGCCGTGAAGGCCGGGTTCGCGAGGCAGAGATCCGCGAACGAGGGCGTGCTGACCCACACGGAGAGGTCGCTCTGGGCGAGCTCGTCGTGCAGGAGGCGGGCGTTGGCCACCGTGGCGGAGTCGATCGAGTGCAGCGTCGCGCCCGTAGTCAGCGCGCAGTACAGGTCCATCACCGACAGGTCGAACGAGAACGGTGCCTGGTTGAGCCAGACCTCGTCGGCCGCGGATCCTCGTTTTCGTACCGCAGTCGACAGATTCTGCTCCCCTGACGCCGCAGGGGTCGGATCCGGTACGAAAACGCGGATCTCTGGGAGGGCCGTCGCCCAGTCGACGAAGTGCGCGAGCGCGGACTGCGTGATCTGGACGCCCTTCGGACGGCCCGTGCTGCCCGAGGTGTAGATGACGTAGTAGGGATCTGAGTCCCGCAGGGGCCGCGGCTCGCCGGTGGCCCCGTCGGGAACTGCTCCCGCGGCGAGGCCGGATCCGTCGAGTACGGGGACGCTCGTGGTCACGCCGTCCGGGAGCGGTCGTACTGCGATGACCAGCTCGGTCCGGGACTCCTCCACCACGCTGGCGATGCGGTCGGCCGGCCACGAGGTGTCGATGGGGATGTACGGATGGCCCGCGCGGACGGCGCCCAGGAACGCGACGAGCATCGCGGATTCCTTGTGGCCATAGACAACGACGGGGCTTCCGTCATCGGCCACCTCGCCCGCGATGCGTGCGCTGAGGGCGGTCGCCGCCGACCAGAGTCGCGTGTACGAGAGGGACTCACCCCGGTACGTGTGGGCGGCTCGATCGCCGTGACGGGTTGCTGCCGCCTCGATCCGGTCGATCACATCCACGTCTCGTACTCCTCGCTCGCCCGTCGATCGTATCGAGCGGGGCGCTCACGGACGCCCGGCAACTGGCTACCGTACCGTCATGCCTTTCGAGTGGAACGCCGAGACGTACGACGCACTGCCCCTTCCGCACGTTGCCTGGGGGCAGCGGGTCCTCGACCGGATGCGCCTGACCGGTACGGAACGGGTGCTCGACGCGGGGTGCGGTACGGGCCGAGATGCGGCGGCATTGCTGGAGCGGCTACCGGAGATAGATCTCGTGGGCGTCGACGCGTCCTCGCAGATGATCGACGCGGCACGTGAGCGGTTGGGGTCGCGGGCGACGCTGATCGTCGCCGATCTGACCCAGCCGCTCCCCATCGAACCTGTCGACGCCGTGATGAGCGTGGCGGCGTTCCACTGGATCACCGACCACGACCTGCTGTTCCGCAACCTGGCGGCATCGGTGCGTCCTGGAGGCCGGCTGACGTCCGACTGCGGAGGCCAGGGGCAGGTGGCGATCCTCGACCAGGCACTCGTCACGGTCACCGGCAAGCCCAAGCAGTACATCCGCTTCGCCGGCATCGACGACACCGAGGCGGCGCTGCGGGCCGGCGGCTGGCAGGTCGAGTCCGTACGGCTCCGGCCCGATCCCCTGCGTCTCGAGGATCCCGATCTCCTCGAGACCTACCTCGCCACGGTCATGCTCGGCGCCTACCTGGACAAGATGCCCGCCGAGGAGCACCGGCCGTTCGTACGAGCCGTACGCGAGGCGATGCCGGAGCCCGTCATCGACTACGTACGGCTGGAGACCGACGCAATTCGTACGTAGCCCTACGACTCCCGACGCGTGCCTGGTGTTGTTTGGATTACTGAGTAATCATGTAATCATGAACATCGCAGAGTGGTTCGCAGGACGGTTGCCCGAGTGGTTCACCGGGGCGCCGGAAGTCACCGTCGACCGCGAGGAGATCCTTGTCGTGGGTCGGTTGCGTGTCCCTGAGCCGGACGACGGAAGCGCGGGAAGCGACTCGGCCGCGGAGGGACGTATCGCCCGCTGGCGCGAGGAGACCCGCCGTGAGCGCATGAAGATCGCCGACGAGGCCGAGATGCGCTTCGGCCGGAAGGTGGCGTGGGGCGCGGAGTACGGAGAGATCAAGGTCGTCTTCACCTCGCTCGCCATCCCCGTGATGACGCGCCTCCGCCAGCCCGAGCGCCGCGTGCTCGACACGCTCGTCGCGGCCGGTGTCGCTCGCTCGCGGTCGGATGCGCTGGCCTGGTGCGTACGGCTGGTGAGCAGCAACGAGGAGTCCTGGATCGCCTCCCTCCGCGAGGCTCTGGGCGCGGTAGACGAGGCGAGGAAGGCCGGCCCGTCGACCTGATCGCGGGAGCCAGTCGCCCTTCGCGACATCACGAGACAGTCTGCGTGCCACCTACGTTCGGCCGCACTGTTTTCGGTTCCTGAGGTCAGTCCGGCGCCAGCCCGGTCGGCCAGCGAGATCAGGACCGCCGCGCGCGATCGAGCCCCGCGCGCAGGTCGCCGACGAGGTCGTCGATCTCTTCGATGCCCACTGCGATGCGGAGCATGCCGTCGGAGATGCCGGCGGCGGCCTGTACCTCAGGGGGCATCGCGGCGTGGGTCATCGTCGCCGGGTGGCAGATGAGGCTCTCGACGCCGCCGAGGGACTCAGCCAGCGAGAAGCACGTGAGGCCCGTGAGGCACCGCTTGGCCGCAGCGAGGTCGGCGAGCTCGAACGAGAGCATGCCGCCGAAGCCGTCCTGCTGCTGGCGCGCAAGGTCGTGGCCGGGGTCGTCGGGCAGGCCCGGGTAGTGGGTCGCGGTGACGGCCGGATGCTGGGCCAGCAGCTCGGCGAGCGCCTGCGCGTTGGTGCAGTGGGCCTTCATCCGTACACCGAGCGTCCGTAGACCGCGCAGTGTGAGGTACGAGTCGAGCGCTCCCCCCGGCGTACCCAGGCAGTTCGCCCACCAGCGCAGCTCCTCGACGATCTCCTGAGTGGCGCCGACCGCGGCGCCGCCGACGACGTCCGAGTGGCCGTTGAGGAACTTGGTCGTGGAGTGGATGACGATGTCGGCGCCCAGTTCGATGGGGCGCTGGAGCGCCGGCGACAGGAACGTGTTGTCGACGGCGACCACGGCTCCCGCGGCGTGCGCGGCATCGATGACGGTGGGCAGGTCCGTGATCCGCAACAGCGGGTTCGAGGGGGACTCGAGCAGTACGAGAGCGGGCTTTCGCGGCCACAGAGCGGCCATCGACGCCTGGTCGGTGAAGTCGACCGAGGCGAGCTCGAACTGCCCCTTGCCGGCGAGAGCGGTGAAGAGCCGCCACGTACCGCCGTAGCAGTCATGAGGGATCGCGACCAGCGAACCGGCGGGCGCGAACGCCGCCACCATCGTGGTCAGCGCGGCCATGCCGGAGGCGGTGATCTCCGCGCCGGCGCCTCCCTCGAGATCGGCGATCGTGTCCGCCAACAGGGACCGTGTCGGGTTGGAGGAACGGCTGTACTCGTGGCCCGGCGACTCCCCCGGCTTCGGCCAGGCGTAGGTCGTGGAGAGGTAGATCGGCGGTACGACGGCGTGGTGCTGCTGGTCCCACGCCAGCCCCGCACGCGTCGCCCGGGTGATCCGGGTTCTCCTGTCAGGCATCGTTCTCCTTCGTTCCCGTGAAGGCTAACGGCGGTACGGGTGCCGGTCGGAGCGGTCCCGAGAGGTGGCACATGGACGCGTGCCCCTCGCCAGAGACAGTTGAAATGGTTATCGTCCAGGAATGAAGATCTCCGACGTACTCCGGACGAAGGGGTCCGCAGTCATCACCGTGGCACCCCAAGAGACCATCGCCAGCCTGCTCGGCCTCCTGGCCCAGCACAACATCGGCGCGGTCGTCGTCAGCACCGACGGTGTGGTGGTCGACGGCATCGTCAGTGAGCGTGACGTGGTTCGGCAGCTGCACGTTCGCGGCACCGCACTCCTCGACGCCCCGGTGTCGTCGATCATGACGGCCAAGGTCCTGATGTGCTCGCCCGACGACGAGCTCGTCGAGATCGGCGCCCTCATGACCGACAATCGCATCCGTCACCTGCCGGTGGTCGTCGACGGCCGCCTCGCCGCGATCGTCAGCATCGGCGACATCGTCAAGGCCCGTATGGACCAGCTCTCCTCCGAGCGCGACCTGTACGAGGCGTACATCAGCCAGTAGCCCGTACCGCCACAGTCACTGTCGCTGTACGCCGCTGACGAGCGGGGGGAGCGTCGACCAGGGGAAGTTGATCCACTTGTCGGTCATGCGCCAGACGTAGTCGCACTTCACGATGCTGTGGGGCTTCTCGTAGATGACGGCCGTACGGATCTCGCGTACATGCTCCGCGCAGAAGTCGCGCACCAGCGCGAGCGTGCCGCCGGTGTCCGCCACGTCGTCGACGACCAGCACGGTCTTCTCGGACAGGTCGATCTGGCGCGGTACGGGCGGCAGGACGACCGGCATCGGGAGCCGCTCCTCGACGTCGGTGTAGAACTCGACGTTCATCACGTGGAGGTTCTTGATGCCGAGCGCGTACGAGACGGCGCCGGCCGCGAACAGTCCCCCACGTGCGATGGAGAGGATGAGATCCGCCTGGAACCCCGAGTCGTGCACCTGCTGCGCGAGCTCTCGGCTCGCCGTGCCGAACATCTCCCAGGTGAGAACCTCACGGACGTCTGAGTCAGCCATGGCGGCATCCTTCCAGTCGTTGGACCCCTTGCTGCAGGCGGGTCACCCCTTGTCGCGCGGCGAGCCGCGGCCCGGGGATCCAAGGAAACTCCTGGTCGTCCCCGGCTGGTATGTGGCGGGGATGACACGATGGCGTACGGGCACCGCGCACGCGGCGACCACAATCGTCCGGACGATCGGGTGGAGTGGTGACGACTGAACCCGTAGCGCAGCGGACGCGGTGGTGGCGGCTGGTACCGGTAGCCGCGCTGCTGTGTTTCGCCTTGTCGCTGCGCGCTCCGGTCACCGTGATCCCGCCGCTGCTCACGCCGGTACGGGCCGACCTCGGTATCGACGCGGCGACCGCCGGACTGCTCACGAGCATCCCCGTCCTGTGCTTCGGGCTTCTCACGCCCGTGGCGTCGCGGATCATCCATCGGCTCGGCATCAACCTCGGCGGCGTGTACTGCGTGATCGGTGTCATCGCCGGGTCGATCCTCCGGTCCGTCGGCGGCGTCTCCACCGCATTCATCGGAACGATCCTGCTCGGCGTCTCCATCGCGATCGGCAACCTGGCGATCCCGATGCTGATCGGTCGCCAGTACCGGCACCGCGCCGAGCTGCTCACCGGCGCGTACGCGATCACGTCCAACGTCACGGTCACCGCGACCACCGCCTTGGCCGTGCCGGCCGCCGACCTCTGGGGCTGGCGCTGGACCGCGGCGGGGAGCGGGATCGTGCTCGGAGGGTTGGCGCTGATCACGTGGTTCCTCGTCTACCCGCCCGGCGTCCAAGGCGCGCGGAAGTGGTTCAGCCGCCGCGCCGGACAACCCGATGCCGTTCCCGTGAGCACAGCCGCCCCGCTTCGTGCGATGCCGGCCCACAGCCGTTCGTGGCGCGTGACGGCCCTTCTCAGCGCGGCTTTCGCCGGACACACGTTCGCGTACTACGCAGTGACGGCGTGGCTTCCGACCGCGCTGGTCGACATCGAGCACATGACCCGCGCGCAGGCCGGTGTCGCCGCCAGCCTGTTCCAGGCGGCCGGGATCGCCGGGCCGCTGCTCGTACCGCTCATGTCCGCCTTCCGGTGGTCGTCGGTACGGATCGTGGTCGTCCTCGGGCTCGCGTGGATGGTGATGCCGGCCGGGATGCTGATCGCGCCGCAGCTGTGGGGCATCTGGAGCATCTCCGGGGGCATGGCGCAGGCTGCGTTCTTCACGGCCATCATGTCGGTCGTCATCCGCCGGTCGCGGAGCATCGACGAGAACCGCCGTACGACCTCGACGATGCAGACGGTCGGCTACTCGACCGCCGCCGCCGGGCCCGTCGTCGCCGGCTGGGTCCACCAGCAGGTCGGCGGCTGGTCGGCACCGTTCGCGATCATCCTCGGCGTCACCGTCCTGATGCTCATCGCCGCGACGCTCGCGGTCCGTACGCCGATGCCGGACGCGGTTCGCGGCTAGGTTCTGTGTGTGCCACCGCGTCTCGTAGCCACCGACCTCGACGGGACGCTGGCGGGCGCGGACGGCCGGGTGAGCGCTCGTACGGCTGAGGTGCTGGCGGCCGTCGGCGCGTTGGGCGTCCCGGTCGTGTTCGTCACCGCGCGGCCGCTGCGCTGGATGGGCGATATCTGGCCCTACGTCGGCCGCCACAGCCTGGGGATCGTCTCGAACGGAGCGATCCTGTACGACGCGGGCGCCGGTCGAGTCGTCGACATCCGCGGCATCGACCCGGAGGTCGGGGTCCCGTTGCTGGCGGATCTCGCGGCGGCGCTGCCGCGGGCAGGGCTCGGCTTGGAGTACGTGTCGGGGCTGCACCGGAACGTGCTGTTCGAGTGCGAGGAGGTTCCCGACTTCAGCACGGTCGGCGACTTGCTCGCGCCGTGGCCGAGTCCGGCCGCGAAGATGCTCGTGAAGGACTACTCGATCCCGTCGGCCGAGCTTCGGGCGGTGACGGCGGAGATCGTGGGAACGCGAGCAACCCCGACCTGGTCTGTACCGGGGCTCGTCGAGATCAGCGCCGTGGGCGTGACGAAGGGCTGGCGGTTGCGCGAGGTGTGCGGGTCGCTGGGGATCGACGCGGCCGACGTCGTGGCGTTCGGCGACATGCCGAACGACCTGGAGATGCTGCGCTGGGCGGGTACGTCGTACGCGATGGCGAACGGCCACCCCTCCGTACTCGCCGCCGCCACCCACCTCGCTCCAGCCAACGACCAGGATGGCGTCGCCCACGTACTCAGCGAGCTGTACAGGCTGTAGCGGACACGTCCCCGGCGACGATGTCGGT
>Ga0182021_10007405_pt1 | contig 13010 bp, 14 predicted proteins | sample 612E3MmetaG_FD_120493 | JGI IMG/M metagenome (GOLD analysis project Ga0182021, IMG submission 120493) | Permafrost microbial communities from Stordalen Mire, Sweden - 612E3M metaG (Illumina Assembly) | ecosystem: Environmental > Terrestrial > Soil > Wetlands > Permafrost | place: Sweden... | reverse complement strand
CGCCGGTTGGCCGCGCAGCGTCTCGGTGATTTCCAGGTTGCGCCTGGTCGCCGCGTCCAGGCGCAGGTAGGTCGCGTCGTGTTCGTAGCGCAGCGCCGTGATGTGCGCTAGCGTTTGCAGTTGCGTCGACCGCGCGTACTGGAGCAGGGCACCGGCAGCGGCAAGCGCCAGCGGTGCGTCTACTTCCGGCAGGAAGGCGGCGAGGTCGCGCGTGCCCAAATGCTCGGCGATTTGGCTCTGTGCCTGCAGGCTGTCGAAATGCCAGCCCGGCAGGCGCCGCAGGGCGGCTTCGCGTGTGCCCATGGGCTCTGGGGCATCGTCCGGGAGGAGGATCTCGGCGGGCCGCAGGCGTTCCATCTGCGTCGGACACAGCGCGGCGGTCGTTTCCATCATGCGGAAATCGCCGCTGGCGAGATTGAGCCAGGCGAGTCCAACGCGTTGCCGGTCCTGGGTTATCGCCAGCAGCAGACAGTCTTGCCGGTCATCGAGCAGGTTGGCGTCGGTCAGCGTGCCGGGCGTGACGATACGCGTTACTGCCCGCTCGACCGGTCCCTTGCTGGTGGCGGGGTCGCCGATTTGCTCGCAGATTGCCACCGACTCGCCGACCTTGATCAGCTTGGCCAGGTACTGCTCGAGCGCGTGAAAGGGAACGCCGGCCATAGGGATCGGCCGACCGGCCGACTGACCGCGGCTGGTCAGTGTGATGTCGAGCAGACGCGCCGCCTTCTCGGCATCCTGGTAGAACAACTCATAGAAATCGCCCAAGCGGTAGAGCAGCAGCAGCTCAGGATGCTGGCCTTTGAGGGCCAGGTACTGCTGCATCATGGGCGTGTGCGCGGTCGTCACGGCCGCCGCGTGCTGGTCAAGCAGCGAGCGCCGCACCACCATTGTCGGCGATCAACTTGAGGATTTGGCCGAATACTTTTGGTGTGCCGGCGACGATGTTGCCAGTGACGAGGTAATTGGCATCGCCGGCGAGATCCCCGACCAAACCGCCTGCTTCACTGATCAGCAGCGCGCCGGCGGCCATGTCCCAGGGTGACAGACCAAACTCCCAGAAGCCGTCCAGCCGTCCGGCGGCGACGTAGGCCAGGTCGAGCGAGGCGGCACCGGGGCGACGGACGCCGGCAGTGCGGCGGGTCATTTCCTTGAAAATCGCCAGATAGGCGTCGATGTGATCGAAAGACCGATAGGGGAAGCCAGTGCCGACCAGCGCCTCGGCGAGCTTGGTCCGATTCGATACCCGGATACGCTTGTCATTTACAAAGGCGCCGCCGCCCTTGCTGGCGGTGAACAGTTCGTTACGGCCCGGATCGTAGACGACGGCATGGCTGAGCACACCGCGGTGCGAGAGTCCGATGGAGACTGCGTACTGCGGGAAGCCGTGGATGAAGTTGGTCGTGCCGTCGAGCGGATCGATGATCCACTGGTACTCGCTGCCCGAGGCGCCGGAGTCGCCGGTCTCCTCTGCTAAAATCGCATGCTTTGGATAGGCGTCGAGCAAGATGCCGATGATCGCTGCTTCGGCAGCTTTGTCGACTTCGGTGACAAAGTCATTCTGCTGCTTGGTGGTGACTTTCACGCCGCCGATGTCGAGGCTGGCGCGATTGATGATTTGGCCCGCCCGGCGGGCCGCCTTGACGGCGATATTGAGCATAGGATGCATGACCACAATTCTAACAGACAGCCCCGATGAGCTCTGCTTCCCTTGACCGAGTGCGCGTCGTGCTGACGCAAACCAGCCACCCAGGCAATATCGGCGCGGCGGCGCGGGCGATGAAGACCATGGGCCTGTCGAAGCTGGTCCTGGTGCGGCCGAAGTACTTTCCGGACGCGCAGGCCAACGCGATGGCCACTGGTGCCGTCGACATTCTGGCGGGCGCCAGAGTCGTTGATTCGCTGGCGCAGGCGCTTGCCGGGACCATCTCCGCGACCGCACTCTCTGCGCGTCGGCGCGAGCTGGCAACGCCGCCGCGTTGGGCGCGTCAGGCGGCTGCCGAGATCATCGCCGAGACGGCACTGGGCGAGGTGGCGCTGGTATTCGGCAACGAAACCGCTGGCCTGTCGAATGAAGAAGTCTCGCTGTGCCGTCACTGGGCGCTCATTCCGACCTCGCCCGACTATCATTCCCTCAACCTGGCGCAGGCGGTGCAGATCCTTGCCTACGAGCTGCGCCTGGCTGCTGGTGAGGTTGGCGCGCCGCCGAGGGTCGCCGATGCCGGCAAACCAGCGAGCCATGACGAAGTCGAAGGTCTGATGGCGCACCTGGAGCGCGCGGCCGTCGGTAGCGGCTTTCTCGATCCGGCGCAGCCGAAGCGATTGATGCTGCGCATGCGGCGGCTGTTCTCGCGGGCGGGCCTGGAACATGAGGAAGTGGCGATCCTGCGCGGAATGCTTGCGTCATTTCAGGCGAAGGACTGAGCATGGTTGCGATCTGGGGGCGCGGAACTTGCGAGTGCGATCATGGACGAAATCCATTGTCGTAAAGCCGACTCAGGCACTTGGGCTTGACCGACCACAGTTATAATTCCACTTCCGGAACAGGAGCTTTTCGTGTTTTTCAACAGGCTGCGCGAAGACATTCGTTGCGTATTCGACCGCGATCCGGCGGCGCGCAGCACATGGGAAGTGCTGACCTGCTATCCGGGCCTGCACGCGCTCACCCTGCATCGCTTGTCGCACTGGCTGTGGGGCAACGGTTTGCGCTGGATGGCGCGGGCGATGTCGCATTTCACCCGCTGGATCACCGGCATCGAGATTCATCCTGGTGCGACGGTGGGGCGCTGCGTGTTCATCGACCATGGCATGGGCGTGGTCATTGGCGAGACGGCGGAGATCGGCGAGGGTTGCACGCTGTATCACGGAGTGACGCTCGGTGGCACCTCGTGGAACAAGGGTAAGCGCCATCCGACGCTGGGCAAGGGCGTGGTCGTTGGCGCCGGTGCCAAGGTGCTCGGTCCGATCACGATCGGCGAGGGCGCCAAGGTGGGATCGAACGCCGTCGTCGTCCGTGACGTGCCGCCGGGGGCGACAGCCGTCGGCATTCCAGCCCGTATCGTCGAACCTGGCCGGGACCAGGCGCGGGTGGAGAAGGCGGCGCAGATGGGGTTTTCCGCTTATGCGGTCTCGCGTGACGAGGACGATCCGCTGTCGATGGCCATCCACGGGTTGCTCGATCATGCCGTCGAGACCGATCGGCGCATCGAGGTCCTGCTCAAGTACATCGAACGTTGCGGGGTTTCCGTCGAGGACGACGTCGCGACCGCGGACAAGTTCGATCCGACCTTTCTTTCAAAAATAGTTGACTAGCTATCCTGGGATCAGCTATAGTCGATCAAAACGGTCAGGTATTGATCGTTCCCTTCAACGAGAGACGAGAGGAAGACACCATGAGATTGACAACCAAGGGGCGTTTCGCCGTCACTGCCATGATCGACTTGGCGCTCCGCCAGCATCTCGGGCCGGTCACCCTGGCCGGGATCGCCGAGCGGCAGAAGATTTCCCTTTCCTACCTGGAACAACTGTTCGGCAAGCTGCGCCGGCATCACTTGGTGTCGAGCGTGCGCGGCCCGGGTGGTGGCTATTGTCTGGCACGGCCGATGGAACAGATGTCGGTGGCCGACATCATTCGCGCGGTCGATGAGACCCTGGATGCGACCCAATGCGGCGGCCGCGGCGATTGCAAGGACGACCATCCGTGCATGACCCATACGCTTTGGATGACCCTCAACCAGCGCATGTTCGATTATCTGACCGGCGTGCATCTGGCGGAATTGGTCGCCGAGCAGCGCGCCAATGCGGCCTGCACCGAAGCGCTGGAAAAGGAACAACCCTTGCGGCGGCCGATCCGGCGCATTCCTGCAGCGGTTGCTGCTTGAGGCAGCACCAACCAAGCCATGTTCGCGCCCGTCTATTTCGACTGCAACGCCACGACGCCGGTTGATTCGGCCGTCGTCGAGGCGATGCTGCCTTGGCTGGCGCAGCGCTATGGCAACCCGTCGAGCCGGCACGAATATGGCCGGGCGGCGCGTGCGGCCATTGACCGGGCGCGAGAGCAAGTCGCGACTACCGTCGGTGCCCATCCAACCGAAGTGGTTTTCACTGGTGGGGGTTCCGAGGCGAACAACTTGTTCATTCGCGGCTTGGGCCATCAGCGCGGCCAGATCGGCATTTCTGCGGTCGAGCATCCGAGCGTGCGCGAGCCGGCCCGGCTTGCTGGACGGGTAGGTGGCTGGGGCGAAATTGCCGTCGATGGCGAAGGGCGCATCGACCGTGAAGACTTCAGCGCGATGCTGCAGCAGCGGCCGACGGCGCTGTCGATTATGCTGGCCAACAACGAGACCGGCGTCATCCAGGACATCGCCGTGCTGGCCGAGCAGGCAAAGCCGACGCAGGCATGGTTCCATTCCGATGCCGTCCAGGCGCTGGGCAAGATCCCGATCGATTTTCGGGCGCTGAACGCCACCGGTGTGCATGCCCTCTCCTTGTCGGCGCACAAGGTCGGCGGCCCCAAGGGCGTCGGCGCCTTGGTGGTCGACAAACGGCTGGAACTGGAGCCAGTGATTGCCGGTGGCGGCCAGGAACGCGGCTTGCGCTCGGGCACGGAGAACGTGCCGGCCATCGTCGGTTTCGGCTTGGCTTGCGAACTGGCCGCGGTCGATCTCGCCCCGACCGCGCTACGCCTTGCCAGTCTGCGTGACGAACTGGAGCGGGGCCTGATCGGCCTGGGGGCGATTGTCTTTGGCCAGGGTGCAAAGCGCCTGCCCAACACTTGCTTCTTTGCCCTGCCGAACATCGACGGCGAGACGCTGGTCGGCAAGCTTGACCGCGCCGGCTTCGCCGTGGCCAGCGGCTCTGCCTGTTCGAGCGTGCATCCTGGGCCCTCGCATGTCTTGCTGGCGATGGGGGTCGATGCGCAACTGGCACGCGGCGCCGTACGGGTCAGCCTTGGTCGGCAGACGTCGTCGGCCGAGGTCGGCGATTTTCTGAATGTGCTCGGGCAAACGATTTTTCAGTTTAAGAGGCTGGCCGCTTTGGCTGGCTGAGGAGAAACCTGATGTTGAAGTCACCCGTCTATCTCGACTACTCCGCGACCACACCGGTGGATCCGCGGGTTGCCGCGAAGATGATCCCGTATCTCACCGAACATTTCGGCAACCCCGCGTCGCGCTCCCATGCCTTTGGCTGGGAAGCCGAGGCTGCGGTCGAAGAGGCGCGCAACCAGGTAGCGGCGCTAGTCAAGGCCGACCCGAAGGAAATCATCTGGACCTCGGGCGCCACCGAATCGAACAATCTGGCCATCAAGGGTGCGGCACATTTCTATGCCGAGACCAAGGGCAAGCATATCGTCACCGTCAGTACCGAGCACAAGGCGGTGCTCGATACGTGCAAGGAGCTGGAGCGCGAAGGTTTCGAAGTCACCTACCTGACTCCCGGTGAGGATGGTCTGGTGACCGTGGCGCAGTTCAAGGCGGCGCTACGTCCGGATACCGTCGTGGCGTCGGTGATGGCAGTCAACAACGAGATTGGCGTCATTCAGCCGATCGCGGAGTTTGGCGAGATTTGCCGTGCCAACGGAACCATCTTCCATGTCGATGCGGCACAGGCGACGGGCAAGATGCCGATCGACTTGTCGAAGCTGAAGGTGGATCTGATGTCCTTCTCGGCGCACAAGACCTATGGCCCCAAGGGTATCGGCGCCTTGTATGTTCGCCGCAAGCCGCGGGTGCGTATCGAGGCGCAGATGCACGGTGGTGGGCACGAGCGCGGCATGCGCTCCGGCACTCTGGCGACCCACCAGATCGTCGGCATGGGTGAGGCCTTCCGCATTGCCCGCGAGGAAATGGCGACTGAGAACGAGCGCATCCGCATGCTGCGCGATCGGTTGCTCAAGGGCCTGACCGACATTGAGGCGGTGTACGTGAACGGCGATTTGGAACATCGGGTGCCGCACAACCTCAACATCAGTTTCGCCTACGTCGAAGGCGAATCCATGATGATGGCCATCAAGGACATCGCCGTATCGAGCGGCTCGGCGTGCACCTCGGCCAGCCTGGAGCCCTCGTATGTACTCCGCGCCCTCGGTCGCTCGGACGAGTTGGCCCACAGTTCGATTCGCTTCACCCTCGGTCGCTTTACCACGGAAGAGGATATCGACTACACCATTCGGCTTTTGCATGCCAAAATCGCCAAACTGCGGGCGCTGTCGCCCTTGTGGGAGATGTACAAGGACGGCGTGGACCTGGCTTCCGTACAGTGGGCAGCGCATTGAAACCCGCCAAGACGGGAACATTTTAGGAGACAGTCGTCATGTCATACAGCACGAAAGTCATCGAGCACTACGAAAACCCGCGCAATGTCGGCTCGTTCGAAAAGGACGATGCTGGCGTCGGCACCGGCATGGTCGGCGCACCGGCTTGCGGCGATGTGATGAAGTTGCAGATCAAGGTAGGCAAGGGTGGCGTCATCGAAGACGCCAAGTTCAAGACCTACGGCTGCGGGTCGGCCATCGCCTCCAGTTCGCTGGTGACCGAGTGGGTCAAGGGCAAGACGCTCGACCAGGCACTCGATATCAAGAACACCCACATTGCCGAAGAACTGGCCCTGCCGCCGGTGAAGATCCATTGTTCCATACTGGCCGAAGACGCCATCAAGGCGGCGGTGGCCGATTACCGCAAGAAACAGGAAGGAGCCAGCAGCGAATGATTACCATGACCGAAAGTGCGGCAAGACACGTTGCCAACTTTCTCAGCAAGCGCGGCAAAGGTATCGGCATCCGACTGGGTGTCAAGACATCGGGATGCTCTGGCATGGCCTACAAGCTTGAGTTCGTCGATGTCGCCGATACCGAGGACTGCGTTTTCGATAGCCAGGGTGTCAAGATTGTCGTCGACCCGCGCAGTCTGCCTTACATTGACGGTACCGAGCTTGACTACACGCGGGAAGGGCTCAACGAAGGCTTCAAGTTCAACAACCCGAACATCAAGGACCAATGCGGTTGCGGCGAGAGTTTCACGGTGTAATCGGTGATGACCAGCTTCGACCTCGAGCATTTCCATCGGGATCATTTTGACCTGTTGGGACTGCAGCGGCAGCAGGGCATCGACGAAGGCGAACTCGACCGCGTCTATCAGGAGATTCAGGGCCGCGTCCATCCGGACAAGCATGCGCATCTGGGCGAGTCGGAACGTCGCCTGGCCATGCAGTGGGCGACGCGCATCAATGAGGCCTACCAGACCCTGAAGGCACCGCTCAAGCGCGCCGAATATCTGCTGCGCCTGGCGGGCCATGATCCGGAAATCGAGCGTAACACTGCGATGCCGGCCGACTTTCTCGTCGGCCAGATGGAGTGGCGCGAGCGTGTCGAGGCCGCTCGCCAAGGTGCCGATGTCGACCGGCTCGATGCCTACCACCGCGAGATGCGCGCGGAGCTGGCCGTCGAGCAGGAGGAACTGGTGCGCGTGCTCGATGGCGAACACGATTATTCGCACGCTGCACAGATGGTGCGCCAGCTGATGTTCAAGGAAAAATTGCTGCACGAAATCGACGAGGCACTGGCCGCGGTCGAGGCATAACACAAGGCAACACCATGGCCCTATTACAAATCGCCGAGCCCGGACAATCGGCCGCTCCGCATGAACATCGCCTTGCCATCGGCATCGATCTCGGCACTACCAACTCACTGGTGGCAACCGTACGCAGCGGTCAGTCAGTTGTTCTCAGCGACGAACTTGGCCGTCCCCTGCTGCCATCGGTGGTGCATTATGGCGACGGCGGCCGCGTCGAAGTCGGCTACGAAGCGCAGGCCAAACAGTCCATCGATCCGCGCAACACCATCATTTCAGTCAAGCGCTTCATGGGCCGCGGGCGCAAGGACATCGCCCACATCGAGGGCATGCCCTACGATTTCGTCGATGCCGAAGGCATGGTGCGCCTGCGCACTCGCCAAGGTGTACATTCGCCGGTGGAGATTTCCGCCGACATCCTCAGGACCCTGCGCCTGCGTGCCGAAGCGGCACTCGACGGCCAGCTGACCGGAGCGGTGATCACCGTCCCGGCGTACTTCGATGACGCCCAGCGCCAGGCCACCAAGGATGCCGCCCGCCTGGCCGGACTGAATGTCCTGCGCCTGCTCAACGAGCCGACCGCGGCAGCAATCGCCTACGGCCTCGATAACGGCGCCGAAGGTGTCTATGCCATCTTCGACCTGGGCGGCGGTACCTTCGACATTTCCATCCTCAAACTGGCCAAGGGTGTTTTTCAGGTATTGGCGACCGGCGGCGACTCGGCACTCGGCGGCGACGATTTCGATCATCGCGTCTTCTGCTGGATCATCGAGCAGGCGAAGCTGGCGCCGGTCTCGCCGCACGACGCCCGACTGTTGCAAACCCGCGCCCGCGAAGCCAAGGAGTACCTGACGCTGCACGCCGAGGCGCCGATCACGGCCAAGCTGTCGACCGGTGAATTCGTCGAACTGACATTGACGACGCAAGTGTTCGCCGAGATCACCCGCAACCTGGTGCAGAAGACTCTCGGTCCGACGCGCAAGGCCTTGCGCGATGCCGGCCTGAATCCGGCGCTGATCAAGGGCGTGGTCATGGTCGGCGGCGCGACGCGGATGCCGCAAATTCAGCGCGCCGTCGCCGAATATTTCGGCCAGGAGCCGCTGAACAATCTCGATCCCGACAAGGTCGTCGCCTTGGGTGCGGCGACGCAAGCCAACCTGCTGGCAGGTAACCGTGCTGCCGGCGACGACTGGCTGCTGCTCGACGTGATTCCGCTCAGCCTGGGCATCGAGACCATGGGCGGGCTGACCGAAAAGATCATTGTGCGCAATTCGACCATTCCGGTGGCGCGGGCCCAGGAATTCACCACCTTCAAGGACGGCCAGACGGCGCTGGCCCTGCACGTGGTTCAGGGCGAGCGCGAACTGGTGTCCGACTGTCGCAGCCTGGCCCGTTTTGAACTGCGCGGCATTCCGGCGATGGTTGCCGGTGCGGCGCGCATCCGCGTCACTTTTCAGGTCGATGCCGACGGTTTGCTGTCGGCGACCGCGCGCGAGCAGTCGACCGGTCGTGAGGCACGCATCGAAGTCAAGCCGTCGTATGGGCTGACCGACGATGAGGTGGCAGCCATGCTCAAGGCCGGCTTCAGCCATGCCTCCGACGATGCTTTCCGGCGCGCCTTGCGCGAGGCCCAGGTCGAGGCGCAGCGGCTGATCGAGGCCGTGCAATCGGCGCTGACGACCGATGCCGGCCTGCTGTCGCAGCTGGAACTTGCCCATGTCAATTCCTGCCTGGCCAAGTTGCAGTCGGTAATGATGGGCGATGACCGGCGCGCCATCGATGATGCCATGGATGCGCTCAACAAGGGTACCGCCGAGTTTGCGGCGCGGCGGATGAACCAGAGCGTGCATCGCGCGCTGGCCGGCAAGACTGTGGACCAACTGAGCCTATGACCCAGATCATCGTTCTTGCCAATGCCGATCTGTGCCCGGACGGAGCGGTGATCGAGGCCGAGCCTGGGCAATCGATCTGCGACGCCCTGCTCGACAACGGCATCGAGATCGAACATGCCTGTGAGAAATCCTGCGCTTGCACCACTTGCCATGTCATCGTCCGCGAAGGCTATGCCTCGCTTGATGAAGCGGACGAGATGGAGGACGACCTGCTCGACAAGGCCTGGGGTCTGACTCCCACCTCGCGCTTGTCATGCCAGGCGATCATCGGCGAGACGCCGCTGACCATCGAGATCCCGAAATACACCGTCAATCAGGTCAAGGAGGTCAAGAAGTGATTCCCTTCCCCCCGCCCCCCTTCCCGAGGAAGGGGGTGACCACGGTTCGCGGGCGAGGCTCGCTCCGGTTCGAACGCTTGCCGCCTCCTTGGGGCGGCCCTGCGGAGGAGGCACAATGAAATGGACCGACGTTGGCGACATCGCCATTGAACTCTCGGAGGCCCATCCTGGCCAGGATCCGACTCAAGTGAATTTCGTGGACTTGATGAATTGGGTACTGGCGCTGCCCGGCTTCGACGACGAGGGCAAGCGCTGTGGCGAGAAGGTCCTCGAGGCGATTCAACAGGCCTGGATCGACGAGGTCGAGTAGTGTTGATCGATAGCCACTGCCATCTGGATGCCGTGGAATTCGATGGCGACCGGCTGGCAGTGGTCGAACGGGCGCGCGGCCTGGGTGTTGGGACCATCGTCGTCCCCGCGGTGGAGCGGGCCAATTTCGCGGCCGTTGCCAGCGTTTGCCGGGAGTTTCCCGGATGTCGGCCGGCCTATGGCATCCATCCGATGTACGCGGGTCGGGCCCAGAAGGCTGATCTCGATGCCCTGCGCGCGAAGCTGGCTGAGGCATCAACTGTCGCGGTTGGTGAGATCGGGCTCGATTATTTCGTCGCCGAGCCGGCCGTGGAATTGCAAGGTTACTTTCTTGGCGAGCAACTGAAGCTCGCCCGCGACCTGAATCTGCCCGTACTCTTGCACGTACGGCGAGCGGTAGATGCCGTGCTGGCGCAGTTGCGGCGCATTGTTGTGCCCGGAGGCATTGCCCATGCCTTCAACGGCAGCCGCCAGCAAGCCGACGCCTTCATCGGTCTTGGCTTCAAGCTGGGCTTTGGCGGTGCCATGACGCATCCGCGGGCTACCCGGCTGCGCGCATTGGCGATGACCTTGCCGATTGAAGCCATCGTTCTCGAAACCGACGCGCCGGACATCCCGCCAGAATGGCTGGGTCGGGCGCGCAATGAGCCGGCGGAGCTGGCGCGTATTGCCACTGTGCTGGCGGAACTGCGCGGCATCAGTGTCGACGAAATCGCCGAGCAGACCGCACACAATACGCTAGCTGTCCTGCCGCGCCTCGCCGAATCGGCCTTGTAACCAAAGGACGCCCGAGACCTTGTCGCCGAGATGCGGCTTGTAACCGCCAAGCACCTGCTTGGCAACGAAGATTGGCAGGCTGATGATTTCCTCGCCGGGATGGCGGAAACTCATGGTCAGGCGGAAGAACACGCTGTCATCATGCTTGAGACGTTCGATAGCTTCGATCGTGCTTTGAAACAGCCAGTCATCCGGGTTGTCTTTGCCGCCGCAGGGCAGCAACGGCGATTCGTGCCGGGGCCAGGGTTCCGGCTGAAAATCCGCGGGCTGCAAACTGTAGGCGAGTGCCGCCAGGAAGACTTCAACCAATTGTCCGGCGCGCAACCGGGCAGCATCGCGCCAATGGTGCGTATCGAACCAGGTGATCGGCCGCTTTTCGGCAGTCAACCAGCCGTGGATCCAGGCCTCGATGCCGTGCTGCCACGGTTCTATCGCGCGGATCGTGACTTGATGGGCGTGGCCGTCGTGGAGCACGGGAAATGCCGTGTAGGGCACCCACTCATCCCTGCGGCTGTCGGTGACTACCAGCAGGTCATGACTGATGCAGCCGTTGCTGCGGCGCAGGCAGGCGACAGTTTCCTTGCGCCGGGTCCGATTGAATACGTCACGGCAGGCGGCGCTGCCGATCAGCTCGGAATTCTCATAGTCGCGGACTACGACTTCGCGTGTGTAGTGCTCGAGGCCGCAGATCGCCTGCCAATGGTTCGCATGTCCCGGCATATGACCTCCCATTCGGCATATATGAATTTTTCATACATGATAGCAGAGCAAGTCGACATCGTTGTCAAGGAGTTGTCAGTCCGCGGGGTATCGAAGCCAGGAGTCGTTGGGTATAGGGTTGTTTTGGATTGCGGTAGATCTCGTCCGGATCGGCGGTCTCGACGATTTCGCCGCCATTCATGACCACCACCCGGTCGGAAAAGTACTTGATCACCGCCAAGTCGTGCGAGATGAACAGGTAGGACATGTGGAACTCATCCTGCAAGTCCTGCAAGAGGTTGAGCACCTGGGCCTGCACCGAAACGTCGAGCGCCGAGACGGATTCGTCGCAGATCAGTACTTCCGGCTTCAGCGTCAGAGCGCGGGCAATGGCGATCCGCTGGCGCTGGCCGCCGGAGAACTCGTGCGGGTATTTCCGCAGTGACATGACCGGCAGGCCGACGCGGTCGAGCAGGGCGGCGGCCATCTTCTCCCGCTCGGCCTCGTTGACGCCAATGCCGTGCAAGCGCATTGGCTCCGTCAGGATATCGCCAACGACGAAGCGCGGATTCAGCGAGGCATAGGGGTTCTGGAAGATGATCTGGATGTGCCGCTTGTATTCCATCTGCGCCTGGGGCGACAGCTCGAGCAGGTTCTTGCCGCGGAACAGCACCTCGCCACCGTCGGCGTGATGCAAACGCATGATAGTGAGACCGACGGTCGACTTGCCGGACCCCGACTCGCCGACCAGTCCAACCGTCTTGCCGCGCGGCATGGCAAACGAGACGTTATTGACGGCGCGCATGATGCGCTTGCCGAACAGACCTTCGTGACTGACGAAGTACTTGCACAGGCCGCGGACCTCGAGCACCGTTTCGTCGCTGGCGGAAGTGCCGCGGTGCATCTCTTCGGCCGCTGGCAGGCAGGCGCCATTGAGATAATCGTCGATGACCGGCAGGCGCCGCGGCCGCCGGTCGAGCGGCGGTCGGCATTGAATCAGGGCGCAGGTGTAGTCGTCCTTGGGATGAGCGAAGACTTCCTTGGCGTCGCCGCTTTCGCGAACCACACCATGACGCATGACGATAACGCGATCGGCGATTTCGCCGACCACCGCCAGATCGTGGGTGATCCAGAGCACCGACAGGCCGCGGCGCTTTTGCAGGGCGCCGACCAAATCGATGATCTGTTTCTGGATGGTGACGTCGAGCGCCGTCGTCGGTTCATCGGCGATCAAGAGCTTCGGTTCGCAGGCGATCGCCATGGCGATCATGACGCGCTGCTGCTGGCCGCCGGAGAGCTGGAACGGATAGGCGTCGTAACGGCGCTGCGGTTCGGGGATGCCGACCTCGTCGAGCAATTCGATGGTTCTGGCCTTGGCTTGCCGGGCATTCATGCCCTTGTGCAGGCGCAGGACTTCGCCGATCTGCTTG
>Ga0182021_10007404_pt1 | contig 13013 bp, 13 predicted proteins | sample 612E3MmetaG_FD_120493 | JGI IMG/M metagenome (GOLD analysis project Ga0182021, IMG submission 120493) | Permafrost microbial communities from Stordalen Mire, Sweden - 612E3M metaG (Illumina Assembly) | ecosystem: Environmental > Terrestrial > Soil > Wetlands > Permafrost | place: Sweden... | reverse complement strand
GAGGTTCCAAAACGATGAGAGATTTAGCCCAAAAGCTCATGTTCCGTCTGAGGTGGCTATCAATGTCGGAGAGAGGCAGGTATGCTTATCTCTGGGCACGAACTAGAGAGACAATGTAAATGCCGACTAAAACCGGACACACCATATAAAAGCCCTGGAAGTAAACGATTCCGGGGCTTTTCACTTGCTATCCGTCTTCTTTATCCATCTGCTTAAAGACTTTCCTGGCGATCATCCCCACTTCACCCCAATCGGTAACCTGTACAAAATTGCTGGGATTTCTCACGCCGCTGATATCTATAGTGCAGGTGCCGTTCCCATTATCCAGTATTGAAATCGACATATCCTGCCCCGCCCAGGAAAATAAACTCATCGCTGTTTTAAATTTTATTAATCCGTTTTCTTTATCGGTATTGGAAATTTTATATCCCAATTTATCAACTGCTACCAGAGCTTTATTGAATACTTGCTCACGGGTAAGGGGATAATTTCGCGATGCTGTTGCCATAATGCCATTCCTTCCGTATGATCGTGTTCTGACCTAAGTATAGCAGAAAGATAAAGCAGCCTATTTCTCCGTTTTTACCCACAGCTTTTCCCCATCCGTAATGCACTCTACTGTGCCATTTTTATCCGTGCGGTAAATTTTATCCAATCCGACTGTGTCCATCAATCTGCCGATTGTTTCCGGGCCGGGGTGCCCGAAGGTATTATCCTTACCCACGGAAATTACAGCTAATTGCGGATCGGCAACGGCCAGAAAAGCGGCGCTACTGGAATAATTAGAACCGTGGTGGGCAACCTTAAGCACGGTGCTGGCTAAATCCGCGCGACGCATAATCAGGTCCCGCTCCGACTCCTGTGAAATATCCGAGGTCAGGAGAAAACTGATCTTGCCGTCGCTTAGCCTCAAAACGACACCGTTATCCATCGCCGGTATGGATGAATCCGGTGCCGGATTGATCACTTCAATACCAGTTTCATTGGTACCCAGATTGATTACCTGCCCCGCTCTGGCGAGAGTTGATTTGATACCTTTCTGTTTAATTAAATTGAGCCATTCCTGCTCCGGCGGCGTTTGATAATCCGTGTCCAGATATAGTACCTGTTGCACTTTATACCGCTGCAGGACTTCCAGCAAGCCGGTCATGTGGTCGAGGTGCGGGTGTGTAGCACCACCATCTCAATCGTCCTGTCCCAGAACGGCAAGTGTTTGCTCAGCTCTCCACTGATGGTCTGAGCGCTGGGACCGCCATCCACAAGAATGTCCTGATGATTCGGGGTCTGAATCAAAATGGCGTCACCCTGTCCGACATCGAGGAAACTGACGTGCAGTCGGGTATCCGGCATGGTGAATGCTGTTAAAGTACTCAGTATTGCAATCACCAGCAATGGCGTAACAATCCACTTGACCGGCATTTTACTCGCGGAAACTGTAGCCCGCTTAAGAATATCGACCGTCGTTTTGCGGTGACCGGTAATCCAGAGAATCAGCGCCAAAAGAGCAAAATATGCCCAAATCCAGGCAGGATCAATCGTTCCGATTTTGATCGATGATGCGGGAATATTGGCGAAACCATTGATGATAACCAGCATATAAGAAGCGGATAGCCACGCCAGCCACCCGACAATTTGCCCGACAGTTAAAATAAAAACACCGCAGATGGCGGCTAATGTGCCGCTTAACAGCAGTAATGGTAAAGCGGGTAAAACCAGCAGCGTCGCCAGCGGCGATACTATCGAGAAAATGCCGAAATAATAAGCCAGCAACGGCCAGATCACAATGGTAACTCCCAGCGTCACAAAGAGGCTATCTGATATCCAGGTAACCGTCGAGACGACAAATCCCTCTTCACCCAGAGTTTTCCCAATGGCTTCCCTTCCCAGCGACTGCAATCGTGGAGCGACAAAAACCATACCCAGTGTCGACATGAAGGTCAACTGAAATGAGGCGTCACGCAGAATTTGCGGCGTGATCGCCACCATCACAGCCGCCGCAAAGGCAAGGACGACAATAGCGCTCTTTTGCCTGCCCAATAGATCGGCAAAAAGGAAAAGACTGACCATAATTGCCGATCGGATTACCGGCGGGCTCATTCCCGTTAGTAGAGCGTAAATCCAGATCGCTACCAGCGCCAGCCAGATATAAAGAAACCGGCGCTTGCCGAAAAGCCAAATTCCGGTGGCAATCAAAATTCCCGCCACGATATTGAACTGCGACCCGGAGATGACGAGTATATGAGTCGTGCCGCTGCGTATAAAGTTATCCTGAAGCTCCGGTGTAATATTACCTCTGATACCCAGTATCATTCCCTGTGCCAGTGAAGCCTGCGGTTCCGGTAGTGTAGCGGCCATCGCCTGTGATAACCGGTTTCTCAACGCATAGACCCAGGCCAAAGGACGGAAACCACCCCCGGAACTTGGTACGTCTATCTTGGGGGAAAACATCGTAGAATAAATCCCCTGATTTGCCAGATAGCCACGGTAGTCGAAATCATCGATAGCTTGAGGCGTTTCCAGTTTCCCCTTCACCTGCAGCTCATCACCGTATTTATACTCAGGATATCGCGGCACAAAGAGCAGAGCTTGACCGTTTACTTTTTTCCAGCCATCTACAGTCTTCAATTCGATGTGTGATAAATAGAGATGCGTGCTTTTATCTCTGACATCGGGGGCTTGACTGATAATTCCTTTCAGTTCGATAGAAGTCCGGTCGTTATAGAATTGGATCTGGTTTGCACCTTCGGCGGGCAGGCTGGACTGATAACGTATCGTTCCTCCGAGAATTACCATAATCAGGAGCGCAATAGTAACTATCAACTTTTTTCGATGTCGGAAAACAAAGATGAGGGGTAAAGGCAATATCGCCACAGCCAGCCAAAAAGGAGATAGGCTGAGTCTCATCCCCAGCAGGATACCGGTTATCCAGGCGCAACTAAGATAAATGAGTAACAAATACTTTATCCTGTTTGGTCAGCCACGGTAATAAAAGGCTTGATCTGTTCCAGAAGAGTTGAGGTAATACCTTGAACCTTTGTCAGTTCGTCGATACTGCGAAACAAACCGTTGTTCTGACGAAAATCGATGATTGATTTCGCTTTGGTAGCGCCGATGCCCGGCAGAGCTTCTAAAAGCCACTGTTCAGCAGTGTTGATATTGATTTTTTGCGCCGTTAGCGTGGCGCCTGCGGCGGGAGGGATATTGAGCTCCAGTTGATCCGGTTTACCTTCCGCGGTAATACCGCCAGCCGCTTGAAGTAGCGATCCGATAGTGTCTCCGCCGGAAAACCGGTAAATACCCGGGTTAGTTACAGCGCCATCGATGGAAATATTGCCGCTGATCTCCTATGCCGGGGGAATAAGAACTTCGATAGGTTTCGCCGGGCGGTATCTTGACCAAACAACAAAAACGGCGACGATAATGACGGCAATAAGAAAAACAATCACGATTACCCAGTATCGGTTGATCTTAACCGGCGACACAGTAACCTCCCGGCTTATTAATCGGCAGTTATATAAGACTTGCTACCAATAATAATGACAGAAGGTGTCCTATGTCAATTCTGCGATATATCTTACGAGTCAGCTGTTTCCCGGCTTTAGTATTTTGAGGTTTTAATCTCTTCCATCTTGCCGTTGACAATAAAAACCACCCGTTCGCAAATGTTGGTCACTCTATCGGCGGCGCGTTCCAGATTGTGCGCTACCCAGATGAGACGGGTCGCCCGGGTGATCGTCTTCGGATCTTCGGCCATAAAGGTAAGTAATTCCCGGAATACCTGGTCGTAAAGGTTATCAATCATATCGTCGTCGGCGATAATTACTTTGGCTAATTCCGCGTCCCGCTTGATGAAAGCATCCAAGCTGCGATTCAACATGTCGATCGTCTTTTCGCCCATGCGGGGAATATCGATCAACGGTTTCAGAGGCGGCTCATTTCCGATCATGACGGCAATCTTAGCATTGCCTTCCGCGTAATCGCCGATTCGTTCCAGTTCGGTAATGATATAAAGCACGGAGATAATAGTCCGCAGATCGCTGGCCATCGGTTGTTGCGTAGCGATCAGCTGGATGCATTTTTCTTCGATTTCATAACGCTTGGCATTGATTTTCAGGTCGTCATCAATGATTTCCTGCGACAGTTTCAAATCGCGATTCTGTAAAGCCTCGATAGACCGCGCGATGGCTTTGCTTACCATGCTGCCCATGATCAAAATATCATCCTGTATCTCTCTCAATTTCTTGTGAAAACCTGCTCTGATTTCCATTATTCAACCTCCGTTTTATCTCTACCCGAAACACCCGGTAATATAATCCTCTGTGCGTTTATCCGCCGGGTTGGTGAATATTTGTGTTGTCGTCCCGTATTCCACCAGTTCTCCTGCCCGATCAGACGCCATCATGAAAAATGCCGCCATATCCGATACTCTCGCGGCCTGCTGCATATTGTGAGTGACGATGACGATAGTATACCGTTCTGTCAGGGTGCGCATCAAATCCTCAACTTTCAGAGTGGCCACGGGATCCAGCGCACTGCACGGCTCATCCATCAAGATCACTTCCGATTCTACTGCCAGCACGCGGGCGATACAAAGCCTTTGTTGTTGCCCGCCGGATAACGCTAAAGCCTGTTGCCCCAATTTATCTTTCACTTCATCCCAAAGCGCTGCCTGACGCAGGCTGGATTCAACAACGCGATCCAGTTCACCTTTGTTGTTCCTGCCATGCTGCCTCGGACCGAAAGCCACATTATCGTAGATCGTCATCGGGAAGGGATTTGGTTTCTGAAACACCATCCCCACCTTCTTTCTCAGTTCCACGATATCGATCGGAGCGCCGTAAATCGGATTCCCATCGATCTCGACTCTACCTTCTACCCGCGCCCCGGGGATCAGATCATTCATCCGGTTAAATATGCGGAGGAAGGAGGATTTGCCACAACCGGAAGGTCCGATAATAGCGGTGATCGCCCGCTCCGGAATGCTTAAGGTGACACCGCGTAGTGCCTGAAATTTGCCATAGAACAGGCTGGCGTTTTCCGTCCGTAGCTTAGCTTTTTCTACAGAAACGCCGGAACGCACATTATCGTTCAGCGCAAATCCTGCCCTCATTTCTCATGCCTCATTATTATCTTAACATTCCCAAGCTTCTAACCGAATCTGCCGGTAATATAATCACCGGTGCGTTTATCTTTAGGATTAGAGAAAACCTCGGCGGTCAATCCTTCTTCTATCAAACTGCCCATCAACATAAAAGCTACCCTATCAGCAACGCGCCCGGCTTGCTGGACATTATGGGGAACAATGACGATCGTGAATTTTTCCTTGAGGCGTCGCAATGATTCCTCTATTTTAGCGGTGGAGACCGGGTCGAGACCGGAACACGGCCGGTCGAGCAAAATGACTTCGGGGCCTAATGCCAGAATACGGGCAATACATAACCGCTGTTGCTGACCACCGGAGAGTCTATTCGCGGAAGCATGTATTCTGTCCTTAACCTCATCCCAGAGTACCGCCATTTGCAAAGCATTTTCTACGATTTCTTCCAGAGCTGCTTTATTTTTAATACCGCTTAAACGCGGTCCATAAGCAATATTATCGAATATCGACATTGGCAGCGGAGTGGGGATCTCAAATACCATGCCTACTTTCCGGCGCAGTTCGGTGATATTGTAATCCGGTGAATGTATATTTTTACCATCGAGTAATATCTCACCTTTCATGTGCGCTCCGGAGCTTAAGTCGCTCATACGGTTGAGAGTGCGCAATAGCGTAGTAGTTCCGCTATTAGCCGGACCGAATACAGCCAGTATTTCGTTCGCCTTTACCTCCAAATTGAAATCCTTGATAACTTCGTTTTTGTGGTAGTAAAAGCTTAAGTTTTTAATCGCTATCTTGGCCTGTTCCGTCATTGTCTCCTTCAATGGCTTTTTGCTACGAACCTGCTCACCAGCAGATTAGCTCCGATATTGATCAGCAGTATCAAAATGATCAAAAGAGCGGCAGTGCCATAAGCTCGCTCCAATGAGATACCTTCACGCGCCAAGATGTAGAAGTGCACAGCCATCGTCCGGGTTGGCGAGAACAAAGACGTCGGCAACCGCAATGCCGATCCTGCGGTTAATATCACAGCGGCCGTCTCAGCAACACACCGGCCGATTCCCAGGATAATTCCGGTAGAGATGCCAGGAAGCGCAGATGGAATCAGGACTTTGATCATTGTCTGCCATTTTGTGCCTCCCAAAGAAAAACTGATTTCACGGTACATAGGAGGCACTGTGCGGATGGCTTCTTCCGAAGTCCGGATGATCGTCGGCAGAATCATTACTGCCAATGTCAGCCCTCCGGAAAGTATCGACCATCCCAAATGAAGATAGATCACAAAGAAGATAAAACCAAAAAGACCATAGACGATGGAAGGAATACCGGCCAGCGATTCAGCGCTGAAACGGATAATTTTGGTGATGAGACTCTCGCGGGTATACTCCGTGAGGTAAAAAGCCGTGCCCACTCCCAGGGGGGTGGCGACTACGATCGCCACCAAAGTCACCGCCAGAGTACCCACGATGGGGGAAAGAATACCCCCGGAACGTCCCATATCGCTGGGTATCTGAGACAAGAATTGCCAGGTAATGCTGGGAATCCCTTTGGATAAGATATAAATGATCACGGCAAATAAAAGCACAAGAACGAGAATAGCAGCGGACCATATCACTGCTTTCGCAATCGATTGCGTCGTTCTCGGGTTTACTCTCATTACTATTTATTTCCTTCTAACGGCATATTGCGCCGCGCCATTTAATATCATAATAATCACTAACAACACGATACCTGTGGCAAACAGGGCTTGTTGATGCTCCCCGGATGCATATCCCATTTCGATGCCGATATTGGTCGTGAGCGTACGGGCAGGGTCCAGAATTGAGTGAGGCAAAGCCACGGCATTACCCAGCACCATAATCACCGCCATAGTCTCGCCAACCGCTCTGCCAATTCCCAGAATGATACTGGCGAGAATACCTGATCGGGCTGCCGGAACCAGAACGGTGCGGATTGTTTGCCAGTGTGTCGCGCCCAATGCAAATGCGCCTTCTTTCAACAAAGGAGGCAGCGCGAGAAGAGAGACCTCGGAAATACTGATCACTGTCGGTAAAATCATGATCGCCAGAATAATAGAACCGGCTAGTATACTCAAGCCTGGTCCCCCAAGGTAATTCCGTATTATCGGGACAATAAATATTAAACCCCAGAACCCGTATACAACCGATGGTATTCCAGCGAGCAGCTGTATCGCGGGTCTGACCAGATTGCTTATTTTTTTAGGAGCGAATTCCGCCAGAAAAATACTGCAACAAAGCGCCACCGGAACTCCTAAGATGATCGCGCCCAGTGTAACTGCCACCGTGCCGACGATCATCGGGAAGATCCCATATTGACCCAAGCTGGGCGCCCATTTCATGCCGAAAATAAAGTTGAAGAAGCCGACTTTAGAAATAAGCGGCACACCTTCTATAAAAATAAAGATAGTGATCAGCGCCAAAACCGATAAAGCGGAAAGCGCGATGATAAAAAACAGGCTTTGGGGAATCCTTTCGCCGAACTTTTTCATTTTACGGATTTACCGCCATAGTCACTAATCCCTGGTCATCCAAGATCTGCCTTCCTTTGTCAGAAAGAGTAAAATCGATAAAATCCTTAGCCACTCCGGTCGGTTCATGCAGCGAGAGAAATAAAAACGGACGTGATAAGTTATAAATGCCGTTAGTAACATTCTCACGAGTCGGGATGATCCCGTTCAAATCTACAGCTTTGACCGTTTTATCTACCAGACCAAGGGAAATGAAGCCGATAGCCGCGGGGTCGTCAGCCACTAATTGACGCACCGCGCCATTTGAATCCTGAACCATAGCTCTCGCGTTAATCTCAGTTTTTCCCATTACCAGGCTCTCGAAGGAAGAACGCGTCCCGGAACCGTCTTCACGGGTAACCACGTCGATTGCTGTTTTTTTACCACCTAAAAGACTCCAATTACCGGTTTTCCCCGAATAAATGTCGCGAACCTGATCTATTGTCAGGCTACTTATCGAATTTTTGGGATTTACAACAATGGCTAGTCCGTCCCTGGCAATTTCAACGCTCCAGAGCTTCGTTTCAGTACCTGCAAGATTCCGTGATGACATCCCGATGTTACAAGTGCCGGATTGAGTAGCCAAAATACCCGCGGCAGAACCGCCGCCTTGAACATCGATATTCACACCCGGATGTAATATCATATATTCTTCAGCCAATACTTCTGCAAATGGTTGCACGGAAGTCGAACCGGCAACAATGACGCTATTTTCGCTTCTGGAACAGCCAATCAGGAAGGTTAAAGAAATAAGGGAAATAACAAGACAAAAAACAATTGAGATCCGTAGAATTTTCGGGTATTTAAAAATACCTTTTTTCATATTTTAAACGCCATAGCATTCTCTGGAGAAACGCTTTTAAAAACCTCGAAACCTTTAGTCATTATAAAGTGAAACGGCGATTCAAGGCAAGACGAAAAGGAAATATTTTTCTCGTGGATTGTTAAATCTTTTTTATACAGAAAAACAAAAGGGATGAGGAAAGTAATCTCCCCCCATCCCTTGTTTTATTTGTCCGGTATTTAAAAACTACTTGTTGAGTAACGGAACACCCTGGTATTTTATAGACCTGATTTCAGCTTCTGCTTTGGTGACAGCCGCCGCGGGTAATTGCGGGTATGTCAGGTCGTTATTATACTGTTGTCCGTCATGTATCGCCCACCAGAGCATATTCACCAATTCCTGTCCCTTAGTTTTATCGGTCTGATTGACGTAAGCCAATATCCAGGTGAAGCCGACGATCGGGTAGGCAGCCGTATTGCCTGAGTTGGTGATCATTATTTTCATATCGTCCGGTAGCGTCACCCCTTCCGCGGCTTTACTTGCCGAATCCACCGACGGGGCTATGTAATTACCGGATGAGTTCTGCATGAGGGCATAAGGCATCTTATTCTGTATGGCATAGGCCAGTTCTACATAGCCTATCGAGCCGAAGATTTGCGTGACCTGTCCCGCCACTCCTGCGCTGCCCTGTCCACCTATATCACCAGGCCAGTTTACCGCAGTAGCATTCCCCACCTTGGTCGACCAGTCCTGACTGACCTTGGAGAGATAGTTAGTGAAGATATAGGTTGTGCCGGAACTATCGGAGCGATGTACTACCGCGATGGCTGCGCTGGTGAAATTCACACCCGGATTGAGGGCTACGATCGCCGGGTCATTCCATTGGGTGATTTGCTTCAGGTAAATCTTAGCCAGCACATCGCCGGTAAGTTTAAGCTGTGTTGTTCCCATGTAAGGCAGACTGTAAACAATTGCTACCGGACCGATGGTCATCGGTATATGCAGAATCGGACCGTTTGCATTTTGTGCTGCCGTGACTTGCGCATCGGTCATGATTCCGTCACTGGCGCCGAAGTCGACGGTGCCGTTGGTAATCTGCGTAATGCCACCGCCGGAACCAATAGCATTGTAGTTGATCTTGACACCTGTGAGTTTGTTGTAGGCATCGAACCATTTGGTGTATAACGGCGCCGGGAAGGTTGCTCCTGCGCCATTCAGCGGCACAAGAGCTGCTGTGGTAGCCGTGGTGGTTGTGGTGGTTACTGTGGAAGTGACTGCGGGAGCCGTGGTGGTTGCTGTGGTTGTTACTGTAGAGATTGTTGCCGGTTGAGTAACCGTTGCGGTGATAGTTGTCGCAGTTTGGAAAGATGGCGCTGAAGTGGTAGCGGTTGTCGCATTGCTGCAGGCGCTTAAGACCGTGGTCGCTACCAGCAACAACGCTGTCAAACCAATAAGCCATTTCTTATTAAATTTGTTCGACAATTTACTTTCTCCTTTCTCTTATTTCCTTCATTATAAAAGGCCATCTTTAAGGAGAGTTTAAGACGATGTTAAAAACAGGTTAATTCATAAGTATTGTGAGGGAATAACACAAAATGTTTTTACTGATACCTTAATAATTTGAAGCGCCGATCTCTTCCATTTTCCCGGTAACAATAAACACTACACGTTCGCAGATGTTGGTGACTCTGTCAGCAGCCCGTTCCAGATTATGGGCCGTCCACATCAGGCGGGTAGCCCGCGTAATCGTCCCGGGTTCTTCTGCCATGATGATCAACAATTCGCGAAAAATCTGGTCGTAGAGATTGTCGATCATGTCATCCTTGCCAGCAATTTTCCTGGCTGCTTCGGCATCCCGGCTTATAAAAGCATCCATGGTCCGGCGAAGCATATCGACAGTGAGATCCGCCATCAAGGGGATATCCACAAGAGGTTTGAGCGGCGGCTCATTACCAATTAATATTACGATCCGGGCAATACCTACGGCATAATCTCCAATCCGCTCTATCTCAGTCGTAATATTAAGAATGCCCGTGATGATCCGGAGGTCGCCTGCCATCGGTTGCTGTGTTGCGATAAGTTGAATACACTTTTCTTCGATTTCAAACCTTTTACTGTTGATATTCTGGTCGTCGGTGATTATCTGGTGCGCCAAATCGAGATCACGCTTTTTCAACGATTCCACCGATCGGACTATTGCTTTGCCTGCCATACTCCCCATAACCAGGATATCATCCTGAATTTCCCTTAATTTCCTGTGAAAGGCCGTTCTCATTTCCATATAGTTTCTCCTGAGCAGATTTATCCGAATCGACCGGTGATATAATCTTCAGTGCGTTTGTCCTTGGGGTTGGTAAACAATTGCGATGTCGGTCCGTATTCTATCAATATGCCTGACCTGTCATGGTCCATCAGGAAGAACGCTGCCATATCGGATACTCTGGCGGCTTGTTGCATGTTATGTGTAACGATGACGATCGTATACTGTTCGACCAGACTTCTCATCAGGTCTTCGATTTTAAGCGTCGAGGCCGGGTCTAGTGCGCTGCATGGCTCATCCAGCAATATGATCTCAGGTTCTATGGCGATGGCGCGGGCAATACACAGCCGCTGCTGTTGTCCGCCTGAAAGAGAAGCTCCGGATTGATTGAGTTTATCTTTCACTTCATCCCAGAGGGCAGCTCTGCGGAGACTGCGTTCCACCACCTCTTCCAGTTCCATTTTATGGCTCCAGAAACGGGTCAGTTTGAGACCAGCAGCGACATTATCAAAAATCGACATCGTGGGAAAAGAGGTTGGCTTCTGGAAAACCATACCGATCCTTCGGCGGATGACTACAGGGTCGGCATCCCTGGCATAGATATCTTTGCCGTCCAGCATAATACATCCCTCAACACGTCCCCCGTGCGCAACCTCGTGCATCCGGTTAAGACAACGGATAAATGTCGATTTCCCGCATCCGGAGGGACCGATAATCGACATAATTGTCTGTGTTCGGATACTCATGCTGATATTTTTCACTGCCAGTGTTTTACCGTACCAGGCGCTTAAGTTCTGTACTTCCAGGATCCCCTTTTCATTACGCGTTACCGGCTGACCTTGATTATCCGGTATGACCAGGTTCGGCATTATTGTGTTCATTTTTCCTCCCTCCCTCTCCAAATAGCTCATATTCGTTTCCGGTTACTGATCCATCGCACCAGGATACTGATACCGAGAACCAGTATCACCAGTAGAAAAGCTCCTGCCCAGGCTTGTTGCTGCTCCGATTTATACGGCGACATTGCGTATTTAAAGATCTGTAAAGGTAAAGCTCCAATCGGTTTCAAGAGCCCTTGCACACCAAATTGACTGCCCAAGGCAGTGAAGAGAAGCGGCGCGGTTTCCCCGGCGATGCGGGCGACCGCCAGCATTACTCCGGTAATGATCCCCGTCAACGCGCCGGGTATGATCACTCCGATTACCGCCCGCCAGCGGGTGATACCCAAAGCGAGAGCTGCTTCGCGCATTGAGTTCGGCACCAGACGCAACGACTCTTCGGCAGTGCGGGCAACGACTGGAATCATGATCATCGCTAATGCCACACCACCCGATAGCGCTGAATATGAATGCATCGGCCGAACCATGATCGCATAGACAAACACACCAACAACAATAGAAGGAACCCCTGCTAAAATATCCGCCATGAACCGGACTGTCGCAGCCACTTTCGGGCTGGCATATTCGGAGAGGAAAATTCCTGCTAATAATCCGATGGGTAAGGCGATTATCGACCCTAACCCTACGAGTATGAGTGTGCCGAAGATTTCGTTACGCATGCCTCCGCCGGCCTCTCCAACCGGTTTGGCAGCTTGGGTAAGAAGATCAAGGTTGAGGTAGGAAATCCCATGTATCAGTGTATAACCAAGGATCAGAGCAACCATAAAAATGGCGATACCGGCAGCGATGCTACTCAGACCAAGCATTACTTTGTTTATCCATTTACGGCGCAAATAACGACGCTCAATCGTGCTACTCATTTCTTTGCCGCCTTCATGGACGTCATGTGCCAAACCAGAGTTCTGGCGATGATATTGACTAAAAGCGTAACCCCAAAAAGGATTAAAGCCAGTTCGATCAGACTACCGACAGAGACGCCGGCGGAAGCCTCGCCGAATTGGCTGGCAATTGTGCTGGCAATAGTATTCCCGGGGGAAAATAGAGAGGGAGTCAATTTATAAGAGTTTCCTATGACCATGGTGACGGCCATCGTTTCACCTAATGCGCGGCCGAGCCCCAGGATTATTCCGCCTATGGTACCGGAACGGCAATATGGAAGAACGGCTTTGTTAATCATCTCCCAGCGCGTCGCTCCCAAGGCAAACATGGCTTCGCGTTGCTCATTGGGGACAGCACGTATGGCATCCCGGCTGACTGCAGTAATTATTGGGATAATCATGATCGCAAGGATAATACCGGCAGCTAGAAAACCTACCCCGAATGGCGGCCCCTGGAAAAGTGGGAGACCACCCAAATTTTTACCAAGCCAACTCTCAATCGGACTTCTTACGACCGGCACCAGTACAAATATTCCCCAAAGACCAATGATTACACTTGGGATGGCT
>Ga0182021_10007402_pt1 | contig 13014 bp, 9 predicted proteins | sample 612E3MmetaG_FD_120493 | JGI IMG/M metagenome (GOLD analysis project Ga0182021, IMG submission 120493) | Permafrost microbial communities from Stordalen Mire, Sweden - 612E3M metaG (Illumina Assembly) | ecosystem: Environmental > Terrestrial > Soil > Wetlands > Permafrost | place: Sweden... | reverse complement strand
GGAGGCAGGATTGTTGTTCTTGGAAAGATAGGAAGAAATTTTGCTGCCGGTATGTCGGGTGGAGTTGCATATATCTGGGATCCGTCCAAAGAAGGGAATAAATATATCAATCACGAATTGGTTGATGTTGAATATTTAATTTATGATGAAGATGTAACTGAAGTTCATAATCTTGTTCAAAAACATTTTGAATATACTGGTTCGAAAAGGGCGGAATTTATTTTGAAAAACTGGGATAAAGAAAAAGACAATTTCTGGAAAATAATTTCCGGGGAATACAAGAAGGCACTTGTTAAGCTAGCAAAAGAAGAAGCGGAAAAAAATTCTCCTAAAGATGAAATTGAGCAGCATGTTTTAGAAGGAAGCACGGAGGAAAAAGTCAATGGGTAAACCAACCGGATTTATGGAATTCAAAAAAGCATACTTAAAAAAAGAAGATGCTAAAGAGAGAGTAAAACATTTTAATGAATTTGAATTGTCCTTCTCTAAAATAGATGCAAAATTAGAAGGCGCTCGCTGCATGGATTGTGGAATTCCTTTCTGCCATGGCGATACAGGTTGTCCCGTGCAAAATTATATTCCTGAATGGAATGATTTGATTTACAAAGGACATTGGGAAGACGCGCTTAACAATCTTCACTCAACAAATAATTTTCCTGAATTCACAGGAAGATTATGCCCCGCACCATGCGAGACCGCATGTACACTTGGAATAAATGACGAACCGGTTTCGATAAAAGCAATAGAGCGGACAATTATTGATAGAGGATTTGCGGAAGTTTGGGTAAAACCAAGAATGCCTCTTATGCTTAGCGGAAAAACCGTTGCAGTAGTTGGTTCGGGGCCGGCGGGTCTTGCGGCTGCGCAACAACTTGTTCGCGCCGGGCATAAAGTGACCGTGTTTGAAAAGAATGATCAAATCGGCGGATTACTACGCTATGGAATTCCGGATTTTAAATTAGAGAAAAAAATTATTGACCGAAGACTCGAACAAATGTCTATTGAAGGAGTTGAATTTAAAATTAATATAAATGTTGGAAAAGATATTTCTGCCAAAGAGTTGATTGAAAAATACGATGCAGTGATTCTTGCCGGCGGTTCTGAAAAACCGAGAGACATTCAAATTCCCGGAAGAGATTTAAAAGGTATTTATTTTGCGATGGAATATTTAACACAGCAGAATAAAATCAACGCCGGCGGCAAAATTGAAAATCAGATTAATGCTCAAGGCAAAAATGTTGTTGTATTAGGCGGCGGCGATACGGGGTCGGATTGCGTGGGAACTGCAAATAGGCAAGGTGCAAAATCAATTACTCAAATAGAATTACTGCCTCAACTTTCAGACAAACGGCCGGATAGCACACCGTGGCCGTATTGGCCGATGATCCTAAGAACTTCATCGAGCCATGAAGAAGGCGCTGCAAGAAAGTGGAGTATAAATACAAAATCATTCAAAGGAAATAAAAAAGGAGAGGTGACAACCCTCGTTTGTAGTGAAATTAAATTTGAAAGCGGAAAAATAATTGATATACCGGGAACAGAATTTCAATTGCAGGCGGATTTGGTTTTAATTGCCGCCGGGTTTATACATCCCGAAACAGAAGGATTGATTGATGAATTTGTTAAATTAGGAATGGAATTAGATTCAAGAGGAAATGTAAAAGCGGAATTCGGTGATGAAGATAATGCACATGCTACATCTGTAAATAAAGTTTTTGCTTGCGGCGATATGAGAAGAGGACAGTCACTTATTGTATGGGCAATTGCAGAAGGAAGAAAATGCGCGGCGGCTGTTCATAGAGCTTTGACCGAAGTTCTTGTCGAAGAAAACGTCCTGTAAATAAAACCACTTCCTTTTTGAAAATATTAATTATAATTAAATGGTCGAGAAACTTTTCGACCATTTTTATTTCTGCAAAACCATTTTGTCGATAACAAAATTCTTTCCTATCTGCACACGGTAAAAATATATTCCCGAAGCCGCTTCCATTCCGTTACTGTTTTTTCCATTCCAAACAATACTATTCTCGCCGGCATCCCTTTCTTCGTTTATCAACTCGCAAACAAGTTGACCGAGTGAATTGAATATTTTTATACCGACTCTTTCTCTTTTCGGAAGGACAAAACTAATTGTTGTGCTGGGATTAAACGGATTGGGATAATTTCCTTTTAACAAAAAATCAGCGGGTAATTCTTTTTTATCTTTTACATCTGTATAACTTTCTGTTATTTGGTGAAGATAAACATAAGGCGAATCAATGATTGGAACTCCGCTGAATTTTACAACTTTTATATCTATGGAATTAATTTTTTTTTCTTCTTTAATAGAGAAAACAAATAAAGAATCATTTTTAATATTGGCGAATAAATTGCCTTCATTATCAAAACAATATGTTGAACCTACATTATCGAGTACAATCTTTTTATCTTTGAAAGAATTTGTATTAAGATCAAGATTCTCTTTCACTAATTTACCGCTCTCGATATAATACAAATTACCATTTACAAACCTCCACATAAGCCAAAAAGGAATTGTTATAATATCTCCTTCCGGTTTCAATCTTTTAATTAGATTAATCTTATTATTTTCAAAGGAGGACAAATAAAACACCCAAGTCATATCTTCCTGATACAAATAATAATTACCCGTAATAAGATTGATTTTGTTAGGACTAGATTCTATAGTTATTTTATTATTTAATTTTAGCTTCGGAGAGATTGAAAGATCTTCAAGATAGTAACTGAATTTATAAGGTAAACCTTCGAGAACTACTAAATCTTGACCGTTCACTTTACCGGCAAAGTGAATCAACGACCAGTTATTAACTTTCTGAAATTGATATAAAGAGTCATTTCTTAAATATACAGCTGGACCCCTTCTTCCAAAATATATCCATACACCTTCAGAGATTTTTCTTGTCTCAGGTCGAAAATAATAATACGGATCCAATGGGTCGTAACCTGGATGATCTGCAAACAATAAACAGCTACTGCCGGTGACGGTATTAAACAAATTTCCATTAATCCATGGGTAATGAGAATATCTGTCCTCCCCCGAACTGTTAAAAAGCAAATAAGTCGTGGAATCCCGGACAAAGATATTTGAACAATGTGTTGAATAAGTCACACCGGAATCATTTCTACTAAACCAATTCCAGAGTGTGTCGCTTAAATCAATGTTGGGTTTTGTAAAATCAATCCTTAATAAATTCCCTTTTGTTTCCTGAACCTGACAATATTGGATTTCTTGAAAAATGGATAGGATAAAGAATACAATTAGAATAACAATCCTTTTCATTTTGAACCCCCTTGTATTTAATTTTAACAATCTCGTAAAGTAGTTTCATAATCTCCCCGGTTTAGTCGCATGTTGCATGTAGAAATCATTAGTATAATACAATTATTTTTTTTTGAAGTAAATACTTTCAAAAATATTCTTTAATCATTTCGTAACCTGCATTACGTCTAACTAAATTGTTCGTACTTATGGTGGCATATAAGTCTTATCCGGGTTATTTCTTAGAAGGTTTATTGTTATATTTGTATTGATAGTTTTTAACATTGTAAGATTTGCAGAAAAATTAGAGGACTTACATTAGTATTAATTGTAAGTCCTTTTTTGTTGACCACTAATAATGCTATCAGTTTAAAAACATATCAAAATAAATTACCATGTTTAACAATTGGAGAAGTAGTGAAAGGAATTAGAAATATTGCAATTATAGCGCACGTAGATCACGGTAAAACCACCTTGGTAGATCAAATATTAAAACAATGCAGCGTTTTCAGAAAAAACCAGGTAGTGCGGGAAAGATTTTTAGATTCAAACGATCTTGAGCGGGAACGCGGTATAACAATTCTTGCAAAAAATATCAGCATCCCATACAAAGATTATAAAATTAATTTGATTGACACTCCCGGGCATGCGGATTTTGGCGGCGAGGTTGAACGCGTTTTGAAAATGGCTGACGGTGTATTGCTTCTTGTAGATGCTTTTGAAGGACCGATGCCGCAGACAAGATTTGTTCTTGAAAAAGCTTTAGCTCTTCATTTAAAACCTATAGTAGTTATCAACAAAATTGACAGAACTGATAACCGTCCGGTGGAAGTTCTTGACGAAATTTATGATTTGTTCATAGATTTAGATGCACGCGAAGACCAGCTTGATTTTCCGGTGATATATGCAAGCGGAAGAGAAGGCTGGGCAGTAAAAGATTTAAAAGATCCGCGGACAAATATCGGTCCTCTTTTAGATTCAATAATAAATGATCTCCCCTCGCCCCAAGTATTAGAAGGTACAACTCAGATTCAAGTTACTACACTCGATTATAGTGATTATGTAGGAAGAATTGGAATCGGCAGAGTTTTTAGGGGAACATTAAAACGTGAAGAAAAATTATCTATAATAAAAAGAGACGGTTCAATTCACGATACCGTTCCAAAACAAATATTTGTCTTTGACGGTCTTACTAGAACTGAAGTTGATGAAGTCCCTTGCGGAGACATTTGTGCAATTGTTGGAATTGACGATATAGATATTGGCGATACGATATGCGATGCATTAAATCCTGAACCGCTAGAAATTATTTCTATAGATGAACCGACCATTAGTATGACCTTCACCGTTAATAATTCTCCTTTTTACGGGAAGGAAGGAAAATACGTTACATCGCGTCAGCTAAGAGACAGACTTTATAAAGAATTAGAACACAACGTTTCTCTTAAAGTGCAAGACACAGCTTCACCGGATTCTTACAAAGTTTCCGGAAGAGGAATATTACATCTTTCAATATTAATTGAGAACATGCGCCGCGAAGGATATGAACTTCAGATTCGTGAACCGAAAGTAATTTACAGAGAGATCAAAGGAAAAAAGGCAGAACCTATAGAAGTTCTTGTTGTTGATGTCCCTGCGGAGCTGGCAGGAAAAGTTATGGAACTTGTTGGTCAGCGCAGAGGTGAATTAATCAAAATGGAAAACAAGGGAAATATGAATAAACTTGAGTTTCATATTCCAACAAGAGGAATCGTAGGTCTGCGCACAAAGGTTTTAACTGCAACTTCGGGCGAAGGAATAATGCACCACAGATTTTTTCAATATGAATATTTTAAAGGCGCAATAAACAGAGTTACAAGCGGTGTACTGATCTCCATGGATGAAGGTCCTTCTACAGCTTATGCTATTGACTCTCTTCAGGATAGAGGTAAATTTTTTATTGACCCGGGTGATATTGTTTACAAAGGACAAATAATTGGCGAGCATACAAAAGAGAACGATATTGAAGTTAACATTCAACGAGGTAAAAAACTTTCTAATATGCGCGCTTCGGGATCAGATAAAGCTGTTAAAATAACTCCGGCAATAAAATTCTCTTTGGAGGAAGCTCTGGAATATATTTCCGATGATGAGATGGTTGAAGTTACGCCAAAATCCATTCGTTTAAGAAAATTGCATTTGGACGTAAATGACAGAAAAAGATATAATCTTGGAAAGACTGTTTGATATAATCAAAAAGTCCTCTAATTTTAGGGTAACAAATTCTTACTATAGTTGGTAAGAATGTTTTAACATCAATAAGGAGAGCAACACAGTATGGCAAAAGGAACAGTAAAATGGTTCAACGACAAAAAAGGGTTTGGTTTTATTACTCCAGAATCTGGACCAGACGTTTTTGTTCATCATTCAGCAATTCAATCTGATGGATTCAAAACTCTAGCTGAAGGCGATAAAGTAGAGTTTGAAATTGTCGATGGGCCAAAGGGTCCGGGAGCAGCTAACGTTAAGAAAATAAACTAATCTTTCTCAGAACTTAACAAATAACTATCCAGTGATTTTCAAAAGAGGCAGACTTCAAAAGTCTGCCTCTTTCTTTTTATTCCAACAATTGCTTCTTGACAGCGAACATAATTATTCGTTTTTTATTATGAGATAATTTTGAGAGAAAGCTGAAATGAAAAAATATAGGAATAAATCTCCCGAAGAAGTAATCAAGTTAGTAACTACAGAAATTATCGAAAGAGCTATCAAATTAGGTAAGAAAAAAAACCGCTCGGTATTTATAAGTAAAACTTCCGGTGGAAAAGGAACAGACGTTCTTACACTTAATCCCAAAACAGATGAAGGTAAAATTAACTTAGAAAAATTTTTCGTGCCCATTCGAAGACATTACACTTTCTCAGGACTCGGCTCCCCGGAAGAACCTAATGCTATTAATTGGAGAATACTTAATCTTCCTTTTTTCCGAAGAATATTATTAGTAATCCAAGTTGGGATTTCATTTTTTCTAAAAGGTACACCTGCTAAAAACAAACTTTACAGATGGATGGGCGCGCACATCGGCAAAGGCGCTGAGATAATGCAGATGGTTTGGTTAGATCACTTCCGTCCTGAGCTTATTTTTATTGGCGAGAACTCTTTACTCGGTGCTTTCACACAACTTACTGTACATGCATACGATGGATCGGGTAAATTCCGTTACGGAATTATTGAGATTGGAAAAAATTGTACAATTGGCGCTGGAACTGGAATGGGATTTATTCAGATCGAAGATAACGTAAGAACATTGCCGGGTACAACTCTATCGCCATATTTTTCTGTTATTAAATCCGGCTCAGTTGTAGGATGGAATCCGCCGAATGTGAAAGAACCAAAGCCTGGGGATGATAAGAAACAATAACTGCATCAGTGAACTAATCGTTTTTAATTTTTTCCAATTCTTCCCAGCGGTCAAACAAATTTTTTATTTTTGATTTTGCTTGTTCTAATTGTGTATTGAATTCGGTTGTTTGTGCAGCATACTTATCGTAATAATCCGGCGAAGAGAATATCCCCTCAATTCTTTCTATTTCATTTTCAGTTTTTATTATTTCTTCTTCAATAGTTTCTAACTCTTTAGATTCTTTCCATGTCAATTTTCTTGTTTTCGGTTTTACACGCGGATCTTCTTTCTTCTCTTTTATTTCCAGCGTAAAATTATTTTTTGTTCGTGCTTTTCTCTTCTCGATATAATAATCATAATCACCTTCGCTAAAATAAGTATCTCCGTTTCCTTCAAAAGCAAGAATTCCATTGCAAACACGGTTCAGGAAATATCTATCATGACTGACAACAACAACACAGCCCTCAAAAGAAATAAGCGCTTCTTCTAAAACGCGGAGAGTGGGAAGATCAAGATCGTTTGTTGGTTCATCTAGAAGTAAAAAATTCCCGCCGTTTTTTAAAATCCTTGCAAGTGTAAGCCGGCTTTTTTCTCCTCCGGATAGTCTTCCGACTTTTGTATTGATCCTATCATCAGAAAAAAGAAACCGTCTAAGATACGTCCACACGCTTATTTCCGATTTACCAAACTTAAGCGTTTCGCTCCCCTCGCCAATAGCTTCAATGATTGTATCTTCATCGTTTAATAATAACCGCGCCTGATCTACGTAATTGAATTCTGTCCTTTCACCAATATCTCTTTTACCAAATGTCGGCTGGAGAATCCCTAAAATAATTTTGAGCAGTGTTGTTTTGCCAATTCCGTTTTTACCGATTACACCTAATTTTCTTCCGGGTACAAAATTAAAATTCAATCCATTGAATAAAATTTTTTCTCCAAGCTTGATGCCCACATTTTTTAATTCTAAAACTTTATTTCCTAACTTCTCGATTGGCGGAATAATCAGGTCAACGTCAAGTTCTACTTCGGTATTCTGTTGTGATGCAACCTCATAAAAATTATCGAGCCGGCTTTTTGCTTTTGTCCTTCTTGCACGCGGACCTCGTTTAACCCATTCAAGTTCGCGTCGTAAGAAATTTTGCCGTTTCTGTTCCTCAATTTCTTTTACTGTTTGTCGTTCAGTTTTATTAATTAGGTAATCGGTATAATTCCCTTGATGTGAAAAAAATACTCCTGAAGAAAGCTCAACTATTCTATTTGCTATGCTGTCTAGGAAATAACGATCATGTGTTACAAAAATACAAGTGCCTTTGTATTGCGAAAGAAAATCTTCTATCCATTCGATTGAGTCGGTATCAAGATGGTTAGTAGGTTCATCAAGAATTAGTAAGTCCGGCTGTGAAATTAAAGCACGGCATAAAGCAACGCGCCTCTTCTCACCACCGGATAATGTTGCAACATCTCTACCCGGTTCCGGTGCGTGCAATGATTTAATAAGCAGATCAATTTTTCGTTCTAATTTCCAGCCATCGAGCTGCAAAATTTTTTCTTCAAGAATATGTCTTTGCAGTGAATCATGCGATAGATTTTCATACTCGTGTATTAATTCAATAATACGAACAGCGCCGTCTAAAATATTTTCATGAACTGTTCTTGTTTCATCGAGTGTAAATTCTTGCGAGAGAAATCCTATCACAAGATCTTTCTTCTTAGCCATTTTACCGGTATCGGGAACTATAGCTCCAGATATTACTTTTAGAAAAGTAGATTTCCCGGCTCCGTTCCTTCCGACCAATCCAATGCGGTCTCCTTCGTGTACGCTGAGCGAAGCTTTATCAAGAACTATTTGTTCACCATAATGAACTTCTAGTTCAAGTGCAGACAGAATTACCGGGTTAACATAATTTTCCACTTTACCTTAAAAATATTGATGGGAAATATAAAAAAACCTCAGTATTATACTGAGGTTTTTGGCTCCGCGGGCAAGGCTCGAACTTGCAACCCTGCGGTTAACAGCCGCATGCTCTACCATTGAGCTACCGCGGAATTTTTGTCTTCTAATTTTGGTGCGTAAAAATAGATTATTGATCAAAGTTTGTCAAGTCTGCGTTGACTATATTTTCCTAATTAATCTTATATTCTATACAGAAAAGAAATTTTTTAGAAGGCATATTTATGAATGAGACCGATGAATTAAAAAAGAAAGTTCAGAATGCATATCAAAAGTGGGATCAAAATACATATAGAAAAACCACTACAAAATTCCCTGAGAGACAAAAAGAATTTACTACGCAATCATTCACCACAGTCAAACCGCTTTACATACCGACAGATTACGAATTCGAAAATTATAATGAGAGATTGGGTTTTCCGGGAGAGTACCCTTTTACAAGAGGTGTACAACCATCAATGTACCGCGGAAAATTCTGGACGATGAGACAATATGCCGGATTCGGAAACGCTAAAGAATCAAACGAGAGATACCGTTATCTGCTGTCTCAAGGGCAGAGCGGTTTATCAGTTGCATTCGATCTTCCCACGCAAATTGGTTACGATAGTGATGATCCGATGGCGCTTGGTGAAGTCGGCAAGGTTGGTGTTGCAATAGACACTCTTGCCGATATGGAAATTTTATTCGATCAAATTCCTCTTGATAAAGTTTCAACTTCCATGACAATCAACGCGCCGGCTTCTGTTCTTCTTGCAATGTATATCGCAGTTGCAGAAAAACAAGGAGTGGATAAAAATAAAATCAGCGGCACAATTCAAAACGATATCTTAAAAGAATATTTCGCACGCGGCACTTATATTTTTCCGCCAAAACATTCCATGCGGCTTATTACAAACATTTTCGAATTCTGTTCAAAAGAAATTCCGAAGTGGAATACAATTTCAATCTCAGGTTATCATATTCGCGAAGCTGGTTCTACTGCGGCTCAAGAAGTTGGATTTACTCTAGCAGATGGAATCGCTTACGTAGAAGCTGCAATAAAAGCCGGATTAGATGTTGATGAATTTGCCGGACAGCTTTCTTTCTTTTTTAATTCACATAATGATCTGTTTGAAGAAGCGGCAAAGTTCCGTGCTGCGCGCCGTTTGTGGGCGAAGATAATGAAGGAAAGATTCGGAGCTAAAAAAGAAAAATCACAAATGCTTCGCTTCCACACGCAAACTGCTGGTTCAACTCTTACTGCACAGCAAGTTGATAATAATATTGTCCGCGTAACCATCCAAACTCTCGCAGCTGTTCTTGGAGGCACTCAAAGTTTACACACTAATTCACGTGATGAAGCTCTTGCACTGCCTAATCAAGAATCAGTAAAGATTGCGTTGCGTACACAGCAAATAGTTGCACATGAAAGCGGAGTAACAAACACTGTTGATCCGCTCGCCGGTTCATTTTATGTTGAGGCGCTTACCGATCAAATAGAAAAAGAAGCTGAAGAATATATAAGAAAGATTGATGCAATCGGCGGTATGATTACCGCAATTGAAGAAGGTTATGTTCAGGCGGAAATACAAAAATCCGCTTATCAATTCAATCAGGAACTTGAACGCAACGAACGAATTGTAGTCGGCGTTAATAAATATCAGGAGCCGGAAGAACATCATAGTGAATTATTAAAGATCAACGAAAAAGTTCAACGCGATCAAATTGAATTCTTAAGTAAGATCCGATCACAAAGAAACAATCTGGATGTAAAAGAAAAACTTACAGCTTTAAAAATCGCCGCTCAGAGCGATAATAACCTTATGCCGTTCATTCTTGATGCAGTAAAAGTTTACGCAAGCATTGGAGAAATCTGTAACACTATGCGCGAAGTCTTTGGTGAATATAAGGAGCACGTGGTTATATAATTTTGAATCTACCACCCCTTTTATTCCCCCTCCTTAACTAAGGAGGGGGACACAGGGGGAGGTTATCGGAGATTAATATGGAAATAAAACATATAGAACATATCGGAATTGCAGTAAAGAATTTAGAAGAATCAATTAAGTTTTATGAAAGTGTACTCGGATTAAAATGCTATTCGATTGAAGAAGTGAAAGATCAAAAAGTTAGGACAGCATTTTTCAAGATTGGACAAACAAAAATAGAACTGCTTGAGTCAACTGAAGCAGACGGACCGATTGCAAAATTTATAGAAAAAAAAGGCGAAGGCATACATCATATAGCTTATGCTGTAAATAATCTGAAAGAGGCCCTTAAAGAAGCTGAATCAAAAGGAATTCAATTGATAGATAAAGAATCCCGCAAGGGTGCGGAAGGTTTGAATATTGTTTTCATTCATCCTAAATCTGCAAACGGAGTTTTAATTGAATTGTGCGAAAAGAATGAGAAGTAATATTTTTTATTAACCGGCAATTTCAACTTCATCTGAATTTATATTTAATTCCCCCTCCCACCGCGCCATAACAGCAGAAGCAAGACAATTACCGACAAGATTTACCGTCGTGCGCGCCATATCCATTATCTCATCAACACCAAGTACCACAGCAACGCCTTCCATTGGTAAACCAAAAGACATTAACGTTCCGGAAAGAATTACTATTGATGCCCTCGGTACGGCTGCAACTCCTTTGCTGGTTATCATTAAAGTCAGCATCATCAGCAATTGTTGTGAAATTGATAAATGAATTCCCGCTGCTTGAGCAATAAAAATTGAAGCTACCGATAGATACAACGTGGATCCATCAAGATTAAACGAATAGCCGGTCGGCAGTACAAACGATACAATTCTTTTAGGAACACCGAAATTTATCATCCTTCTAAATGCGTCGGGAAGGGCAGCATCCGAAGAGGTTGTTGTGAATGCAATTAAAGCAGGATTTTTCACAGCACTTAAAAATTTCCTAAGTGGAATTTTTGCAATCATTATAATAGGAACGAAAACAAGAAAGACAAAAACCGCCAACGCTCCGTAATAGGTCAAGATAAGTTTACCAAGATTAATTAAAATTGATACACCGCTATGTCCAACTGTATACCACATCGCTGCACCAATACCGAACGGTGCAAATTTCATTACAATGTTTGTGAATTTGAACATCACTTCGGAAAGTCCTTCGCAGAAATTTAATATAGTTTCTTTCGGTTTTCCTTTTACCTGGGTTAACGCAACACCAAAAAGAATTGCAAAGAAAACAACCTGTAGCACTTCATTATCCGCCGCAGATTCAAAAAAACTTCTCGGTACTATGTGTTCAATCATTCCCTGAAACGTGATTTTATTCTGGGAGAGAGTCGGATCAATCGGAGTAGTAACATTTAGAGAAATTCCAAAGCCCGGCTGAAATATATTTACGGCAATCAATCCGATAAAAAGAGCAAGTGTTGTTACAACTTCAAAATAAAAAATCGTTTTAAGCGCAAGTCTGCCGATCGCTTTTAGATCGTCACTGTGACCGGCTATGCCGACAGTCAATGTTCCAAAAAGCAGCGGGACAATGATAGTCCTGATCATTCTCAAAAAAACATTTGAGATAATCCTAATATCTTGCGAATGTTCAGGGAATAGTACGCCGCACGTAATACCTATAACCATGGAAATAATTATCCATTTAGTCAAGCTGATATTTTTAATCTTCTGCCACATAAATAATTTTTTATTAATTGAAATTGTTATTCCAATATAATGAATACTCTTTTTAAGATTCTATACTATGATTATTATATGTGCCATCAAATTTACCTTTCGATTCAAAATAATGTTGAATATCTTTACTTCGAAGAACGGAAAGACACTATGAAAAAAATAATTCTACTGCTGGCTATATTTTTAGGCATATCAAATTTTTCATTCGGGCAGGATGCTGGTGATCTTTGTTCACAATCAAAAATAAAAGCCTTTGCACAACTGAATAAAATTTCTAAAGTGCAATATCCGGGTGACAGTACTATCAATGTTACCTATTATAAACTTAATCTCTCTTTAACTTATGGTCATCCTGGAAACATTTCCGGTATAGTAACCGTAGAGGCAAAAGCAACACAAGATCAGCTCACAACTTTCTTTTTGGATATTGTTAATCAACTCACAGTATCATCTGTTATGCTTAATGGAATTACAAATCTAACTTTTTCTCAACCGAGCGGTTCCGATCAATTGAGAATTACATTAGATCGGGCTTATTCAATCGGTGAAAAATTTTCAGTTGATATTACTTATCAAGGAGCACCAGGCTCTAGAGGATTTGGTAGTTTTATATTTGACTCTCATAACGGTCAACCGATTATGTGGACATTAAGCGAACCTTATGGTGCAAAAGATTGGTGGCCATCAAAAGATACGCCTGGCGATAAAGCCGATTCATCCGATGTGTGGATTACAGCGGCAAGTAATTACGTCTCGGT
>Ga0182021_10007401_pt1 | contig 13014 bp, 10 predicted proteins | sample 612E3MmetaG_FD_120493 | JGI IMG/M metagenome (GOLD analysis project Ga0182021, IMG submission 120493) | Permafrost microbial communities from Stordalen Mire, Sweden - 612E3M metaG (Illumina Assembly) | ecosystem: Environmental > Terrestrial > Soil > Wetlands > Permafrost | place: Sweden... | reverse complement strand
GGGATTCGAACCCGGGAACGAGCTTTACACCCGTTAACCGCTTAGCAGGCGGCTGCCTTCAGCCACTCGGCCACTTCTCCGCGGCGCTGCCAAATGGGGCTCTTCCGGCCCCGGGGCGACGGCTAGCTTACCACACGGCTACAATGGGGGCATGACTTCGCGGACCAGTCACAGAAGGGGCCGGGCGGCGGTGGCGAGCGGCGTAGTGGTCCTCGCCGGCGCCCTGCTTCTGGTAGTTGCCGGCGGCGCGGCCGGCCGCGCCGCGCCGGCCAAGCAGACACCAGTGGATGTCACCCGTGCGCTCAAGTCCACACCGTCCGCGGTCAAGCCGCCGATCAAGCAGAACCCGATCCTCTTCGGAGCCAAGCGCCAGGCGGAGACGGCGGCCTACTGCAACAGGCACTACCACCTCAACACGGCTCTCTTGTATCCGAAGGTCATCGTCCTGCATTTCACCGCCGGCAACGACTGGCGGTCCGCCTGGAACCTGTTCGCCCAGGACGTCCCGGACGCCGAACTCCACGAGCTGCCGGGGCCGGCCTCTCACTTCATCATCGATCAGCAGGGCGTGATCCATCAGATCATCCCCCTGAAGTTCCGCGGTCGCCACACCTTCGGCCTCAACTACATCGCCATCGGTATCGAGTTTGCGCAGGCGACCGGCCCGTCCGCGTCGTGGGCCGATCGGCAGATCCTCAACCGGCCGGCCCAGATCACCGCCGGCCTGCGGCTGGTGAAGTGGCTGATGGCCAAGTACCACATCAAGGCGACCAACGTGATCGGGCACTCAATGGCTCACACGAGTCCCTACTACAAGGACTACGGGCCCAAGAAGATCCCGGACCACAGCGATTGGCAGAAGGCCGACGTGCTCACTTTCCGGTCGCGGCTCAACACCGTCAACTGACACGAGACGACGAAGAGGCGGCTCCCACCGGGAGCCGCCTCTTCGTCGTCTCGTGCTCGCCGCCTCGCGCAAGCCCTCCTTGTCTTCTTGTCCGTCGCAGGCGCCCGGTCCCTCTCGGCTTGCGTCTTCGCCCGGCATGCGCCGTCGGATCTGGGGCTGTGAGTGGTGCCAGTCGGCTCAGCCGCCGCCGCCGCCGTGGATATGTCCGCTGCCCTGATGGCAGACCTTGCACTTGTGGATCGGTCCGTTGTCGCCTTCCAGGTACCGAGGCACGGCGGCGTCGATCGCCCTGCTTGTGGGCCACTCGGCGTGGGTGCCGTTGTGGCAGCTCTCACAGAGGATGAACCCGTTCATGTCCTCCGGACCGTTGGATAGGTACGACTGCCGGTAGAGCTTGTTCGGATTGGCGCCGTTCGGATGGCAGTTGCCGCAGTCCGGCTCGTTGAGCCAGGGGACTCGCCCGGCGACGATCGTGGCTGCTACGTTGGCCACGGTGCCGTGGCACTTGACGTTGGTGCAGGTGATGTTGTTGGGCGGGCTGGCCATGACTCCGCGCAGGCACTGCGTCACCTGGCCGGGATGGCAGTTGTAGCACGGGTTGGCCAAGCTGCTCTGGCTCACCTTGTCGGCGTGGAAGCCGTGCATCGCCTGCGACAGCGATTCCACCCCGGCCTTGCCCGGGGCGTTGAGGATGGGGTCGGCATGGCACTCGTTGCAGGCATGGCGGATGCCCGCGGCGAGGTCGGTGACCAGGTGCGTGCCCGACCTCTTGTCGTGTATGGCCAGGATGGACTGGAAGGTGTTGGTCTTGGCGTGGCAGTTGTCGCAGTGCATCTCCGTGGAGACCGGGATGACGACCTTGGGCAGGACGGCCAGGACTTTGCCTTTGGTGTTCTTGACCGTGACGGTCGCCGTGGGATACGCGTTGAAGGTGCCGTTGGCTGTGTAGGGGACGGCCGGGATGGCGGTGGCCTCCCAGAACTTGCGGTCGGCGGAGAGCTTCATCTGGCCGGACAGCTTGTTGCCCGTGATGCCGACGCCCGGCGCCAGGTTGAACCCGTAGCTTTTGGCGTACGTCCAGAAGTTGAGCGCCTTCTGCGGCGCCTCCATGTTCTGGACGGCGTAGTAGACGCGAATGCCGCTGTGGATGAGCGAGGCGCCTTCGCCGCCCTTCTTGAAGACCTGCACGTGCAGAAAGTTGGCCGGCGGCAGGATCATCATGGCCGAATAGTCCGGCTGTATGCAGTGCATACCCAGGTCGTTGGCGGCCAGGATGGTGTACTTGTACTTGGAGGCCGGCAGGATCGCCCGGCTTGCGACGGCGGCACGCGCCGGCGGGACGGCCGCCGAGAGCAAGGCGGCGCTGGGCGGCGACTGAACGGCCATCGTGCCGGAAGATGTTGCTGATCCCTGCGACATGCCGCAGCCAGGGACCAGAGCCAGCAGCACTGCCGTCAGACAGAGGAGCATCGCCGCAGCTACGCCCAGAGTCTTTGAAAGAGCGCGCGACGGGGGTCTACCCCAATGCCGTCGCGCGCCGGCCGATCTCCTCATGCTGCCCCTCCTTACCTATCAGCACGATTCGGACCATATGAGTCTTGCAGCCCGCCGTGCGGCAGGCAAGTCCGGCGTCCGTTCGGGTCGCCGGGCGCGCCACCGCTCGGGACCCGCGGGCCGCGCCACCGTTCCGGCCGACCGGCACCGTGCGGGTCACGTGATCCGAAGATCGCCCGCCGCCGGCCGAAGCATCGCATCCGGCTGAGGCAGGACCCGGGGTACCCGACGTGGGCCGAGGGCTGCGGCCCGATACCCGGCCACGGGTCGAGGCTGGCAGCGCGGGTCGCTCGGGGTGCAGGCGTGCAGGGTGTGCCCTTCGCTGGACGCTCTCTGTTTCTGTACAACTTTTCGCGACGCGCCAAAGACGTACGAAAAGACAGAGCGTCCTCAAACAGCGTCCTCAAACAGCGTCCTCAAACAGAGCGTCCTCGAACAGCACGTCCTCAAGAACGTCCTCGGCACGACCTCCGCGCCATGCCGCCTGGCGCCGGCCCGTTCAGTGCAAGGCGAGCGCCGCGGCGGCGGCGATGACCACGACGGCCTGCGTGGCAATGCCGGGCAGGGGCGCAGCGCGGCCGTGCGGAAAGCTGGAGCGGTGGCCGGGCCACCAGTACTCGCCTTGGCCGTGGCGCAGGGTGCCCACGAGCACGTCGAAGTCGGGCGCCGCTGACAAGATGCCGAGGGCCAGCAGGCGCAGCGGCGCCCCAAAGGCGACGTAGCCGACCACCACGGTGAGCAGGGCCGCCCCGAAGTCCAGCGCCCCCCAGCGGATCTGATGCGACGTGTGCGTGTAGTCCCAGTGCGGGACGACGTCCAGGAACAGGTGCGAGGCGAGCACTACCAGCACCAGGGACCAGTAGGGAAGAGGCAGCAGGCCGAGCCCGAGCCCCGTGTAGAGATGCACCACAACCCACATGGACGGTAGTATCTCATCGTCCGGCAAACGGACTACGTGCGAAACCACGCTGCCGTCAAGGAGGCGCGACCATGATTCGACTCGCCAGCCAAGGGCGCGGTACCAGACACCACTTTCTCGTGCACGGTCTTTTCAGTCCGCGTCTGCCAGGCTCTGGCTGCACGGCAGCCGCTGGCCGCAGGCTCCAACTCGGCGTCGCTCTCTTCGCGGCCGCTGCGCTTCTCGCAGCCGCAGTTGCGCCGGCCGCGGCAATGGGTGTGTCGCGCTTCGATCCGCCCACGGCGCCACTGACGCTGCGGCCTGGCCTGAACCTGGGGCAACAGTACGGCTACGCACCGGACTACGTGCGCAACGTCCCGGACTTCTTCCCGGTCACCACGGATCCCGCCAATCAACTGGTCCCGGCCGGCACGCCGTTTATCCGCAGCCGCACCGCCGACATAGACCGCACGTCGTTCGTCCAGACGCTCACGGGCGGCGTGTGGCAGCGGTTCAGCATCCTGACCGCCATCCGCGCCGCCTACCCCAAATTCACCGGTACCATCAGCGCCGCCGGCTGGGACAACCAGCACATCGTCTTCGACACTGCCGGCATCGCCTACACGGTGCTCACCATTCAGCTGAGCGACGGCACGCAGCACAATGTGATGCTCTACTCGGCGGACGCCTGCCGCACCTGGGGCCTGGCCACTTCAGAGCTGCCCGCCGGTGAGGTCACCACCGAACTGTGGACAGGGCACGATCAGCTGGACGGGCCGCCGTTCGTGTTCGCCTGGCGTGTGTTCAAGTACCATCCGTCGCGCACGGCCAACTACGAGTACCTGTTCGTCACGCAGCCGCACTGGACGGCGCCACCGGCGGCCGGCGGCCAGCTCGTTATACCGACCCCCGTGCAGGTCACCACGAACTGTTTCGGCGTCTCCGCCCACTCAGGCGGCGGCTCCATGGCGGTCACCCGCGGTGGCAAGACAACGTTCGTGTGGGGAGAGATCGACACCGGTCGGCACCCCGGCAGCCCCATCTTCGCGGCCCAGTACGTGTACGATGCCGCGACCGGCGCGGGCTCCATCGTGGCCAAGGTCCAGATCGGGTACGCCGCGCCGCGCAACGACGAGCACTGCACGCCGGTGATCACAGCGACCAGCCAGGGGTACCTGTACGTCATCGCCGGCGCCCACGACGCCCAGCTGAACTACTACCGGTCCAACGCCCCGGACAGCATCACGTCGGGCTGGACCGGCCCCACCGCTATCCCCGGCGCCATCGGTGGCACGTACGTCGGCCTCGTTTGCGACCAGGCGAACACGCTGCACGTCCTGTACCGTGAGCAAGGGCGTGACACTCTGCACTTCTCCGATCAGCCGTACGGGGCGCTCGTCTACCAGCAGCTCAAGACGCCCGACGTCCCCGGCTCCGTCTGGTCGGCGCCGCAGACGCTGATCTACCCGGCCGGCACGGGCTACGTGGTCTACTACCAGAAGCTTACGCTGGACCTTTTTGGCCGTCTGTGGATGACCGCCAGCAACCTCAGCGGGGCCGAGCTGAACCGCTGGCGCATCGGCTGGCGCATCTGGCGTCAGCGCGGGCGTCACGGGCCGCGACCGAGCCGCTATCTGCACAACCTCGTCATGACATCGGGCGATGGCGGCGCGAGCTGGCACCTGGCGGCCACGTCGGACTTCGCGTCGCCCACGCCCGCAAGGGCGGTCACCAGTGCGGCCAAGGTGCAGACCCGCGAACCGTCCGGCACGGTCAAGGCCGTCTTCACGCGAGCCGCCGTGCAGCCGATGCTCAGCACCGGGCTCGGAAAGTGGCTATGGCTGGCGCCCAAACCCCAAGGCAACGACATCAGCGGCGTCTGGTTCGTCAACCGCACAAACGGCTGGGCGGTGGGCGACGCCGGCACGCTGCTCTCCACGTCGGACGGCGGCAAGACCTGGGTGCAGCAGGCGTCGCACACAGACAACGATCTGTTTGACGTCCGCTTCGTTGACGAGAAGACCGGCTGGGTTGTCGGCGAGCACGGCATCGTGCTGAAGACCACCAACGCGGGCCACACGTGGAAGCCGCAGCATTCGCACACGGCAAACACGCTGTTCGCCATCTCGTTCCTCGACAAGAAGACGGGACTGGTGGTCGGCGATAGCGGCACGATCATCAAGACCACCAATGCCGGCAAGTCCTGGAGCCCCAAGATCTCGCTCACCGCGAACGGCCTGTACGGCGTCTCCTTCGCCGACAAGGACCACGCCTGGGCGGTCGGCGACGAGAGCACCATCCTCGCCAGCATCGACGGCGGCAAGACGTGGAAGGCGCAGTACCCTCCGGCCGGCGGGTCGGCAGATCGGGACTCCGCCGCCGGCGCGGCGCCGCGGCGCATCTACCCCAACCTCTACGACGTGTGGTTCGTGAGTCCGAAAGTGGGCTTCGCGGTCGGCGAGCAAGGCGACCTGATCGTCACGCGCAACGCAGGCAAGAGCTGGACGATCATGCCCGAGGGCACGGCCGACACATGGTACGGCGTGCGCTTCGCGACGCCCAAGATAGGCTGGGTGGTCGGCACCGGCGGCCAGATCATGCAGACCACGGACGCCGGTCGCAGCTGGCAGCAGCGGGGGTCGCCCACCGCGTCGCCGCTGCTCTGCGTGGCCAGCGCCGACAAGGGCACTGTGTGGGCAGGCGGCGAGGGCGGGAGCCTGGTCGGCAGCGCCAACGGCGGCGGACGCTGGTCGGTGCTCTCAGGGAGCAGCGGCTACGACCTTGACGCGCTCGCGGCCACCAGCTCGTCGAAGCTGTGGGCGGCCGGTACCGGCGGCACCCTGCTGCAGACCACGGACGCGGGTCAGCACTGGACCCGGAAGGCGTCGGGTGCCCGGGCCGCCCTGCGCGGTCTGGACTTCCTCAACGCCAGTCGCGGCTGGGCGGCCGGCGACTCAGGCACGCTGCTGCTCACTACCAACGGCGGCGGCAAGTGGAGCGCGGCTGCCAGCGGCACCGGGCAAGATCTGCGTGCCGTGCGGTTCGTCGATGCCGCCAATGGCTGGGCGGTGGGCGCCGCCGGCACGGTGCTGCACAGCACCAACGGCGGCGCGTCGTGGGCGGCTCAGGTCAGCGGGGTCTCGGTCGACCTCACCGGCGTCACTTTCGCCAACGCAAGCGTGGGGTGGGCGGTCGGCGGCGATGCCTGGGGCGAAGATCACGCAGTCATACTGCACACCGTGGACGGCGGGGCGACCTGGACGGTGCAGCTGACCGCCGGCTGGGGCCAGTTGCGGGCGATCGCCTTCTCGAGCCCCACGGTGGGCTGGGCGGTGGGCGACGACTGGGGCTCGGACGCCGATACGCAGCAGGCCGTTGCGTGGCACACCACCGACGGCGGCGTCACCTGGACTCCGCACTGGTTCGGTCAACCAGGCGGTCTGAACGCCGTCGTTACGCAGGGCGACGCGGGCGCGATCGTGTCCGGCGACAATGGGTTGCTCGAGAAGACCACCGACGGCGGCGCCACCTGGAAGGCGCTGATCAGCGGCTCGCGGCAAGACCTGCGGGCGCTGTGCTTTGTGTCGGCCAGTGTGGGCTACGCGGCCGGCGAGAACGGCAGCGTGCTGTTCACCACTCGCGGTGGTCAGTGAGGCCTCGCGCCGGAGGTCGCTGAGCGCGAAGGCCGCCGTGCGGGCCGGCGGAGCCGGCCCCTAGACGCGGCCTTCGCCCACCAGCCGGGCGAAGTGCTCGAATGAGCGGTCGTAGGTGCGCTCGGCGCGTTCGTCAAAGGCGCACGCCGGCAGCTCGCGCATGCGCAGGTGGAAGCTCATGCAGTCGCAGCAGGTGCCTTTGCGCGGGCACGGGGCGTAGCTGCACGTGCAGGCGGCCAGGTTCTTGTCTTTCTTGCAGTCCATGAGGGCTCCGTACGGCGTGATCGCGGTCGCCTGGGATGCTAGCAGCCGAGGCATCCGGCGCGCGAGTGACTCGGGCGGCTCAGTCGGCTGCGTACACGACGACTCTGTTCTTGCCGCCGCTCTTTGCTTCGCACAGCGCTGCGTCTGCCTGACGGACGAGCTCTTCTACGTCGGTTGCCGTGTCGGGGAACGCCGCCACGCCGACGCTGGCCGTCAACCGGGCGTTCGGCATGGGGAGAGGGATCTGAGCCACGGCAAGGCGCATGCGCTCTGCCGTGACCAGCGCTCCTTCGATGCCGGCGCCCGAACCGGCTTGCGTGTTAGGCAGCAGCACGGCGAACTCCTCGCCGCCGCAGCGTGCCACCAGGTCGGCGCCCCATCGGGTGCTGCCGGCGAGGACCATGGCGATGGCGCACAGCACCTCGTCTGCGGCCAAATGGCCGCAGGCGTCGTTGAGCTCTTTGAAGTCGTCAAGGTCTATCATCAGGACGGCCACGCCGTACCGATAGCGCCGGGCCCGGGCGATCTCTTGGTCGAGACGGGTGTGGAAGTAGCGGTGGTTGCAGAGACCGGTCAGCCCGTCCGTGATGGCCTGCTGCTCGATCATTCGGTGCAGGCGGGCATTGGCCAGGGCGGCGGTCGCCTGCTCGGCGATGCCTTGTGCCAGGGCCAGCTCTTCCTGCGTGAAGTGCCGCTCCTCGTCAGTCTCCACCAGGACCAGGGCACCCAGCACCTCGTCCTTGAGCGCCAGCGGCGTCAGCAGCCAGCTGCGGCCTCCGTACAGGCGCATGTGGGCGTCCAGGCCCGGCGGCAGCACGTCTTGGCCCAGCATGTGCTGCACCGGCATGCCAGCGCGAAGACTCTCGGCCTCCGGCGCAAAGTCTGCCGTGGAGAAGCAGAGCCCTTCCATGCTCTGTGCCAGCTCTGGATCAGGAGTGCGCTCGTAAAGATGGCGGAAGACCAGTTGCTGGGCTTCTTTGTCGAACTCCCACAGTGAGCTTCGCGGCACGTTCAGCGCCTTGGCCGCCATGCGGGTAGTGACTTCGACGGCGCGCTCGTAGTCCAGCGTGCTCGAAGAGAGCGCGCGGCTGGTCTCGAGCAGCGACGAGAGCTCCAGGGTGCGGCGCCGCGCGCGTTCTTCCGCGCGGCGCCTCTGCGTGACGTCTCGCGCGTAGATCGCGCAAGCGCTCACAGAGCCGTCGTCGCCGACTATCGGGTAGAGAAGATTGTCGAAAGCGGAGTCGTTGCGTTCGTCCTCGAAGCGCACCGGCAGGCCGGTGCGGAACACTTCACGGATCAGACTGCGCCGGTCGATCGTCAGCTCGGTGGCAAGGACGTCGGCCGCTCGGCGACCTATGAGCGCGTCGGGCTGTTTGCCGAGACGATCCGCCGCGGCTCGGTTGATGGCCAGCAAAGTGTCGTCCCGCCCGATCATGAACACGGAGTCCGAGGGGGCGTTCAGCAACGCATTCGCCGTAGCCTGGCTGTCTCGCAGCGCTTGCTCGGCCAGCTCGTGCTGCGTCACGTCGTCGACGACGAGCACGAACCGCTCGCCTGCCGCGCCGGTCTCGCCGAGCGACCACATGGTCATGCGCCGACGACAGCCGTCGGCAGCGGTGCAACTCGCCGCAGCGCGACCAGAACAGGTGGTGTCGCTCAGCAGGGCGGGATAGGCATCGGCAAGCTGTGGGGGAAGGACGTCGGCCAGACGCTGTCCGACCAGAGCTGTCGACGGTCGTTCGAGCGCCTCGGATGCACCGGCACTGGCGGCTACGCAGCGCCCTTCGGCATCGAGCAGGAACATGTCGCCCGGTGGGGTGTGGAGCAGCTCACGCGAGTGGTCTTCACCCCACTGATCACGTGATCCGACGGCGGCGACGCTCCCCTGCCGGTCTGGCGGGGAGCCTGCGCCGGTGGCACGTGGTCGTTCCGCCACGATAGCCTCCTTCCCGCATGTGCGCCCACGTCTTACTCGTCCCGAACGCCGGTCTTCACGGTCTATCGGCGCATCGGCGACCTGTGCTGCATCATCCTAGACGGATAGACAGGCCGAGGGAACAGCCAGATACGACTATGTTCGTGGGTCGGGGGCTTAGGAAGCGCCAAGGCGCGGGGCGGACACGCCGGTCTTCACGCTGACCGCCACCACCACTCCGCCGGCGTCGGTGAGCGGCCGCGCCCGATGCCAGCTCAGCAGCTCATCGGCGCAGGCATCGGCGACCGGCCGTCCGATCGCCGCCTCGGGATGAGCGGCCACGTCTATGCCGCCGGGCTCGAAGCGCGCAAGGTAGGACGACCACGTGCCGGGCACTCTGCGGCTGGGGGTCTCGATGAGCGCGTTGAAGCCGCTCCAACCGCGCACCGTAGTGTCCAGGATCCGGTACCCGTCGCGCAGCACTCGGCGGACCGCGTCTTCGCTCAGGACGAGCCGCAGGGGAGACACGCCGGTCGAGGTCACCCGGCAGGTGCACAATGCCTTCACGCTCACGCTACCTACCTCCGCCCGGACGTGACCGCATCACCGCGACCACCCGTGTGATGCACGAGCCGCCTTGCGGTCTGCGGCCTGGAACACCCGCCGAGTCTCCGAGACCCTCAGGCCGCGCGATCGTCTCTGCGCGCCAGCAACTGATCGCCCTCTCGCGCCAGCAACTGAGCCGCCCGGCTCACTGCTGCCACCCGGGCGTGATGCGCGCGTAGCCTGCACGCATTGCTACAGTACTTGCGAGCCGGGTTGCTGGTCGCGAACGGTCGTCCGCAACCATCGAAGGCGCAGTGCCGGTGCAAGACCTCTTTCTGAGGATGCAGGTCCAGCCTGCGCCCCAGGGCCGGGTCTAATTGCCAGTGCACGGAGCAGAAGGCAGAGCGGTTGTACATGGAGAGCTTGGTGCTGCAATCCGGGGCGGCGCACACCCTCGCTCGCTCGTAGGTGCGAGGCGGCTCAGCGTGGCCCGGTTCCAGAAGATAGTGTCGCATGCGCCTTGCGTGTCCGATCTGTTCGTCCATCGTCCTCGAAACGGGCGCTGACTGTAGCCCGTGGGGTTGCCGTCCGCTATGTGTACCCAGCAGGGCGGGAGGTTTACCTTTTGCGCGCAGGCGGATTCCCGCGTCGCCGAACCTTTCCCGCAGGTTGTCCCATTTCGCAGCTCGGGCGGTTCCCTACCGCGCCGACAGGCCCGGCCGGGACGAAGCACAAAGGACTGTCGCCGGCGGTAGACTGGTGGCGATGGGTGCCTCGAGCGAACGTGAGAAGATGATCTCCGGCCGACTGTACAGAGCCGCAGACCCGGAGCTGGTGGCGGCACGCGCAGAAGCCCGCAGGGCAGCTCGAGCCTACAGTGCTCTCGACCCAGGAGCCGCGGACGCGCGGCGCAAACTCCTGGCAGGTCTATTCCGGTACCTCGGAGACGATGTCGTCGTGGAGCCGCCGTTTCACTGTGACTACGGGGCCAACATCTCCATGGGCGCCGGGGTCTACGTCAATGCCTTCTGCGCCGTCCTCGACTGCGCGCCGGTGACGATAGGCGCTGGCACGCTCCTCGGTCCCGGCGTGTACCTGTGTGCTGCCACCCATCCCGTAGACCCTGACGAAAGGGAGCAGGGTCTGGAGTACGCCCTGCCCATCGTGATCGGCAGCAACGTCTGGATCGCGGCTGGTGTGGTCGTCGGTCCCGGCGTGACGATCGGCGACGGCTGCACCATCGGGGCCGGCAGCCTGGTGCTCACCGACGTGCCCGGGAAGGTCGTGGCGGCCGGCAACCCGGCCCGCATAATCCGCCACCTCTGAGTGCCGTCCGACCGGCGCTCGTTGCGTGGCGTCATCGCGGGTGGCCGGAGGCGTCAACACTGTCTGCCACCTTTCGGCCTTCGCCGCCGGCGCGCGTCACCCTCCGACGAGGCGCCGGTGGTCCGCTCGTGTTGAGCCGTGATGGCGGGCGGGATACGATTCCGGCATGATCTGTCGTCGAGGAATGTGGGGCTCCGACCTTCGGTCGGCCCACGGCGCCTCGCTCTGCATACCGCCATTCGGGAGAAGCCGAAGGAGTTTTATGCCCACCTCTGACACATCCACTATCGGTGCGAGGCGCCCTGGAGCGCCGGCCACGCTCCTTCCGCGGCACCGCGACCCGCAGGCTCGCGGAGGCTCGTCCGAGACCGCCGCCGAACACGTCGGCATCCGGCATTTTCGGTGCACGGCTTCGGCGGCGGATCGTCCGTCCGGCCTCCTCTGGGAGGGCGTGTGATGGCCGCTCCGGAGTTGCAGCTCCCTCCCGAGACGGTCTCGGCCGAGGATCTGCTCGTCTGGGCTCATGAACGGTTCGGCGACCGTCTCTGCATCACATGTTCGTGGCAGAAGCAGTCGTCTGTGCTGGTCCACATGATCTCGGCACTCGGGTTGCCGGTCGACGTGATCGAGCTGGACACGCAGCTGTTCTTTCGCGAGAGCTACGAGACGCGCGACCGTCTGGTCGAGCGCTACGGCCTCAACCTGATCCGGCCAGAGGTGATCACTGTGGCGGAACAGCATCGGCAGGAAGGGCCAAACCTCTGGGAGCGCGACCCAGACCGCTGCTGCCACGTCCGCAAGGTCGAGCCGCTCATCCGTGCCCTGGAGACCTACGACGCATGGGTCTCGGGCATCCGCCGCGACCAGTCGCCGAGCCGCGCCGACACGCCCAAGGTGCAGTGGTCGGAGCGCTACGGGCTCTGGAAGATCCACTCGCTGGCCGACTGGGACGAGCAGCGGGTCTGGGCATACGTCAAGACCAACGACATCCCGTACAACGTCCTGCACGAGACCGGCTACCGCTCGATCGGCTGCATACCCTGCACGCGACCGACCACGCCGGAGGAAGAGGAGCGCGCCGGCCGCTGGGCTGGGTCGGACAAGCTCGAGTGTGGCATCCATGGATCGTAACGACGCAACCGAGAGCGCCCGGGTGGCGGACCACATCTACGCGCACGAGCACCCCGAGTCCGACCGTGTCCGCGGGGGCGGGTTCACGGTGTGGTTCACGGGGCTCTCGGGTTCCGGGAAGACGACCATCGCCCATCTGGTAGGCCCGGAGCTCGATCGGCGCGGCCTGATCGTCGAGTACCTGGACGGCGACACTGTGCGCACCAATCTTTCCAAGGGACTCGGGTTCTCCAAAGAGGACCGGGACACCAACATCGAGCGCATCGGTTGGGTCGCCTCGCGCCTGACCCGCCACGGGGCGGCGGTGATCGCCGCCGCGATCTCGCCGTACGGACAGATGCGACGCAGGGCTCGCGAGCTGGTCGAACAGTTCGGCCCGTTCGTGGAGGTGCACGTGAAGGCCTCGGTCGAGGAGTGCGCGCGGCGGGACGTGAAGGGTCTCTACAAGAAGGCGTTCGCCGGCGAGATCAAGGGCTTCACGGGTGTGGACGATCCGTACGAGTTGCCGGTGCATGCGGAGCTCGTCATCGACACCGAGGCATTTGATCCCGCCGAGTCGGCGGCGCTTATCGTCGCCAAGTTGCAGGAGATGGGGCTGGCCCCTGCCCCGAACGACGCGTGAGCGCCTAGACAGGAAGCCGGAGCGGGGCGTGCGCGCTGCGGTCGGGTCGGGCGACGTGAAGATGTCGCCTGCACCGGCCCGGGACCTGCTGCCTTCAGAGTGAGGCGCTGCAGCGATCGGTCCTCAGCCCGCGCTCGCCACCCCCAGCTCCTTCTCCGCCTCCACGACGATGCTGCGGATCTCCGCCGCCACCTCGGC
>Ga0182021_10007400_pt1 | contig 13015 bp, 7 predicted proteins | sample 612E3MmetaG_FD_120493 | JGI IMG/M metagenome (GOLD analysis project Ga0182021, IMG submission 120493) | Permafrost microbial communities from Stordalen Mire, Sweden - 612E3M metaG (Illumina Assembly) | ecosystem: Environmental > Terrestrial > Soil > Wetlands > Permafrost | place: Sweden... | reverse complement strand
TATATCGATTACTACAACAACAACCGAATCAGGGTTAAACTAAAAGGACTGAGCCCTGTTCAGTTCAGAACTCAGTCCTTTGTTCCCACTTAGCTTTTGTCCAACAATTGGGGTGCACTACAAAAGGCCGCCCCTTCACTTTCCTCGATCATGCACTTAAATGTGGTGATTCGCTTGTAGGTGCAGATGAGGAAATGTACCGCAAGTGGGCGTACAGCCAGAAGAGCGCACAGTTCACCCTTTACTTGACCACGCTAGAAGAGCTGGTGTCAACCACTCGCCAAAAGCGCAAGGAGCTTGAAAGCTTTGCTGTGCTGGACGTGCGGGATGCTGAACATAAAGTCCAATTATTAAAGGAGGCTGATTATGCCATGGCGCGCGTCAAACTGGGCTGTGACCTCCTGGTGGGTGTGCGCCTGTTAGGATTGAAGCAAGGTGAACAAGAAGAGCTGCTGGCGCACCTGCTATGGGATTACGTAGCCGGCGAACCGATGGACACGCTCGATGCCCAACGCGCGCTGCATGCTGCCCGTAAGGAGTGCGCCTTCCACTGGCCGTTTGAATTCCCAGAGGTGCTTTCGACCGAAGGGAAGGGTGGGTTCAGCGCGTTTGTGGGAAATCCGCCATTTCTTGGGGGAACAAAAATAAGCACTCTCTTTGGGAGTAATTATCTTTATTACTTACAAAACCAATATCCCACTTTTGTAAGTCGCTGTGACCTGTGTGTATTATTCTTCATCCGATCTCATCAAATCTTGGAAACAAATGGCACATTGGGTTTCGTTTCTACTAATACTATTAGTCAAGGCGATTCAAGAGAAGCCGGTTTAGATTACTTGGTACGTAATTGTAAAGTAACTATTTACCGTGCTACATCATCAACGAAGTGGCCAGGCCAGGCCACAGTTTTTATCAGTATAGTATTCTTGTCTAAAGGTAATTATCGCGGGGAAAAGCATTTAAATGACCGAGTTGTTGATTCAATAGGACCAACTTTAGAAGACTTCGATACAACTTGGAATCCTCAGAGGTTGCAAGCGAATATTGGTAGATCGTATACTGGTTCTAAATTAGATGGTACAGGATTTATTTTGGGCGAAGATGAAGCTAAATCTTTAGTTGCCCAAAATTCTATCAACCAGGATGTTGTCTTGCCTTATTTAAGTGGTCAAGATTTGTACTCAACGCCAAATCATCAAGCCACAAGGTGGGTTATTTGCTTTTGGGAATGGGACATAGAAAGAGCGCAAAAATATGTAGAGCCTTTTGAAATTGTCGAATTGCGCATAAAACAAGGACGGCAAAATCATAGCGAGGAACACGCTAGAAGTCACTGGTGGTTGTTCCAACGAATTAGAAGTGAGCTATATGGATCAATTCGAGAACTGGGAAAAGTACTAGTTAGACCTAGAGTATCTAATACGCATGCTCTAGTTTTTATAAAAAGTGGAGTTATTATTTCCGAAGCTAACGCCATTTTTTTATTCAATAGTTTTTCATACTTTGCAATATTACAAAGCACATTACATGAGTTGTGGGCATATAAATTTGGTTCTACACTTGGTCAAGGTATAAGGTACACACCATCAGATGTCTTTGATACTTATCCCATGCCAATTAAAACAAGTAGCATGGAAGGGGTTGGAAAAACCTATTATGAATATCGTGAACAAGCTGTTATTGAGAGCAATGAGGGTTTAACAGTCGCATATACTCGCTTCCACAACCCTAAAGAAAAAGCTGCCGATATCACCCACCTGCGCAATCTGCACGTAGAAATGGATAACGCCGTAGCGGCCGCCTACGGCTGGAGCGATCTCGATTTGGGCCACAGCTTTCACGAAACGCCTCAAGGCGTACGCTTCACCATCAGCGAACAAGCTCGTAAGGAGATACTCAACCGGCTGCTGGACTTGAATCAAGAGCGCTTTGAGGAAGAAGTCAAGGCGGGGCTGCATAAGGATAAAAAGGGGAAGAAGAAAGAAGCAAGCACCCCAAAGTCAAGGGCCCGAAAGCCCATACAGCCCGAAGCGCAGATTGAATTCTTCGATGATATTGCACCAGCTCCAATGCAGGACGCCGATGTTCAAGAACATCAACCCGGACCCACTCCTGTCGATCAGATCGGCAGTTGGGATCAGTGCGTCTGCCTGGGTTGCGGCAAGCACTTGGTGGGCTTTTCAGTGGCTGAGCATACAAAATCCGTGCACCAGGGCAGAAATCCAGGGTATCGAAAAGCGGGAAGATAAAGATGGAAGCTTTAGTCTATACCCCTTCAATTGAAATTGTCTCATCCCAGGAATTTCAAGAAGCATGGGCCTGGTTTCTTGATTATATTTCTACTGATCAGACTCTTGTTGAAGAACACGGATACTATTTTGACCATAAACACTGGCACTATCCTGATTCCATAAAATGTATTGATGAATGTGATAATGCTGATCTTTATTTGGCGAGACTATACTTAGTGAGTCAATTAACATCTGTATCAGATTATTTGTCTAACATAAAGAATAACACCTTTACTTTTAATTTAAGCTATTCAAGTAATCAACTGGATGAAGATGTCGCACGTGTTATTAATGCTCAAGAAACAGAAAATCACCTAAGCGCATTTCGAAATTCTCTTTCAGAGCATTTAGCATACTGGGCTATCTTAGCATCGATAATAAAAGTCCCTGGATACCAGGATTTTTCAATAGCCAAACCTAACCTTCAACCAGAAGATAAAGGCCCTGATGGATTGGCTTGCATTGTATCCAATGATTTATCAATCATAAAAATTATTTCTATAAAGAACTCCATTAATTCACCTCTAGATTTAATTTCCTCATCAAGCTTTCGTAATAATTCTGAGATAGATCTAAACGGGAAGAAGATTCTCGATGAATTTTACGCTTTTCAAACTCGTAATCGGGGGTTTCAAAGGCTAGATGATAAATTAAACACTCTTTTGCAAGAGCTAAACCAAGATACAGATAATCAAATTAGATGGATTTTATTAAATCATCATAGCCAATTCAATGCCTCGATAATTGCTGACGAAAAATACGCGAATCATAATCTTTTTGAAGGGTTTAATAGGGTTTCAAATCGGCCGATTCGATGTATTGGAATTTTTGTGGGTTCAGAGAATTGGAAGGATTTGGCTGATAATGTTCAAATCAAGGTAAAAGATATTCTCACTGCGAAGAGGATTTCATTCTAATGTATTCGCAATCGCTTAAAGAGATTGTAGATTCAATATCCGAGGTTTCAAACCCGGGGGAGGTTAAAAGTTTGATAGACCGCAGTATGCGTTGTTATTTAGAGTCCATTGCTTATCAAATCAATGGCACAATATCCCCGCCTGTAAATCGTTCGGATACCTTAATTCAGGCTTCTCTTCTTAGCTCATCCATTGCTAATAACCCACAATTACCCCACATAGAAAAGCTTCATTACTTGGTAGGAATGATTCTTGAGCAACAAGGTGGATTAATTGCGCGCAGCTATATGGCAACTCAGATGGATATCTCGCCTCAAGAAAATGATTATTGGTATCACCTAACTTTGGCTTTCTTGCATTACCTTGCGGGAGGATATCGGATTCAGGCGAAGACAATTGTCAATAACCTTAATTACGCATTACAACACACACAAAATGAGCAATATAAAAAAGCTTTCAGCGATATTAAGAGACTCTTTTCAGACCAATTCGATTATGAACGCGAAACATTCTTTATTCAAAAGGATAAGATAACAAATCTTATCCATCAGATTCATTCAAACCGAGTTGCTAACCTAACGGACCTCGGACTCAATAACGAGGCTAGATGGCTAGCACGAAGGGGAATAAATAACCCAGAAGCTATTTCTTTTTGGGCCCGATACTTGCAAGGATTATCTCTTCGAGGCATTACCACTTTCACAAAAGAACAGATTAATAAGGACTTTGATTCTTGGTTAAGGATTGATAATGATTTATTGGTTATTCTACCGACCGGTTCAGGAAAAACCATCATTGGAGAATTAAAAACGGCTCTTACCCTTGCAAACGGGAAGCAAGTAGTTTGGTTATTACCAATGCGCTCCTTAGTTCGGCAAACTCAAAAAGAAATGAGCAAGGCCTTTAATTCACTTAACATTACTGTCCAAGAATTGCCAACAACCGACGATTATATTCCTATGTTTACAGATATAAAATATACCGAACCGATGGTAGCTATCACAACGCCAGAGAAATTTTTGGCATTAATCCGCGTGAATGAGGGTGTATTAAATAATATTGGCTTGGTAGTTGTTGATGAGGCTCAAAACTTATTTGAGAATCGTGGATTTGCTATAGAATCAAATCTTTTCCAATTGAAAACTAATAATCCAGAATGCAAAATTATATTCTTAAGCGCCATGGTGGATAAAGCACCGAAATTAATCGAGTTTTATAATCGTCTTAGACCAGATAATGAATTGACACAGATCATTTCTTTGAACCGGCCAACACGTTGTTCTTATGGAGTTTTTACAAGTTTTCAAGATCAGACACAAATTCCTGCTTTTGTGTGTTATTCCGCATTAGAAAATGAGACTGAGAATTCACAACAACCTCGAACAATATATTTGCCTAAAACTAGAGGCAGGAATTGGCTTGATACCCCAACGCTAATTAGGAATTTCATAAAAAATTCTCAAAAGTCCAACCTAAAATCAATTATCTTTGTGAATAGAAAAGACTCCACTGAAACGAGAGCAAGGGAATTTTCAAGGGATTTAGAAGAAATTATTTATCCAGAAGAAGCGCTTTTCGATCTAGCCCGCATTACAGTTGAGCGCGGAACAAACTCACCTTTTGAAGAATCATTTAAACATGAAATCGCGCCACATCATGGATCGTTACCAAAAATTGAGCAGATTTTTATCGAAAAGTGGATCCGTAAGGGTTTTATTAGGCACGTTATAGCTACTCCAACTCTTGCTCAGGGAGTAAATTTACCATTTGATATAAGTATCATTACATTTTTAACCAGATATGAAAATGAGACGAGTAATGAACTATCCCAGGCAGAAGTTATGAATATGTTAGGGCGAGCTGGGCGTGCTGGGATGGTATCAGATGGATTAGCATTAATTGCTCAACAAAATTATCGAAGCGATAATGATTCCCGAGCAATTCTAAACCACTATCGTCGATGGTTTTTTCACACAGAGTCTTCGACTGATAGATTTATTGGATTATCCAGAATCTTAGTAAATCTTCTTAAAAATGATTTTGATCCCCAAAACTGGATAGAGGAATTGTCTGGATTTGACTTTAGCGAAGCAATGTCACTTAACATTTTGCTGGCAAAAGTATCCACACAAAATACAGAAGGGAATTTAGAGAACAAACTCAAGGAAGAAATCGAGAAATATCCGTCTATTAATGATTTGCAAAATAGTGTAGGTCCAGATCAAGATGTTTCGGCATTTTTCGCTGGAATAATGGCACCAATTATCGCTAAATTATCAGCTTATTCGGCAGAGATATTAAATACGATGGCCATAACAGGTCTACCAGCTGAATTTATCAACTCGCTGATAGAAAAACTACGTGTAGTAGATTTGAACGATATTGAGCAGCCATTAGATTTTGCAAACGATATTGTTGAACAAAGTTTAATGACATGTAGTGCTCGAGAATGGTTCATAAAGTTTAGAAAATTATCACCCACGAAATCGTTTGAATTTAACGAAGGCTTAACCGGTATCAAGGAATGGATGGCAGGAATTGCATGGAACGAAATAGCCGCAGGATTTACTAATAGTTTTGAAAACGATCTAATTTATTCAGGGAGTTTTCTTAATAACACGTTGCCTCAATTTGCCCAATTTTGGGGTTGTTTAGCAGTATGTGAAAAACTTCTTTTTGGTTCAGAGAGCCATCATTTTGATTTACTTCAGCCTTTTGTGCGGAACGGCGTGAATTCAAACCAAAAATTGATTATTTTAAAAGAGATTGGGAATAGTGATCGCGTGTTAGCTCATAAATTAGCCCCATTTTTCGCGATGAACGAAGAAGATAGCTTACAAGATATGCAAAAAAAAGTTCGACAACAGTTAAAACAGTGGAAGATAGACAAAGGAACGATACCTCCAGGTTTAGGACCGGGGGAAGTCATGGCAATAAGATCAATTCTAGATGATTTATATATTCCCTAGCTCTGCCATGAACAAGTGAGAGAAAATACTCTCATAAGTTGACCACTACACAAGGTAACTATGCCTGAATCCTTAACACAACCCACCATCAATCAAATCCGCCAGGAACTGAAGGAGCTCATCCTTCGTGACCTGCTTGGCCCGGCTGGCGGAGAAGAAGAGATCGTCGATGAAGCCTATGTCCGCGACCGTTATATTCTCGGTATGCTTGCCCCACGCGGGCAAAGTGTTATTCCTGAGGAAGAAGAGGATTTGGCAGTAACGGATGGCGATGATGAAGAAGGCGTGGTGGAGCCACCAACTATCCGCAATTCCACTATGCTACCTTCATCCATGGGGTTAACCTTTACTCTTGATGCTTCGGTCACGGCTATTCAGATCATAGCCCGCTGGGGTAGGTATGAACGCTTGGGCAGCGATGAACTTGGATTGGAGTTGGAGAGACCACATCCGGTTTGGAAACGCATACCGGTCGAAATGGTTTCCACTGCCATTGCGCTTAAACCTGGCCGCATGCCGCGCTGGATTCCTAATCCAAATTTCCATGATGTCTATGTAGATGGCCTGTTCCGCCTGCGAAATAAAGAATGGGTAACCACCCTCTTTCTGGTCAACGCCCAGGAAGAACCCAAAAAACTACGCGACACTGCTTGGTTGTTTCAGCCGGAATTAACCGTCAGAGCGCCAGATGGCGCTGCCATTTTCCGCCGACGTCGCACCCTGCATAACGCTCATGCTGATGAAGAAGAATCTGCGATGAGCATGCTCTACCGCGAACAGGTGGAATTTGCCGTTGGCCACGGCGTGGCAGTCCATGCCGAATTGGTTGCAGGGTCATACAACCAAGCAGTTTCGTTGAAAACCGTCATCGCACCTAGTTTTGAGTTGCCGAGCGTCACCTCGCCAACAAGCGCCGAGATTCCCGGTCTGGAGGGGTTGGTTCTGGACATGAAAGCCCTCTCTAATTTAACCGATCCTGCATTAACGGGGGCTCTAAATCCGCTAGTTTCAGCTTACGCAGACTGGATTGGGGGGTTGGAAACACAATTGAAGCTGGCCTTAAGTGACCTAGAACCTTATACCAACACCGCGCTGCAAACCATCGACATCTGCAAGCAAAATCTGAAACGCATTCAGGCTGGGATTGACCTTCTAGCAAATAACCCACTGGCTGCCGAGGCATTCCGCTTTGCCAACCGCGCCATGGCACTACAGCGTATCCACACCTTGCATACAGAATCGGTCCGCCGGGAGGAAGGAAAGACTCTGGATGAACTGGATGTGGAACAAAACCGCACTTGGTATCCCTTCCAGCTGGCGTTTATCTTGCTGAACCTACCCGGTCTGACGGACCCTCTTTCCCCGGAACGCAGCCATCCCACCCAGGCGGTGGCTGATGTGCTCTGGTTCCCCACCGGCGGTGGTAAAACCGAAGCTTATCTTGGATTGACTGCGTATACACTGGCCATGCGTCGCTTGCAGGGTATGATTGGTGGCTACGATGGTAGTGCAGGTGTGGCGGTGCTGATGCGCTACACTTTGCGCCTGCTTACCTTACAGCAGTTTCAACGTGCCGCTGCCCTCATTTGCGCCTGCGAGAGTATACGTCGGGAAGATCCGACGAAATGGGGAAATGAGCCTTTCCGCATCGGCTTGTGGGTAGGTCAGCGCAGTACCCCCAACTGGAATGCAGATAGTGACGAAATCGTCAAAGAGTATCGTAAAACTGGCTATTTCCGTTCCACAGCCACTGGCGGGCAGGGTTCACCTCACCAGCTCACTAATTGTCCTTGGTGCGGCACACCGATTAATCCCGGCAGTGATATCGTAGTAGAAACCTACAAACATGGTCAATGCCGGACGATCGTCTATTGCCCATCCAACTCCTGCTTATTTAATCAAAAGAGTGCTAAACGGGAAGGGCTACCCATTCTGGTGGTGGATGAAGAAGTCTACCGCCGGCTGCCTTCTTTGTTAATTGCCACCGTGGATAAATTTGCCCAAATGCCCTGGAAGGGTGAAGCTCAGATGCTTTTTGGCAGAATCAACGGTTATTGCAGCCGTCACGGTTACCGCTCACCGGATATCGAAGATAAAAACTCGCACCCGGCGGATAAGGTGTTTGGGCTCGCATCGGCTGAAACCGAGCCAAAAGGCTGTCTGCGACCGCCCGATCTGATCATTCAGGATGAACTACACTTGATCAATGGCCCCTTGGGAACCCTGGTCGGGTTATACGAGACCGCCGTGGATAACCTATGCGGTTGGGCGCTGAATGGGAAAACCGTCCGTCCCAAGGTGATCGCATCCTCTGCCACCATTCGCAAAGCCCCGGCGCAGATCCACAACCTCTATTTGCGGCAGACCAATATCTTTCCGCCGAATGGTCTGTTGATCAAAGATAATTTCTTCTCCCGCCAGCGAACACCGGATGAAAGCAATCCAGGGCGGTTGTATCTAGGCATTTGTGCTTCCGGTTCCCGCCTGAAAGTGGTGATGATCCGCTCCTATGTTGCGGCGTTATCAGCTGCACAACTGTTATATGAAAAATATGGCGGTCTGGTGGATCCTTATATGACACTGGTTGGCTACTTTAATGCCATGCGTGATTTGGGTGGTTTGCGCCGGGTACTTGACGATGCCATCCGTACCCGTTTGCGCCACATGGAAAAGCGGGGACTGGCCAACCGGAAACTAGATACTTACAGCATCAGCGAACTAACCTCCCGTATCGGTGCAACGGATATCCCGGAAATTCTGGATCGACTGGGGGCGACCTTCGACCCGATTCGGGAAGAAGAACGCAAGAAAAAACGTAAAGCCGGCGAGAAGGTTGCTTCATCCAGCTATCCCATCGATACCCTATTGGCCACCAATATGATTTCAGTCGGTGTGGATGTACCACGCCTTGGATTGATGGTCGTTGCCGGGCAGCCTAAATACACCAGCGAATATATTCAAGCCACCTCACGGATTGGCCGACGCTATCCTGGATTGGTCGTGACAGTATACAACTGGGCGCGTCCGAGAGACTTGAGCCACTATGAGCGATTTGAGCATTATCATGCCACCCTATATCAGCAGGTCGAAGTCTTATCTGTTACCCCATTCTCACCTCGTGCAATTGACCGAGGGTTGACAGCCCTTTTAGTGTCATTCCTGCGCCTCTATGGATTTGATTTCAACAGCAACGAGAGCGCGGCGCTATTGAAACGGGATCACCCCACTGTGAAATTGGCAGTTGATGAAATCTGCCGGAGAGCCGGCCTGGTAACGGGGAACATTCAAGTTGAACAGGATGTGCGAGCAGAACTGACCAGCCGCATTGATCACTGGTTGGCTCGGGCAGCCAAGCTTGCAGCCGGCGGCTCAAAACTTGGGTATAAAGGTAAAGGAGACGGACGAACATTGGCGCTCCTAGAAACGCCCAACAAACAGGTGAGGGATTTGTTCACCTGCCTGACCTCCCTTCGGGATGTCGAACCTTCTGTGAATCTTGTGTTGAACAACTATGAAATTGAGATTCCTGATGTTGGCACGGGGACGCCTCAAGAACAGGAGGCGCCCCAATGACCCAACCAAACAACATTAAAGTTGGCGAGCTCAACCCATCCCAACTTCTTTATACTTATGGAGTTGGAGCAATTGTCGATTTACCTCATCTATCTGCCATTGTTTCAGGTCTGGATGATTGGCCGGTTGATCCCGCATACGTTCGTGAAATACAGGAAGAACGGCTGCTCTATGCAATCAAAAGCGAGTTGGGAAATCAGGTGCAGCGGTTGTTGTCCCTGCCTACTGTTCCGGATGAAGGAGGTAAACCAAATCCATTCGATAAGGAAGCGCATATTGGGGTTCCGGTTAGTACCTTCCCTAAATGGCTGGTTTGCCCCTCGTGTCAGATACTTGCTCCCACCCACTCCGAGCTATTTGAGTTGAAGGTAGATTACTACCATCCAGATAGGACCCATTATGAACATGTAAACTGTCAAAGGGCGAATAAACCTACAGTGTTGCCTGCCCGCTTCCTGGTTTGCTGCGAAAATGGACATTTGGATGATTTTCCCTGGGTTGAATACGTTCACCATTTTGACCCAACTAAATATGATCACAAGAGCTTGACCTTATCAGAATACGGTCCGTCTGGTGAAGCACGTGACCTTTATGCCGAGTGCAATATTTGTGGAGAAAAACGACAATTGGCTGAAGCCTTTGGACGGGAAAATCGTGAAAAGATGCCCATCTGCAAGGGACGCCGGCCACACCTTCATGATTACGACCCGGATGGATGTGATCTCCATGTGCGCGCGATCTTGTTGGGCGCAAGCAATATCTGGTTTCCGTTTATTCTCAATACAATTTCCATCCCCACCACCGCTGATAAATTGGATAACTTGGTAGCGGAATCATGGGGCGAATTGAGTCTCGTGGAAAAGGCTGATGAATTGGCTTACCTAGAGAAATGGGGAAAACTGAAAGCATTTTCGGAATATTCTCTCACCGACCTATGGAACGCCATCGATAAGAGAAGATCCACCTTGCCATCCAATGATGGTAACGAGCATAACAATCTTCTACTACCGGAGTGGACTGCATTCATATCTCCTAACTCACAAAACCAAACCACTGATTTCAGGTTAAAACCCGTTGATCCACCCCAAAAATACAAAGATGTATTCTCGCAGATCGTTCTGGTTGAGCGGTTGCGCGAAGTAAGAGCATTAGTTGGATTCACCCGTATTGATTCTCCTGGAGAGATGGCTGAAAGTGACGAAGAAGAAATCCATGCTATTTCACCGATATCCAGGAAAAAACCAAATTGGATTCCTGCAATTGAAGTGCGAGGAGAAGGCATTTTCCTTCAACTTAAGGAGGAAGAAATCCTTAAGTGGTTAGCTAAACCGGCGATAAAAAACTGGGAAGCAATGTTTTACCAGGCACATCTCGAATGGCGTAAGAATCGCATGATCGACAAACCAGAAGCCAATTATCCAGGTTTGCGGTATGTCCTACTTCATTCATTCAGCCATGCTCTTATGCGTCAATTTGCCATGGAATGTGGCTACACCCAGGCAAGCATCCGCGAGCGGATTTATTCAAATAACCTTGGACAAGCAGGCGTTCCGATGGCTGGGATTCTTCTTTACACATCCGCTCCTGATTCGGATGGCACACTGGGGGGGCTTGTAAGTTTAGGTGAGCCCCAGAATCTGGAAAGACATATTGATGCTGCTCTGGAAGCTTGTGGCCTTTGCGCTTCCGATCCCACCTGCGCTGAACACATGCCTAGTTATGGAGCATCCACGATCCATGCAGCAGCCTGCCATTCCTGCTTGTTCTCTCCTGAGACTTCCTGTGAGAAAGGCAATCGTTATCTGGATAGGTCCGTAATGATTGCAACTGTTAACCACGATGACCACCGATTCTTTGACCATGGATAAACCTTTATTAGCCATTCTGATATCCGAATTTGTTAAAACCGCACCTCTAGAAATTGTTCGGGAGGTTGCGATTGAGTTTGAGAATTGGGGAGATCCCCCGACGGATTTTGAGAAGATAAAACTGTTGTCATCGATCCATAGCCCCCAAACCAAATCGAATCTAACTAAGATGATTGATTGCTGGACAGCATCATACCCGACCATAAGTCCACAAAGCTTTGCATTATCCATTCAATCGTCATTGATAACTTACCAAGCTTGTAATTCTTCCTCTATAGAATTGATTTGGACTGGACCGGAGGATTCGTCTACAAGTTTTCGACGAACAGATCAAGCATTGCTCGAGCTGATTGCTGAAGCAAAAGAACAACTACTGGTAGTCAGCTTTGCAGTCTATAAAGCCAAGCCAATTATTGATGCTATCGAAAAAGCTATACTTCGAAATGTAAAGGTGACCATTTGCCTGGAGGATTCAAACGAAACACAGGGAAAAATATCAGTTTCTGGTTCAAAAGCTTTCTCGAGTAGTATTTTCAAACTCGCATATTTTTATACTTGGCCTATCGAAAATCGTCCACATACCCACGATGGTAGATTTGGTTCTTTGCATGCCAAATTAGCGGTTGCAGATCAGAAAAGATCATTTATTTCGAGTGCCAATCTGACCGACTACGCCATGGGATTAAATATGGAGTTGGGGGTTTTAATCGAGGATGGGGCGATTGGAGAACAGATCACCAGCTTATTTAATAATTTGATTCAGAATTCCATCCTCAGAAAATATCCATAAGAGCGTAATTGAAAGTTTATTGATCCCTGATTACATTATTTATAAGGAATATTCTAGTATTCTGTCCAAACGCTCTGTCAAAACGCTCTGTCAACGTTAAGTAGAAATGTCCCCTGAATCCGTTAAGTTAGAATGTCCCCTTTTGGGACATTTAGTTTATTTGGGTAATTACGCCAGGGATGATTTGGAGCAGGGATGCCAGGCTTATGTTGGTACTTGAGGCTGCTATTGATGTGTTTAGCAGGGACGACTTCGGATTGTTTGGCCTGTTTGTGGAAGGTGGTGAAGGGCAGGGAATTGCCTTTGTAGAGGATCGAGACATTTTGGTGGGCATCCAGGGAAATAGTAACGGGGGCTTTACGCATGGCGTAGGAAGGGCGCTTGACCTGGATCTGGTAGACCACCTTTCTGAACTGGAGGGTCAGGTTGTTGGAGAGGACCCGGGATTCGCGCCAGGTGAAGATCCGTGACAGGTTCTCGGATTTGGCAAGGGGCCGATGAGCGTCATGGGAACTCCTGGGTTGAACAGCGAAGCGGCGATTGAAATCGTCGATGAATTCAGGGAGGAAGGCATTCCCGGCCTCCCAATCTGAGATACCGCGCAAAC
>Ga0182021_10007399_pt1 | contig 13016 bp, 7 predicted proteins | sample 612E3MmetaG_FD_120493 | JGI IMG/M metagenome (GOLD analysis project Ga0182021, IMG submission 120493) | Permafrost microbial communities from Stordalen Mire, Sweden - 612E3M metaG (Illumina Assembly) | ecosystem: Environmental > Terrestrial > Soil > Wetlands > Permafrost | place: Sweden... | reverse complement strand
TCGAGTGATTTCGCCAAAACCGGAGTCATGCAATGGACAAACGTACCGTGGCAATCAGGCGTAATTAAGGTCATCGGCATGAACGGCGGCAAAGAGGTTGCCACAGACATCATCAAGACTGTGGGTGCGCCCGCGAAACTTATGCTCAAGCCCGACCGTACTATCCTCGAAGCTGATGAGTCAGATGTTTCCTGCATCGAAGTGGACATTTGTGATGCAGACAATAACACCATTTGCACCGCATCCAACCCGGTTCAGTTCACGATGAGCGGTCCGGCGCGTAACGTTGGCATTGCCAGCGGTGACTGGACAAACGACGAGCCTTACAAAGGAATCAGCCGGAAAGCATACCAGGGAAAAGTGTTGATCGTTATCCAATCGACCCTGGTTCCCGGAACGATCAATCTTACCGTGACCTCACCGGGTTTAACCCCGGCGACCTTGACCTTAAAAACCAATTAAATTGAAAGATGAAGCTAAAAAGACCGGAGTAATAATATGAGAAATTCAATAAGCAAATTCGACACAAAACCTGCTCAAATAAGAATAAATAATAAATCAGCGGGATTAATCGTCTTGCTTTTACTGAGTTCATCGATACTCATTGCACAAAAAATAAATGACTTTGAAGTAAAATCACCGGATGGAATCGTCAGTCTTTATGTAACAGCGGAAGCCAAACTTCAATGGTACGTTCAGCACAATGGACAGCAGATTATCGCGCCTTCTTCAATTTCATTGCAACTGGTGGATGGCGAGGTCTTGGGTGATAACGTAAAGATTATCTCATCCAAAACTGAAAAAAAAGATTCTGTAATCACTGCTATAAATTATAAGAAGGCAAGCATTTCAGATCAGTATACTCAAATTACAATAAATTGTGAAAATGACTTTGGCGTAATTTTCAGAGTGTACAATGATGCCGTTGCATACCGGTTTTTTACAAAGAAAAAAGGTGAGATCATTATTAAGAATGAAGAAGCCAACTTCAATTTTACCGACGATCACAAAGCATTCATTCCTTATATGTGGGATTATAGGGGAGGAAAAATATTTAACTCTTCTTTTGAAGCGCTCTATCATGAAATCAACATCTCTCAATTCTTAAAAGACTCGCTGGCATTTCTTCCTGTGTTAGTCGATGTCGGCAATAATAAAAAAGTTGTTATTCTCGAAGCAGACCTTGAAGATTACCCCGGTATGTATCTGAATATTAATCAAACGCGCAAAGGATTTATGGGAATATATGCACCATATCCATTAGAATCACAATTAGGTGGATTTGGAGGCATCAATTATATCCCAACTAAAAGAGCCGATTATATCGCAAAGACGACAGGTGCCCGTAATTTCCCATGGCGAGCAATTGCCATCAGCCAGAGTGACAAAGAATTATTGAATAATGATATTGTGCAAAAGTTAGCTTCACCTCCAAGAATAACTGATATCTCATGGATCAAGCCGGGCCAGGTTGCATGGGATTGGTGGAATAATTGGAATATCTCTCATGTCGATTTCAAAGCCGGTATCAATACGCAAACATATAAATATTATATTGATTTTGCTGCGGCAAATAAAATTCCCTATATCATCATGGATGGAGGTTGGTCTGAGGCATTAGACCTTACGAAAGTCGTACCTGAAATTAGTCTTCAGGAGATTTTAAATTATGGCAAACAAAAAGGGGTGGATGTAATTCTTTGGGCTTCATGGTATGCTGTTACCCGGCAAATGGAAAAAGCTTTTCCACTCTATTCTAAAATGGGTGTGAAAGGTTTTAAAATTGATTTTGTCGACCGCGACGACCAAATTGCAGTAGCTTCATTATATGAGATAGCGAAGAAAGCGGCAGAGAACCATTTGCTTGTTGATTACCATGGTATTTTCAAACCAACAGGTTTACAAAGGACGTATCCAAACGTTATTGGTTATGAAGGTGTCAAAGGACTAGAGAATTATAAATGGGCTATCGAAGATCAGCCACGCTATGTTGTCAGCATTCCCTACACACGCATGATGGCAGGCCCAATGGATTATACCCCCGGCGCGATGAGGAATGCCGTCAAAGCAAACTTTAGGCCTATAAACGATAATCCGATGAGTCAGGGTACCCGATGTCAACAATTGGCGATGTATGTTGTTTTCGAAGCGCCGCTCCAAATGCTTTCGGATAATCCTACTACTTATATGAAGGAGCAAGAGTGCACCGATTTTATTACTAAAGTTCCAACAACATTTGATGAGACCGTACCGATGGATGGAAAAGTGGGAGAATACGTAGCTCTCGCACGTAAAAAGAGAAATACATGGTATGTCGGGGCAATGACTAATTGGAATGCACGAGATTTAACGCTTGACTTTTCATTTTTGATCGAGGGAGTGTATCAAGCAGTAGTTTTTAAAGATGGCATCAATGCAGACCACGAAGCTACTGATTACAAAAGAGAAGTGATAAAATTTTCATCTGGTGATAAATTGAATATTCATCTTGCACCCGGCGGGGGCTGGGCTGCTCGAATAGAAGAACTAAAATAATCGGAGCCATATTCTATACAGCAAATAAAAGCCTTTGGATATTAGCATAGGCAAACATCCAAAGGCACATCGTATAGTTGCTGACAAAGATTACAAAAAAACGATCCAATTTAAAACCATAACTTGGAGTGAATATGAAAATATTCTGTGTTCTGTTTATCTCACTGTTTGCCTATTCCTGTCTTATGGGCCAAACTCTTGAACTCCCGGCACCACAGAAAACCGGAGGGATGCCTCTTATGGAAGCTTTGGCGAAAAGAGTTACAGTCAGGGCTTTTGATACGACAGACATTTCACTGCAGCAGCTGTCTAATTTGTTATGGGCATCGTTCGGAGTTAATCGCCCGGATGGCAAAAGAACAGCGCCATCTGCCAACAATAAACAGGAGGTTGATATTTATGTGCTTTTAAAAAAAGGCGCGTATGTGTATGACGCTCAAAATAATAAGCTCAATCAAGTTACGCCGGAAGATCTTCGCAGTCAGGCAACCGATCAACGCTTTGCTGATGCACCCGTCCAATTAATTTTTATAGCTGACTTAGCAAAAAGAGGAGGAGGTTCAGAAGAAGGTAAGTTAAACGCTGCGAACATTGACTGTGGCTATATTTCACAAAACACATATTTGTATTGTACCTCTGAAGGTCTAGTTACAGGAGCGAGAGGTACAGTCAACCGTGATGCTTTGATCACCAAACTCAATCTGAGATCCGACCAGAGAATTCTGTTAGCGCATTCGGTCGGTTTTCCTAAAAAATAGAACCTTCTGGACATTATAAAAATGGAAAAGTTAAAGTACTATCTAAACATCGTCGTATCACTGATATTGTTTTTATTCCTCTTTGCCGGGGCACTACTAAGACATACGGGAGAAATCAAACATTCATTTTTATGCGCAGACTACACTCAGGGAATAGTCTGTATTATATCGGATGACGGAAAATTATTATGGCAATATCCGGCAGAGCGTAGCAATGATGTATGGGCTTTACCCAATAGAAATATTTTATTTAATACAGGTAATGGCGTTAAAGAAGTTACGCGGGACAAAGAAGTAGTTTTCTCATACGAATCGAAAAGTGAAATTTATGCTTGTCAGCGGCTATCGAACGGCAATACTTTTATTGGTGAATGTAATTCAGGTCGATTACTGGAAGTTAGTCCTGATGGCAGCATCATGAAAGAAATAAAACTCCTACTCGACAGCGTCGATGGTGGACATTCTTACATGCGTAATGCCCGAAAGCTTAAAAATGGAAACTATCTTGTTGCACACTATGGTCTCGATAAAGTTTGCGAATATGATTCATCAGGCAAGAAGGTTATGGAAATACCCGTTACAGGAGGTCCTCACTCTGTCATCCGTTTGCCTCAAGGCAACACATTAATTTCTTGCTCCGACCATAACGGCGAACCACGCATTGTTGAAATGGATAAAAGAGGATTAATTGTATGGCAATTATTAAAAAATGAACTTCCGGGCATTGAACTTAAATTTATGACTGGTATGCAATGCCTTCCGAATGGAAATTTGCTTCTGACAAACTGGTTGGGCCATAACCAATTCGGGAAAGCCCCGCATGCATTCGAAATTACCCGTGATAAAAAAGTAGTATGGGTATATAACGATACTACGTTCCTAAAAACAATGTCGAGCATTCAGGTATTGGATTTGAATGCTGATTTTAGTAATGATAACGTTTTGCACTAAACACCTCTAATTAATGTGTCCTTAATGAATATGAACCGTACGCTCTTCAACGGGATGGTCACGTGAAGGCGTCGTATGATTCTTTTCAAATTGAGATCCATACGTTTGCAGATAGTGTTATTCATGAACTGGAAGAAGTACTGATTAACGAAGGTACCGTATGTGGTCTTCACATTGTATACGTGGGCATGGCCCCCTTTTTTATCTTCAATGGGACGACCTAAACCATTTACTACTCCGAATATCCCTGCCAGCACTATTCTTGATTCCCACCTTTAAAAAAATCTATTTCCATCGAACAACCATTGTTCCAGACCGGCGAATTGGTTGCACGGAAAAGCATGGAGGGAGTTTCTCTTAAAACGGCTTGCAGAGTATCAGATCAATCGGAATTATCCATCGAAAGATGGAACAAGCAGAATGTTACGGTATTTGCGATTCGGATGTATTTCGATTCTGGAAACGGTGGAAGATCTGGAGAATCTTAAAACCAAAACGGAAGAAAGCAATGGAAGGTAGGAAAGGATCGAAAAAAACGATGATTCGATTAATAAGTATTGAGATAAATTAATCTGGCGAATTTCCCAGAAAAGCTACGATCAAGAACCATTCTATAACTCATGAAAAATAAATACTACCCCCAAAATCGATCTTATTATTTCTATAAATATTTCCTTTTTAATATTGGTCGAAGTGTGAATTTTGTGTTTGTAACCTTGTATCCCGATCTCGATTTTAACGGCATATATTTTGACTGATTAGATGGTGGCTAAGCCGCACTTCATCATGAAAACATATTGATTCGAGAGTGTTACCAGAAAGGTTGTATTTGGTCTGATGAACAAATACCTTCTATAGTAATTCTGCAAGGTGTATTATGAAAATAACAACCATGAAACTGTTCATATTGTTCTATGTTCTTTCACTCGTGCGATTAACTGCTCAGACACCGCCTTATCTGGACTCCACTTTGTCAGTGGGTCAACGGGTAGATGATTTGTTGAGTAGAATGTCGTTGGATGAGAAGATCGGACAGATGATGCAGGTTGATTTAAGCACTGCCGGATCCAATCCCTCAATTGTCACGACGTACTTCATGGGTTCGGTACTCAGCGGCGGCGATGCAGACCCGGCAGCGGGAAATTCGGCAACGAGCTGGGCTAATGCGTACGACTCGATGCAGGTGTATGCAATGAAGACTCCGTTGAAAATCCCGATGATATATGGGATCGATGCCGTTCATGGGCATAACAATGTTCTTGACGCCACTATTTTTCCGCACAACATTGGTTTGGGTTGTACGCGAAATCCGCAGCTAGTAAAAGAAGCGGCGAGAGTCACTGCTGAAGAGATAGCTGCAACAGGAATTGATTGGACATTCGCGCCTTGTATTGCTGTCCCGCGAGATGAGCGATGGGGAAGAACTTACGAAGGATTTGGTGAAACACCTGAACTAGCGCAACAACTTGGTTCGGCAGCTATAAAAGGGTTGCAAGGTGATTCGTTGTCCGGATCAACAAGTATTCTCGCGTGTGCAAAGCATTATCTAGGGGATGGGGGAACGAACGGAGGAGTCAATGAGGGAACTACTGAATTAGACGAAGCTTCAATTCGCAAAATTCATTTGCCTGGATACATCTCTGCCATCGATTCCGGCGTTGGAAGTATTATGGTATCATTCAGCAGTATCAACGGGCAAAAAATGCATGGAAATAAATATTGGCTTACCGATGTTCTAAAGGGAGAACTACATTTTCAAGGATTCATTGTTTCCGATTGGGCGGGTATCGATCAGCTTGGGAGTGATTACAAGCAATGTGTCGATAGTGCTATCAATGCAGGAATAGATATGGTTATGCTCCCGGTACGCTATAATGATTTTCGTACTGCTATGCGAAGTCTCGTGGGTGAAGAAAAGGTGACAACTACACGGGTTGATGATGCTGTACGAAGAATTCTGACTGCCAAATTTAAGCTCGGATTATTTGAAAGGCCTTACACCGATCGATCGCTTTTGCCTCTTGTCGGTTCCGCTAAGCATCGCGCCGTTGCCCGTCAATGCGTGCGCGAGTCAATCGTGCTGCTGAAGAAGAAAGATAGAGTACTGCCGTTGCCGAAGACGGCTAAACGAATACTTGTTGCAGGTTCCAATGCAGATGACATTGGCAACCAGTGCGGAGGTTGGACAATTAATTGGCAGGGACGAAGCGGGAATGTTACAACAGGAACGACCATCCTGCAGGGAATGAAAAATATTGCTCCCGGCGTTCAAATTGATTATTCCAAGACAGGGGACTTTACGGATTCAACAGCCGATTATTCTGTGGTGGTGATTGGCGAAACGCCATATGCCGAAGGAAGTGGTGATAATAACGATCTCGGCATTGTTAAGTCTGATGTTGAATTAATAAAGAAAATGAAAAGCTATAGTGCACCTGTTGTGGTGATCTTGGTATCAGGCAGGCCGCTGATCATAGAAAAAATTCTACATTATTCCGACGTCATCTTTGCCGCATGGCTGCCCGGCACAGAGGGAGAAGGAGTGGCGGATGTTCTATTTGGAGATTATCAACCCAAAGGACTTCTTTCTCATACCTGGCCGATGACTATGGAGCAAATTCCAATAAATTTCGGAGACAGTGCATATTATCCATTGTTTTCATATGGTTTCGGAATTACATCAACAGCAAATTCTCCATATGGTTCGGCGCCAACATGCCTTTCATCTATTATAACACCTGATGGTCGTCATTTCGAGTTGACATTTAATAAATCAATGAAGGGTCCGTCATCATCCCAGCAGAATTTTATTATTACGCGAGGCTGGGGTGTGCTAAACACTTCGACAAAGCTTTCTTTAAAAGGAGGTGACAGCACAACAATTATTGTCGAAATGGATTCAGCATTTTATTTGAGAGATGATGTTGGGACAATTTCTTATGCATCAGGCAGGTTAGAATCTTTTGATGGTGGTGTACTTCAGCCATTTAATTCTATGAGGGCTTATAACTGGGTGCGGCCGGCCGCGGCCACAATTCCGGCGAGAATTGAAGCAGAAAATTATAATGACATGCAGGGTATCCAAATTGAACTGACAAACGATATTGACGGTGTCTCGGACATCACGAGTATTGATTCTGGTGATTGGTTGGAATATTCAATAAACGTGAATACCCAGAATTATTATTATATATCGTTGAGGTATGCGAGCGAATTCGTAGCAGGACAAGTGCAGTTTTTGATCAATAAAATGATCCCTATATCAAAATCACTGCCAGTAACCGGCAGTTGGCAAACATGGAATACCATAAACCAGAGGGTCGGATTTACCGCCGGTGAACAAACACTTGGAATAAAAGTGTTGCAAGGAGGATTCCATCTGAATTGGCTTTCGATTACAGTCAACCCTACATCTGTCGATGACCAAAGTCTGGTTCCTTTGACAAATGCGTTAGAACAGAATTTTCCCAACCCATTTAACCCTGCGACGGAGATAACGTATTCTATAAAAAATGATGGAGTCATCCAGTTACGTGTATTCAATCTTCTGGGGCAGGAGGTAAAAATTCTTAAGAATGAGTATCAATCTGCGGGTTCCCATTCAATTCGTTTTGATGCATCAGGTTTGGCAAGCGGGGTGTATTTCTATAAACTCCAAGCCATCAATTTCAGCGCTGTGAGGAAATTGCTACTCTTGAAATAACTTCCGTTGATACATCCTTATTCGAACAACGAGGTGCCAGCATTTGTAATGCTGCGTAAGCGAGAATACTTACCTGAGTAAAAGTAATTTCTTTACCAATAGTTGTCCTTTCCATGTGAGTCTTGCAAAATAAACACCGCTGGATAAACCATCACCATTGAAGGTGTTCTGATGTAATGTTCTTGCTTTTGCAATACCATGGAAGAGCGTTGTGATTTCATCGCCTAGAAGATTGTAAATTTTGAGAGTAGCCTCTCCGTCATCAGGAACAGAAAAGGGAATCGTTGTAGATGGATTGAAAGGATTAGGATAATTGTCGAACAAAGAGAATGTTCGTGGAACATCTCCTCTGGTACTTCCGATAATGCCGGTCGGTGAGACAACGCCAAACATTTGCAGCTCTTTAAGATTATATCCGGAAGCCGTAGAAGCTCTCTTATCTAATTGCAGCCAAAAATAACGGCATTCAAGATCGAGGCTGTCGTGAGTGTATTGATTCCCTGTACCGTCGAGCACCTGTTTTGCCAATGTCCACGAAGAATTGTCGGTAGAAATGACGATACGGTACTGCATGGCATAATTTGTTCCCCATGAGAGGAAAATCTTTTTGATTCGGAAAACTTGCTGCAGGTCAATTAATATTTTTATTGAACTCACAGAAGCACTTGCCCATTGAGTATCAAAGATTCCATCAACAATCGCAAGAGGTGAGGACATACTGTCATCAGGCGTAACTGTAATTGGTTTCTGAAGGGCGCGATTGAGAGATTCTCCCGGTATAACATTAAGCACGACTTGAGACGAATGACTCTCTTCGCCTGAAGTTCTCAGTGTGTAAAACGTTGTTGACTGAATGTGGACATCCAAAGAGTCATAGATAGAAACAGGAGTATTGTTCAATGTAGCCTGGGATCCTTTAGCAGTACGCCAAATGAGTTTAGCCGGATCACCCGCCCCAATAGCGACAGGAACTCCTTTGAAAAAAATAATTGTACCGGAAGGGTATATACGAATTGTCAATCTCGAGGCATCTGTAACATCGCCGCTTGACGTAAGTACATACTCGGTCGTAACATTTGGTGCTATGGCAAGAATTCCTTTCATTGGCACTAAAGTACCATTAAGGAATGCCACTGAACCCGCAGAAGTTGTCCATGAAAGTACGGTTGTGTCGCCGGCGTCGATCGTCGGTGTTGATGCAGAGAATGCATACACCTTTCCCGATGCTTGTGTCACATCCAAATCATCCGGATACAAGTTGAAGAGATCATTCATTGCATTACGTGTAAGTGATTGTTGAGCATCATTTGGGTACCATTGCCATGTCAACGCGCCTGCATATCCATTTGAATAAAGATTTCGATAAAGGTTTCTATAGGAAATTCCAAACGTATTTTCGATGTAAAACTCGGCAAGTACAACCGGCTTATCGAGCTGCCAATAAGAAGCAGGATGGTGGAATGGCGACAGTGCTGTCCCCGCCCAAGAGTAATAGTGCACGGTGTAGAAATCGAGTGTGCCGAGCGAATCGCCCCCATATGCAATCAAACGATCATCCCGGTAATAGTTCTGATCTTGCGCAGCAGCGTTAAACCGTGTGATGATCTCTTCAGCGCTCACTTTGGCATTATATCGTAAAGCGAATTCATTCTCAATTCTTGCTTTCTCCTCGGCAGTCATTGATTGCAGAATGGATTGAATGCTCGCGCGCTTTGCCAATGGTGTAACATCTGTCAAAACTTTAAACGCCCATGCACCAGTTGTAACTTTGGCGGTGGAATCAGTTCGATGTATTGCACCTGTAACTTTGTTCACAAAACGTTGTATATTCGCCATCGGTATATCGGCACTTGTTAGATCCGGCCAGCCATATTCGATGCTCATTCCTTCTGCTTCATTAAAAATTTCCCACGCGATAATTGCAGGATGATTTTTGAGGGCAGATACCATCGGAATGAGTGCATTGTCGATATAAGCTTTCAAATTAATTGTGTCGTTCAACATTAATCTATTGCGACTATTGACTGTTTCGCTATTGTTGTTCTGGAGCATATCGAACGACCATAGACATAAAATGAGTCCGACTTTTCGTTCCCAAGCTAAATCAAGAATCGTTTTTAGATCTGATATTGTATTGATACCCGGACCAGTCACAAGTCCGTTAGCATCAAATGCGGGACTGCTCTGGCCATTAGTGTGAAGCCAGAATCTCATTGCGTTTCCATGATTGGCATGAACAGAATCAAACATGGTATGAAATGCAGTAAAATTCGTATTGTCGGGCCCGATGTCGCGCGCAAAGTTGACCCAAGCAATGTTTGATCCGCTCAGGAATAATTGCCTGTCGTTGTATGATATTCTTGATTGAGCACGAAGCGGCGTAAAAAAGACAAGTTCTAAGCCGAAAAGAAGGACTCCCATCCACCTGAGTGTGGTTGACTTGTTGGTATGGAGTTTGTGCATATTCATCATTGTATAAGGAATAATGTAATTATTAGATCCTTACGCAAAAAGGCAATTCCGTGTATTATTAAAGATTTCAACACAAAATGATACTCTAGTTCCTACAAATATTACGCCAAAAATTCTTACTCTTTTAAGCTTGGATCGAGCTTTGGGGAGAACTCTGTTTATTATTTTGATAAAATTTATGAATAAGACAATGTGAATTACTCTCTCATTCTTTTCGGTCTATGGTTTAGTTGATTTTTAATAGAAGATGTAACAATGGAGTCATGATATCTGAAAGTGTATCATGAATAGTGAATATTTGAAATAGTATTCAGCCGTTGCAGTTCTCAGATTGTCCAACAAAAGATTTTTTTGAATGATTTCCTAGTGATAGTTTTTTTATATAACTTAATCGATAATTAACAAAGGAGATTTGATATGAAATCCATTTGTAGGGTTTTTTTGTTTGCTATTGTATCGCTCTCTTTCACCGCTTATTCTCAATTGACGCAAATCCGGGTTGCGTGCATCGGTAACAGTATAACACAGGGCGGCACGGAAACATGGCCCCATGCGGCATCGGTGATATTAGGTTCTCACTATAACGTAATAAATTATGGTGTAGGCGGCACAACAATGTTGAAAAAGGGTGATCTTCCATATTGGAATCAAACTCAGTTTTATGAGGCACAAGACTTCAATCCGCATATTATTTTCATTTCACTTGGTACTAATGACAGTAAACCGCAGAACTGGCAATATGGGAGTGAGTTCTATAGTAACTACATAGATTTTGTCAATACATTTCGAAAGAACGGGCGAAAACCTCAGATCTATGTTTGTTTTCCACCGCCAGCGTTCATAGATAATTTCGGTATTACAGATTCTATAATACATAATCAGATCATTCCTCTTATCGACTCTGTTCGCAGAGTGGAAAATGTACTCTTGATCAACTGGAATCAACTGATGGATACGATGGCGGCCTATTGTGATGATGGTATTCATCCTATTAGAGGTTATGGGATTATGGGCGGTTGGGCGGCTGATTCAGTTTTAAATAGTCCTGCAGGTTTTATTCGAACGTTTAATGCAAGTCCGCAAAAATATGAACAAGGAGATTCTGTCATCCTGTATTGGGAGACCAGCCATAGTTCACAGGTTACACTGAACGGAGTACCGGTCAATGGAACAGACTCGATGATTGTGTATCCAACAGGGACAGTTCCATATACGCTCATAGCACATGGAGAATTTTTCGCAGACACAAGTACTCTCACACTTGAGTATCTTTCTCCCGGAACGGTAAAGTCATTAACGGCAAATCCTCGTGTGCTGGAACGTGATGCCGGTGATTCTAGTCTCGTGCAATGGACTACATCAAAAGGTTCAACTGCTAAATTTGAAAATATTTCAGTGCCGGCCAATTTTTCTGTCTATGTTTCCCCTGTATCGACAACGACGTATACACTTGTAGCAAACGGGAATCAAGTTGATACCGCACAAATTATCATTCCGGTGTTGGATGCGGAACTTATTAACCGCACCCTCTATCAACCAGTAAAGGCGTATTCGAGCATGAGGGGAGCGCCACCAGAAAATGTTGTTGATGGTGATACTGCGACATATTGGATGAGCAGCGAAACACAAACAGGGCAGTGGATTTATGTCGATTTAGGAAAAACACGTTCTATTGACAGAGTGGTTCTTCACTGGGGGTCGAGATACGGAGTGACATATTTTCTTCAATCGGTGGATACTCTGGGAAGAATAAAAAATATCTATACGACAACTGCAGGCGATGGAAATGTTGATGATATACAAGGGTTGAATGCGGCGGGACGGCTTGTGCGACTTCTTTGCAATGCTCGGAATGTATCCGATTCAGGGTACGTGCTCAAAGAATTCGAGGTGTATACACCGGCACACTCGGTTGGAGTTCAGGAACCTCCACCTTCTTTGCCTGTTGAGTTTTCTTTGTCGCAAAATTTTCCCAATCCATTTAATCCAACAACGACGATCAATTTTGCACTTTCAACCCGCAGTGCTGTTCGAATCGAGATCTTTGATGTGCTTGGGCGAAAGATCATTGAACTTGTGAATGGTGAACTCGATGCCGGAAACCACACAACACAATGGAAAGCCGATGTTTGTTCTGGTCTCTATTTTTACAGGATGGAAGCATTTCCAACAAATAAGCCCAGCGTCTCATTTACTCAAACGAAGGCTATGTTAGTTCTCAAATAGGATGACGATCAAAGGATGAGTTTTTATATTCAAGGTAATCTGTAAATTAGGAATATCATATATGAAACGACTTTTGATCTGCTGCATAGCTCTCGTTCAAGTGAACGGTATGCTCAACGCCGCAAATATCATTCCTGCGAGCCATCGGTACATTCAATATTATGGAAGATGGGATTTCTCAGATTCGCTGGCACCGACTCATTCCTGGCCTGGTGTGTATCTCTCTACAGAATTTGAAGGGACAAGCATTGGTGTGCAAATGAATGATAATTATTGCTACTACAATGTATTCATCGATGGAAAATTGTTTTCTGTGTTCAAAGGCATTTCAGCAGGTATTGCTTCTTATATATTAGCTTCAGGACTTCCTG
>Ga0182021_10007398_pt1 | contig 13016 bp, 11 predicted proteins | sample 612E3MmetaG_FD_120493 | JGI IMG/M metagenome (GOLD analysis project Ga0182021, IMG submission 120493) | Permafrost microbial communities from Stordalen Mire, Sweden - 612E3M metaG (Illumina Assembly) | ecosystem: Environmental > Terrestrial > Soil > Wetlands > Permafrost | place: Sweden... | reverse complement strand
CCGCGAGGTGATCACCCGAAGAAAGCGTTATTACGAAGTGCGAAGAAAAATCGAACAGGGAGAAATCGCCGAGATTAACGATCTTATCACATACAATCTCAATATCCGTCAGTTCGTTCAAGATCTCTTGGAAAAAACGGATGATCCTAAGCTGATAGCTGAATTCTATAAGGCTGTTCGCAAGATCACTGTACTCGATCCAACATGTGGATCCGCCGCTTTCCTTTTTGCTGCACTTAATGTTTTAGAGCCACTCTACTTCGCGTGTGTAACGCGAATGAGGGAATTTGTGGAAGATGCTGGAAAAGGGAAACATACCTTTTTTGAACAACAACTTGCCATTATTAATGCATCAGAACATCCAAGTGCAGAATATTTTATCTATAAGTCAATTATCCTTCATAATCTCTATGGTGTGGACATTATGAAGGAAGCGGTTGAAATCGCGAAGCTGCGTCTCTTCCTTAAACTCGTTGCCACAGTGGACGTGGACTACAAGAAACCTAATCTTGGACTTGAGCCGTTGCCCGATATTGATTTCAATATTCGCTCTGGGAATACGCTAGTGGGTTATGCAACGTTTGCCGATTTAGATAAAGGCGAACAGGGCGGCTTGTTTGGCGACGAAGAGAAACAAGCAATTCTTAGCGAAGCAGATGTTGTAAGTCGTGCGTACACACGGTTCAAAGACGCGCAGTTAGTGATGCACTCCGACCCGAAAACGTACAAAGATGCAAAAGATGAACTGAGCAAACGGCTTAACATTCTCAACGACAAACTCAATAAATATCTAGCTGTGACATACCTGGGGCCAAAGTATAGCAAAGCTGCCTACGAGAAGTGGCGCGATACGCATAAACCATTCCATTGGCTGGCGGAGTTCTATACAATTATTGCGCAAGGTGGGTTTGATGTGATTATTGGGAATCCCCCTTATGTAGAATATTCCGAAATCCGCAAGACTTATAGTCTAAATGGATATTCCACGATAGATTCTGGGAATGCATATGCGTATGTAATTGAGAGATGTTTCAATATTTCAAAGAACGGCTCAAGCCTAGGTATGATCATTCAACAATCTGGATTTTGCACACCTAGGATGAAAAGTTTTCAAGACCTTTGGCTAAATAATTCACAGTTTAAAAGCGTGGCATTCTTTGATGATAGACCAGGAAAATTGTTCGATGGACTTCAGCATATTAGGGTTGCTATTTGTATTTCACAAAAGGGGAACCCTACCGAAGATCTTGCAACCACTAACTATATAAAATTTTACACTGAGTACCGCCCGTTTCTTTTCCATACACTTTACTATGTCCTTAACAATAATTCGCGGAAAGGGACAAGCATACTGAAAGTCAATGATCGCATCGAGCACTTGGTAATTGACAAAACATGGTCTGCAAATCAATGTTTAAGTTTTCTACTAACAGAGACACCGAATAAAAACTTCGTTTACTATGGTTATGGCTACGGCTATTTCGGTAAGATTCTAAACTTTAAATCTTACTTCAAAGGTGAGAAAGTGAATTCATCAACTGGAGACAAATATATCTATGTTCGTCCTGATTACCATCGAGATATTGTGGTCGCCTTAATGAACTCAAATCTCTTCTATTGGTTCTATGTGAATTACAGTGATGGTCATAATTTCACGAAACATGTAATCGGTTCTCTTCCGTTTGAATACCCAAGTCAGAAAATAGTTGAACTCCTGAAAGAAAATACAAACGATTTGATGAGCAATCTTCGACAGAATGCTCAACGCAAACAAGCATACTATAAAGCTACGGGTGATGTCGTATATGAAGAATTCTACCCAAAGTTTTCTAAGTCCATCATCGATGAAATCGACCGCGTCCTTGCCAAACATTATGACTTTACAGATGAAGAGTTAGATTTCATCATCAATTACGATATCAAGTACCGTATGGGCAGAAACAGTGAAGAGGAAGATAATTGAGTCTAAAATAATATGGGATTAATGAAGGTAACTATCTATGGAGAAAAGAGAAAATAGACTAAGGATCGGAGTTCGTTTTTCTTTGTTTGCTACCTCATATGCACCTCTATTCGTTCTTATGATAATAGGGCAAATTGCAAAGAATCAAAAAGAACTTGAATGGGACAAGATCGTTCAAAAGGGGTTTTCTGGATTTGTCTCGATGTTCGGTTTATCGATGGTGCTCATACTGCTACTTATTGTTGGGTTTGGAGGTCTTTGCCTTTTTATAAAAAGGATCAAGCAAGCCGCGACAATTAGTGGAGTGCCTATCCGAGTCATAGATGTGAAAAACAGGAATAGCGAGGCGATCAGTTACATCGGGACATATATAATTCCATTCCTTTTTCAGAATTATAATTCTTCTTTCGAAATTCTGTCTGTCGGCATTCTCTTAGTTGTTATTTATTACATCTATATAAATTCAACACTAATGCTTATTAATCCAGTATTAAATCTTAGATATTCATTGTTTGAAATCGATTTTATCGATGACCTTAAGTCGATAAATCCGAAAGTCAAGGTTGGCCTTGTGATCACGAGAGAAAAATATCTTCAAGATGGTGATGAACTATTGATGAAAAATATTGGTCATAAACTATATTTTGCCATAACCAAGGAGGCCTAGATGAAAAAGAAGACAGACCAAGAACTTAAAGAAATTGAAAGTATCATCAATTCAATTGATCCGAAGGATATTAGATTATTATTCGTAACAAGACACGTGAAAGAAGATATCCCTCCTTCGCGTAAAACGCTCGATAAGCATTATTTTAAAGCGTGGCGGATAGATCTTCTGCCGGAATTACAAACATATTTTCTTGAATTGCTAAAACAACAGAAAGAAAGAACTTTCAACTCACCAAATCTTCAAGTCGATGAATATTCAGTTATTTCAGACGATCTTGGTGATAGAATATATACATATGCATTAAACAATGCCCAAGCATTTGAAGAGCTCGTAAACAATCAGATGCAAAAGGGTTTGGATATTCCTTACGTAAAATCTCTAAAAGATATTAATGAAGCACTTTGGGCGTATAGCATTATCATTGAAGATAAGAACAACAAACAGTTAATGTCTTTCCGAAGGATTACAAAGTCAAAAATTGCTATTGAAGAAGAGGGTTTGAAGCATCAACTTCTCTGTCTCTTTGATACCGATGATAGCAAATTACGGATACTGGATGGTGAATCGATCAAGTTTGATAACAAAGTTGATTGTCTTTTTTATGAAGGCAGATTTTTCGTTTTCCATAAAAGTTCATTTGAAGGTTTACTCGGAATGGAAGAAGAGTTTAAACAAAATGCAGAAATGATGATTCAGGAATTGAAAAAGACGAATTATTTTTCTGGACTAGAAATACTTGAAGATGAAATTTCTAGAAACCATCCTCTCTTGAAGAAACTGGCTCAAATATCAAGAAATGATGGATACAAGAATATTAGTAAGTCTAGAATTCAAAGTATGCAAAAGGTTGCCAAAAGATTTCATGAAGATCTAAAAGTCATTTCTGGGAAAATCGTCATTGAGGATAAAAAGGATGTTGATGTGCTCGTGAAGATGTTGGCAAAATATTATGTTGAATGCATGCAGACCCATGAACCCTTCGGTAGCTTTGCCAAGATCAGTTTGGCACAAATTGGGCAGAATAATTAGCACAGCTTTAAACAATTTATCGGAGGGGTTGATGATTCAATTAGGGAGATCAACAGATCAAGAATGGTCAGGAACAAAAGTCTTGATTTGGGGAAAGACTTATCCTGAATTAAGCTCCAAATATTATGAAACTGTCTGTACCGGTGGCACGCGAGAAGATGGACGGTTCATCAGATTGTATCCAATTCCGTTCCGATATCTATCAGATACAAAACTGTTCGCTAAATACCAGTGGGTTTATGCTCGCGTAAAGAAATCTAAAGAAGATCCACGTCCGGAAAGCTATAAAGTCGATCCCAATAGCATTATCCAGAATGATTACATTCCAACGGATAAAAAGGGTTGGGAGAAAAGAGCACAAGTTGTATTCCGCGACGGTTCCCATGTTTTCACGTGTGTTGAGGAGCTAATCGAAGAAAATAAAAGATCTAAAATATCTCTTGGTTTTGTGCGGCCAAAAGAAATCATAGAAGTGCTCATAGATAAACGACCTGAATCGGAATACAATGATTTTTTAAGAAAACTTAAAGCCAATGAAGAACGAACGCGTCAGAATGATCTATTCGGAGGGTTATCGGTAAAAGAGTTGAAATCATTGGAATATGTTTCGCATCGTTTCAAAATTCATTTTCATTGCGATAATTCCGACTGCAAAGGACATAAAATGTCTATCCTGGATTGGGAAGCATATGAACTTGTCCGTCGAGAGGGAATAGATAAAGCAAAAGCCAAGATTGAATCGGTCTTGAACATTAAAGAATATGATGTAGGTTTCTTCCTTGGTAATTTTCGATTATATCAAAATACATTCGCAATTGGAGGGATTTGGTATCCTAAACGATGCGAACAATCCTTAAACTATAATTTATTTGAATGTGCTAAATCATGAAGTTATCTGTTTTTACTCTTGGCTATGAAAAACGCTCCTTAGAAGAATATATCAAGATTCTGAAAGAACATAATGTAAAAATTGTACTTGATGTAAGAGAAAAGGCGTGGAGTCACAAACGCGATTTCTGTAAAACCCGATTTAAAGATGGATTGTCAAAGCATAAGATTCTTTACGTCCATGTTCCGGAAGCCGGCAATCCGAAAAATATCAGAATTAAATCAAAATCCTCCGAGCATTGCCTTGAGTTGTATGGAGAATACTTATCCAAGACTCATAATGGGCTTGATATTATTAAGCAGGCTATTCTTGATGCAAAGAAAGAGAAGAAGAAGGTTTGCCTGACGTGCTTTGAACGGGACCCAAAGATGTGCCACCGCTCAATAATAGCAAGTCGCTTGAAAAAAAGAATAAAGAGTTTGATCGTGAATCACTTACAGTAAATTCATAAAGGAACGCCGCAAAATGTTATCGAAGGCAATGAATTCTGTTCTGAATTCATTGCGTTAAAATATTTATTTGGGGATTAAAAATGATAATTGATAATGATGTTGAACAACATTTGAATCTGTCAATTGCTGGTAATCGCTTGATATTGTTATGCGGTGCAGGATTATCTATGGCCCCACCTAGTTCGCTACCATCTGCTCAAGTATTAGCCGAACATTGTTGGACACGATATAATAAAACAGCTACAATTCCACTTGATAATGCTTTAAAAAATGATTTAGAAGCACTTTCAAAATATTTTTTAAACAAGGGCTTGTTTAATCAATTTATTAATATAATCGTTCCATGGGATGAGTTTGATGTTGATTTTAACAAAGGCCATTCCGCAGTGGCAGATTTTCTTGCAACAGACGTACTGCAATCGGCTATTAGCACGAATTATGATTGTCTTATTGAACATGCGGTTCATTCGTTGGGTAAATGTGATTTTGCGGGCTGTTTGAATCCATTTGAAGTTCATGGTGGTATGAATCCTTTCCATCCACTGCATAAACCTCATGGCTGTTGTTCCAATTACGAAGGAAAACATCGAACTGTTTGGTGTCCTGAACAGTTAGCAAATGATCCAATAAAAAGCCAAATAACGACGTATAAAACTTGGCTGGAAAAAGATCTAATGGGTAAAGATATCTTAATTACTGGATTTTGGTCAAATTGGGATTACTTAAATGATTTATTGTTTACATCAATAACGCTTACGCAGCCCAATAACGTTATAGTTATCGATCCTTCGGACTCAGCTACTCTATCTGCAAAAGCACCGAGATTATGGAGTTGGGCAAATAGCGGGGCTTTTTGGTTTAAACATGTTCAAGCTTCAGCGACTGATTTTTTAGATGAGTTACGCTACTTAGTTTCTCGTATCATATTTAGAAATCTTTTAAATGATTCACTCATTGAATATCAATCAAAGTATGGAATAGCATATACTGGTCCAATTGATCTTGATCCAGTTTTAACTACAGACGAGCTTTATATGCTCAGAAGAAACCTTGAAGGAGTCTTGTCGAATACTCTTCTGCGCACAATAAAGACACGTAATGAACAACATCGATTCGGTGCTGTCCATTTGCGTCTTTTAGAACTAGGAGCAACTCTGTCGGGGACGTGTTATACTCATCATTCAAAAAAAGTTCGTATTATTCAAGCGGCCGGTGAAGTCTTGAGTGCAGTTAAAAATAATTTTAGCTTTGAACGTCCTGCAAGCCAAATGGCTGATATAACAATATGTGCAGGTGCATTGCCTGATGCTGCTTCTTCACATATTATCAGGGGGGGAGCCCCACCAAGCATCATTCGTCCCGGATTAAAGGGAGATTGGATGACAGATGATGAATATTTTTCAACATATACTGCGGTGACACCATGAATATATTAATAGAATCTCAAAATATTCTTGAAAATAACGGATATTCTATAAGAAGCGCTTCAATAGATTCAAAGGCATTAATATTTGAAGACGAATCCATCATAGGAATGGTCATAGAAATAGAATCCATTTCAAAGCTTCTAGAAAACTGGGAAAAAATGCAAGACAAGTTCCTAAACAATTATGCATCTGTGATGAACAAGGAACCCGAGAAGGCATGGAATGCGTATACCATTTATTTATCAACAGAGACACCAACTATCAATCTTAAAGATAAAATATCGAATATCGAGGAGAACCTTAGAGGTACAAGAAAAATTGTTGCAGTTGGCGTTCTATCAAGAACAGATATAGAAAAAGCATTATTTCCTATCCTTCCAATTCAAAAGACTGTTAAAATATCAAGTGACGATCATCTCGAAAGACTTCGAAATAGAATTGAAATAAAAGAGCTTTTCACGATAGAAAAAGCAGAAGATATTTTTAAAGCAATAGAGAATAAATCATGAAAATCAACAAACTAAGCATCGCCGGATTTCGTGGAATTCGTGAGCGACTAGAGCTTGATATTCCGAGTGGATTTATGATCATTTGCGGCAGGAATGGAGCCGGAAAAAGCACTTTATGTGACGCGATAGATTTTACTATAACCGGTAAGATTCGGAGTGGATCAGATTCTAAAGAAAATAGAGAATCGTACAATAATTACATTTGGTGGCGTGGGAATGGCAAAGCGCCTCAAAAATCTGTTAGCCTTTCATTGATTGATGATCTTGGTAATGTTCGTGAAATTAGTCGCAATGAATTATTGAGAAGTAATGCAATTTCTCTAGATTATTTAATCGACAGCGATCTGGCACCAATGGACCCTTTTGACCAGTTAGTTAGAACGTCAATTATCAGAGATGAATACATTACCCAATTCAGTGTTGATCTTCAAGAACGCGAAAGGTTTGATTTCGCAAAAAATGCAATTGGAAGAATAAATTTTGATAGTATTTCAGAAAAAGGGGAAGCTCTACTCTTATTTGCGAAAAACCGTGTTTCAATTCTCAATTCAGAATATCAAAAACAGAGGGATCGTGTTTCTGAAATGACTGCATCTCTAAGCGAAATGAGCAGTAGCAAGGTTTTTAACGGAAATGTTGAAGAAGCAAAAAAAACAATATTGCAGATCATAGGATTGGTGCCTCAATCTCAAAGTGATTTATTAATACAAGGCCATTCAAGGTTGACAGAATTACGGGTTCGAATTGATAAAATAGAATCTTTTTGTGAGCAAATACGACAAGACATTCAAATAAAGAAAACAATAGAAGGACAAAATTATCTACAAAACATTACAGCTCTAGTAGCGAAAATAGAATATGCTAAAGCGCAACTTAAGTCAATAACTGATCAATCGGAGGAATTAACAAACAGCATTATAAAACAAGAAAAGAATGAGCCGCTAACAAGGTCATTGGCTGAGTTAGAAGTGCATGGAAGAAAGATCGGATTACAAAATGGCAGCTGCCCACTTTGTGGTTCAAATATTTCTGATAGCAACTATGAGCAACATTTGAATGAAATTCGAAAACGTATTAATATTGCATCGTCTACTCTAACAGAGTTAGTAAAACAAAAAAGTGATTTAATAAATCAGATCAACGAACAAGAACGAACATTACGCGCGTTGGAACTCGAATTAAGTAAAAACACAAACCTTAAAGATGAACTCCAAAATAGAACGAATGCGCTTTTAGAAAATGGGAAGCAATATGGTCTCGAGATATCGACGGAGATCGAAGAAGCCCTAAAACAGTGTATTGATCTCTTGGATAGAACAAAGCAAATACAATTTCAACTTAGCAATGCGATTACTGTTTTAGAAGCATCGGGTATTTCAGATAAAATTATCGAACTCGAAAGAGAAATTGCAATAGCTCAAAAAGAATCCGATTTAATCTCGCAAAAGCTGAGCAAAGCTCAGGAGATACAAGAAAAATCAAAGGCAGTAATAGATACGATCAATCGTGTTAGCGGTGAAATAGTTGACGAACAATTGTCCGCAATTAATCCTTTGTTATCAGAGTTATTCGCACGTTTGCGCCCTCATATTGACTGGAGAGAAATTAATTACAGAATGCGAGGGGACGTACGTAGATTTCTCAGCTTGACTATTGGAAGTGATCTCAATCCAAGTTTTATTTTTAGTAGCGGACAAAGAAGGGCTTTAGGACTAGCTTTTCTACTTACCGTCTATCTTTCTCGCTCTTGGTCAAAATTGAAAACATTGATTCTAGATGATCCAGTCCAACATATTGACGACTATCGTGCATTGCATTTAACGGAGGTGCTAGCAGCAATTCGAAAAAATGGTCATCAAATTATTTGCACGGTAGAAGATCCTGCTTTAGCTGAACTTCTTTGCAGAAGATTGAGAAGTACAACTGAAGATCCAGGGTTATTGGTTGAATTAGAGTATTCTTCTGAAAAAGGCGTGTTAATTAAGGATCAACGCATCATTCGGCCTATGTTAAAACGGATGATTTTGGCTAGTTAGTAATATTGTAGATTTGTAATTGTTTAACTCTACTTAGGTATTACTGTGTACGATGAGATTCCTCAAGTTGTATTATTGAATTTGAATATATGAGTGATAAAGTGAGCGTATCGTCGTCATTTCAAACCTTAATTGCGAGAATTCAACCGCTTGATTCAGAATATCGTCAGCTTGATTCACATTCTGGAACAATTAAATCACGTTTACTAAAGCAATTTGATGTAAAAGCGTTTAGCATGATTGGTAGTCATAAGAAAGGAACTGCAATAAGACGCACAAGTGATGTCGATTTTATTGTCATCTTTTCTCGTGATGATGTCCGTTGGGGCGGTCAATATATCGATTCACGAACACTTATTAATAAAGTGAGGATGTGGCTTTCAGGATTATTTCAGCAAACAACTATTCGAAGGGACCAACAAGCTCTAGTTCTCAATTATTCTGGCGGTAATTTCGCCGTGGATGTCGTTCCGGGTTTCTTTGAAGGTATGGATACTAATGGTCAAGTCAAATATCCAGTATATTCGATTCCGGACGGAAAAGGTTCTTGGCTTCAAACGAGTCCAGAGATGCATACACGTTATATAAATCAAGAAAATGAAAGAAGTACGTACCAACTGACAAGAGCTATCCAATTGATAAAATATTGGAAGTTTACAAGAGAATCACAAATACCTCTTTCGTCTTTTCATCTGGAACTTCTTCTTTCCTCTGAATCTGTTTGCGTGGGAGTAAAAAGTTATGCTCAGTGCCTTGCTGACGCTTTCGATATTCTTGCGCAAAGGCAATGCCGTCCTTTAAGAGATCCGATTGGTATTTCAGGACTCATTCAATCAACAAATACAGAGTTACAACGGCTAGATTTATATAGATCAGTTTGTTTAGCTCGAGATAGAGCATTTCGCGCTATTGAGGCTGAAGAAAAGGGTAATATAATACAAGCCAAAAGAATCTGGGGTGTTATCTTTCACAATAGGTTCCCAATAAATGGCTAAAAAACACAATCTCATAGAATTAATGCGACACCATTATGCATTCAGTAAACGCAGGTTGAGGTTCAGCATCGGATGTAATATTTGCGTGGTATTAATCAGTGTTTTCATGTCTCTTAATCTGATTAATAATGGTTATACATTTATTCCAGTTGCACTCTTGATAATTCAAATAGCTGCATTTTATTTCAGAGAGCTTTCGATTAAACGTTATTCGTTTGGTGAAAGAGTACGAAGATTAGCAATGTTAAAAGACGGATTGGACGTTAGAATATCCGACATTGAATGTAAACGTCTACTTAAAGGAATGAAGGATAGCAATATTAAGGAACCTCCTTATATAGGACACTATTATGATTCAGAGCTTCCTAAAGGACCAGCAAGGTTGTTAGATATACTTACAGAGAGCTGCTTCTATACAGAAAGTATTGCTCATCAATCATTCAAAATCCTTATTGCCATATCATCATTAAGTATTTTTGGAATTATCATTATCATCCTGATTGTGGCAAATGCTTATACAAACCAATTATTATTTAATATTGTTTTAGTGTCATTACCTCTTCTGTCATTTTGGGCTGCGGGTGATATCGTAAATATGGCATTACGTTTCATGGATCTTCATAAATCTTGCTCATATATTCTTTTAAAATGTGACGAATTACAAAAATCAAACTCGATAATAATAGATGAAATAATGTGCTTGGTTGATGAATATAATTGTGCTTTATCTGCCTCATTGCCTCTGCCGACTAAATTCTATAAAGCTGATCAGGAAGAATTGAATAACCTGTGGTCGGCATCTTCAAAGGATGACGGAGTTTAATAGATTTGTGCCTGTTCGCCACTTCGTGGCTTCGTTCGTGTGCGGTTCAGTGCGTATACATTTGGTATAATTATCGAACCACATCCTTCACCGCAACACTCACTCACAAGCACTTTTTTAGTAAATGGCACACTCCCGTTGACACGGTCGTAAGTGCCGGTTGCTCTTCACGCGGCACATCCACACCCTTAATTATTATTGATAGTTTTTGTAGCAAACAAGGGATGTGGAAGTGCCTTTAAAAAGAGTACAAACATATCAGAAATCCCTCTCTTGAATCATGACCGCTGAAGTTGAAATATGCACTTGATAAATCATAGCCCTCAGTCAAGGGCAAGTCGCTCCTTCCTGCGGTCGTCGCTCTAAATCGTGAACGCTCGCAATCATATCGCTCCACTCATTCGTAAACTCATTCCGTTTCGTTCTATCATTGCTCGCTAAAATATTTTGGTTCCCCCTCAAGCGAAGAAAGTATGTTTCACAAACTTTCTTTTGTGGGGAGTTACCTACCGTCACAACACGCGCCATCACTTCGTTCTGTCACGTATTGTGATAACTTCGTTTCGGTAGAACTCCCCCAAAATATTTCAGCCTACGGCTGACCCCTTTGGCTAAGCCATCCCTTCGGGACGGGGTTTCACGACCCTTGACTTCGGGCTTACAGAAGAAAGAACGATCTCTATCAGCGGTCATGATTTTTTTTCATGAACCAATGGAGGTCGTTATGTCACAAAATTCAATTAATTCACAATTCCAATCGTATTCCAACACCCTGTATGCAGCAGCTTCCAGAATGCTGGATAAACGCAATCCTCAATACGAGGATAAAGTTCAAGACCTTGTCATACTTGCGTATGAAGAATTCAAACGGAAATCAGAACAAGGCACAATCATGAGTCTCCCGCTTCTCATTCACTTTATGAAGCTACGAAAGCCGGAAGTTCAGATTGAAATGAGAGGGTATTCACGCACCCACAAGAAAGATGTATTCAACAAACGGAATTACTACGAAGGGAAATTGGAATTGTATTCCATCGATAACCCATTGAAAAGCGAATCAGAAGAAACATTCGCCGAATCAATAAAAGATGAAAATAATCTTGAAGAAGAAATATTCTTTCAACTCGAATATCAGCAAAAACTTGCATCGTTGCACACCAACGAGCAAACCATACTGCAAATGAAAATGAACGGTTACAATGACCACGAGATTGCACAAGCAATGTGCATACAGACAAGCACGGTAAAAATAGCACTTCAAAACATAGCTCCAAAAATGATGGAACTGAAAACCGTTCAATGTGAGCTTTCTTTCTAACCCGCATCAATATCCCATCTCATAAAGTCCCGTCCCAAAAAGGCAGGCTTTTCTTTTTGGTATTAAATGACTGTAAATCACACGCCCCTACTTTGAGGCGGAAGAAGCAACAACATAAAGGAGTTTCATCATGAGTTACCAGAAAGAATATTTAAAGTTGCAGGAAGGTCGAATCGCCGATGTATTCTTCAAATTCCCAACTGGATTGAAGAAAGACGGGCAAAATGGATATAGTTCGTATTTTCTGTATACCATCATTCACGATGGGAAAGAAAAACTTTTTAAAGCAACGGAAAAGCTTGAAAAGGAATTACGAAGGTTAAATATCAGCACCAAGCAAGCCTACAGCTTGTTCAAAGAAACCATTAATCCCCCAAAAGGTGAACCGTACACGATGCTTAGAATCGTTGAGAGGCATACTCCACAACCTCCGTCAATTCCAGCACCACAGCAACCAGCGACATCCCAGCCGCAATCGGTACAGGTTCAAGATGCCAATTTCACCGGTGACAAACAGGTCATGCACCAATCCATTCTCGATGCAGTTGACATCACAAAAGCTATTGGCGGAGTGGAATGGAGAAATACGGACATCGAGAAAATCGGTGTTTCATTGTTCCTTTCCCGTACCGGTCAGCTTACTACTGAGCAAGTTCTTTCAAACGGAAACGGTAAGAAGCCGCGAAAGGTGAAGGAAGTTCAAAAACCTGAACCATCCCGCGAGCTTGTTCCCGCAGATGCAGGTTCATCGAACGGAAACGGTAAGCATGACGATCTGCCGTTCTGATAGGGAATGCCACTGGCTCGCTTGCAAAACAGGCGAGCCATTTCTTTAATCTCACAACTTTGAAAGAATCAAAACTATGAATGATACACTTTATGAAATCACACGGGAACTTGTTCTT
>Ga0182021_10007397_pt1 | contig 13016 bp, 9 predicted proteins | sample 612E3MmetaG_FD_120493 | JGI IMG/M metagenome (GOLD analysis project Ga0182021, IMG submission 120493) | Permafrost microbial communities from Stordalen Mire, Sweden - 612E3M metaG (Illumina Assembly) | ecosystem: Environmental > Terrestrial > Soil > Wetlands > Permafrost | place: Sweden... | reverse complement strand
TTACTCTTACTTCATGAAAATCTGTTGTATGCCCGTTTCCACACGCAAAACTATCTACAATATTATAATTACCATCAAGACCCAAATAATTTTGGTGATATTCATCGTAATACGTTAATAGATTTTCATTCTGTTTCTTAAAATCGAAACCATTCCCAGGCAAATATCGATAAAACACAGGCGTGCCGTTATTATCAAGTATCATAAGGTAGTTTGCAACCGTTGGATTATTTGAAAAGTTTGCTATGAAAATATTACCGGTGGCTGTCGGACCGTTATCAGAAATCGTTAAATGAGGCAGCGAATCTATTGAATATTTATACGGATTAAAATTACTAACTGAATTTCTATCCGCAATTTTCGGGATTTGCATTTCATTTTTTAAATAATCAGTTTGTTTAGCTTTAACGTTTCTGACAAAAAAATAATAAGATTCGGAACCGTTATATCCGGATACTGTGACTTTTTCTCCAGGTTCGAATTGAGAATAAGGTTTGAATATTAATTTAGAATTATTTTCGACGAACGTAATTTTCCCTGTATGGATTCCGCTCTTTGAACCTGTTACGAATAAAAAAAATAAAGAACTGATTTCCGTTGTAGGAATTTGTTTTGAATATCCGATTATTATATTTGTTTCTTCGGAATTATATTTTGAATCAGATAACGGGGAGATGTATATTACCGAATTCGCAATTACAATTTGTTGCAGGAAAACATTCAAAAAGATAGCGATAATAAAACAATTAAATCTTAAATTCATGGTTCGTAAATTAAATTAAAAAATATTTTTAATCAAATTTTCGTTACAACATCAGCCTTTTTTAAGTTCCATTAAAGACCGATATTTAAAATTCTTATTTAAAATAAAAATAATGATTTATTAAAACATTTCACTCAGGTAAAATATTGTAACAAATTATGACAGAAAATATTTCTAATTTATTTTTTTAAAAGATATAATGATTCTCATAAAATAAAATATTGAGACTTAATTTACATAAATTCTTTAAAAATTATACCGGTTTTGTACAATATTATGTACTATTGATATTTAAGGAAAAATGCATTATATTAAATTAACATTAATTAAAAGGAGATATTCTTTATGAAAAAGATTATGTTAATTTTTGTGCTTACATTTATTCCTCTACTCTTTCTACATTCACAGGATAAGAAGGAAAAAAGTCCCTTAACGATAATTCAAAAAGAAATTGTTTGCCCTGATTGCCAGGGTTTCGGGTGGATTTATTGTCCTAATTCAACAATGCCTCAAATCAGAAAAAATTCAACGTTAGCTATATATGGAGGTAATTCTGATAGTTATCAGTCTAATGCCGGATCCAGACCGTTGAAAATGATTTGTCCTTATTGCGGAGGGCGTAAAACCGTGTTCATCGAATATGAAGTTCAAAAATAGTTACTTGAAATCGTTGCTTATTGCTTTTATAAAACGTTTAATTTTATAAGTATCTTAATGAATATTTTGTAAATTAAAGGTGCTGATTCATTTTTTTTTATTTAGTCAATATATAAGGTATTATTATATTCATTCCATTTCAATTTACTGTTTCTTTTTGAGAAAAAATTTCTCAGCTTCTTACTCATTGCTGTGAATTCGCAAAAAATTTTACTTTTAAAATAAGCGGCTAAAATTAAATTCTTCAAACAATCCGGGAAATATGAGATATTTTTTTATTTAACTTCTCAAATGAATACCATTCATAAAATATTTAAATTTAAATGATATTAACTTTTTCTCGTGATTATAATACCGTATCTAAATTAAGAAAAAAAACTTTATAAATTATAATATTTCTTAAAATAATATATTTTAGTAAATTGTTATAATTATTTATTAATTAAAATTTCTCAATTGAGAATTCTCATAAAAGAAGTTCAGGGAAGAAAAGAATTTAATGCCTTCGTTAAATTCCCTTATCAACTTTATAAAAAAAATCATCAGTGGGTTCCACCTTTATTATTTGATGAAAAGCAAGTTCTGAATCCGAATAAAAATCCTGCTTCGGAATACTGTATTTCAAAATTGTGGCTTGCTTACAAAGATAACCGAGTAGTCGGAAGAATTGCCGGAATAATAAATAAAAAGTATATTGAAATCTGGAAAAAGAAAGCTGTCAGATTCGGGTGGTTCGATTTTATTGATGATGAAGAAGTTTCAAGGGCGCTTATTGATGAAGTGATTAAATGGGCTATAAAAGAGGGTTTGGAATTTATTCATGGACCTCTTGGATTTACAGATCTCGATTACGAAGGAATGTTAATCGAAGGATTTAATGAAACGAGTACAATGGCTACAATTTATAATTATGAGTATTATCCGCGGCACATGGAGAAAATGGGATTTGAAAAAGAAGTTGATTGGGTGGAATACAAAATAATAGTTCCGGAAAAAATTCCCGAAAAAGCCGAACGCATTGCATCTATTGTCAAAGAAAGATCGGGTATCAAAGTATTAAAAGCGAAAAAAGCAAAAGATTATTTACCGTATGGAAAAGATTTATTTCATCTGATTAATAATTCTTACAAAGATTTATTCGGGTTCGTGCCTTTATCCGAAAAGCAAATAGATAAATATATTAAGCAATATCTTGGTTTTATTGTTCCTGATTATGTAAAATTACTTATCGATAACAAGGATAAAGTTGCAGGTTTTGTAATAGGAATGCCTTCATTGACCAGAGCATTGCAGAAATCCAAAGGAAGACTCTTTCCTTTCGGTATATTATATTTACTGAAGGCAATAAAATTTAACAAATATGTTGATTTATATCTGGGTGCAATAAGACCTGATTTACAGGGCAGGGGAGCAGATGCATTGTTAATGACAGAATTGACTAAATCATGCATCGATCACAAAATTATTTCCGCTGAATCTAATATAGAACTTGAATCCAATGTATCCGTTCGTGGACACTGGAAATATTTTACATCATATCAGCATAAAAGAAGAAGATGTTTTATTAAAAAAATATAGACCAATCATTTCTTTTCCAGAAACGCAAAAGTTGAAAATATTTTGTTAAATTCAAGTTCGTTTTTCGGAAAATCTTTTTGCGGACATGTTAGGATCAGGGAATAAAATATTTTATTATAGATAAACTGGTATTGATAAGATATAAATTTTGCAGAAAATCCTTCATAATCGCTTGCATATTTTACGAAGAAGTAATAGGCATCGACAAAATCGATTAAATTTTTTCCATATTGCAATACTTCATAAAAAGTATATCTTTTTTCATATATTTTTTCAATTCGCCCTTTAAGGGTGTCAATCGGCATGTAATATATGGAAACAGAATCTGAAATTTTTAGTTTCTGAGCCTGAACGTATAAATTTAAATAATTCCCGCTCGATGCTTCGAAAACTATATTTTTTTTATCCTGAACGACTTTCCAATCAACCGGAATTGTTATCTTAAAATTGTATATTTCATTTTTGTATTCTTTTTGGGAATATGCCTGCGTAGCGCATAATATAAAAATAATCGATAAAATGAATTTCACATAAGAACTCTGAATATGATAATTATTTACGGAGATAATCTTTCTATTATCCATTCCGGATCTCCTTTTCTGTATCTTACACGGTCGTGAAGCCTGTTTGCTCTTCCTTGCCAGAATTCAAAAACATCAGGTTTCAAAATGTATCCTCCCCAATAAGGCGGCAAAGGAACATTATTACTGTGGAATTTAAATAAATATTTTAAAAATTTTTTAACTATTACGAATCTACTCTCTATAACTGTGCTTTGAGCTGATGCCCAGGCTCCGACTCTGCTTTTAAATGGTCTTGTCTTAAAATATTTTTCAGATTCTTCTTTTGAAATTTTTTCTACTTTCCCTTCCAATCTTACCTGCCTCTCAAGTTCAGCCCAGTAAAACAAAATAGATGCATCATTGTTTTCGGCTAATTCCTTTCCTTTTCTGCCCTCATAATTTGTATAAAATACAAATCCGTTTTCATCAAATCCTTTTAATAAAAGAGCTCTGACGGAAGGTTTTCCTTCTTTTGATGCCGTGGCGAGTATCATCGCATTTGGCTCATATAATTGTGAATTAATCGCTTCTTCGAACCAAATTGAAAATTGTCCGAAAGGGTTTAATTCAACATCTTTCTGGTCAAGAGATTTATATTTATAATTGCGCCTTAAGTCTTGTAAAAATTTTTTATCAATCATAATTTAAAAATAAATAGACTGAATGTAACTCTAAAGTCAAAAATAGAAATACTAATATATACAAATCCGTTTTGAAATAATTGTAATTAATTTGTTAAGCCTGCTCCGAATTTGAATTCATCCGATATACTTACAGGTAGCTTTCCTTTAAACTGAATTTCTCCGAACATAGCCTTGATTACTGCGTTGATAGACGGTTCACTGTCACCATAAGCACAAATATATGCATCGACATCTTTAAAACCCTGGATAAGGTAGGGATTTCCAAATGAAATAACGATAAGTTGTTTTCCATTCTGAACAAGACTATTTATTAAACTTAATTGTGAGGCAGGAAGACCTACAGTACCGGTTTTTATTTTCACTTTTGCAAAAACGGGGATTACAACATAAGTAAATTCGTTTGCCCTTTTTAATATTTCTTCGGTATTGTTAACATCACCTTTTATGTCGTATGAAAATATATCCGTGAAATGATTTGAACTTTTCTCCTTAAATCTGTTTATAAAATAATCCGAGTTGGCTATATCGCTTCCGTTATTTAAAGATACAATCAAACAATTTTCTTTCCTCTTTATCATCTTTATTCCGAACGGAACATTTCCATTTATATCTTTTACTTTCGTAATCGAGGCATCCGCAATTTTTTGTGAAAGTGATTTTGCATCTTCGGAATTGACAATCGAACTTACGGCATTTTCATCCACATATTTTTTTTCATTTAAGCCAAGCCAGTTTTTTGTTTCAAGTATTTTCTTTGCTGATGCTGTTATTCTTTCTTCGCTAATCTCTCCTTTAGAAACTGCATTTTCAATCGCATCGATTGACGCAATTTCATTCTGAGGCATAAGAATTAAATCTATCCCGGCTTTTATGCACATTACAGCGACTTCCTTAGCAGAATAGTGTTTAGTAATTCCTGCCATATTCAAAGCATCTGTTACTTTTAACCCGTTAAATCCGAGTTCACCGGATAAAATATCATTCACAATAATTGGAGATAATGAAGAAGGTAAGCCGGATTTACCATCAATAATAGGAAGCGAAACATGTGCAATCATAACGGATTTCACTCCTGCATCTATTGCATTTTTAAATGGAACAAGTTCTATATTCCTTAGCCGCTCCATATTTATATTTAAAATCGGGAGGTCGTTATGAGAATCAATTTCAGTATCACCGTGTCCGGGAAAATGTTTTGCAGTTGCAATTATTCCATTATCCTGCATTCCTTTTATCATACTGATACCTAAATATGAAACCAATGCCGGGTCTTCGCCGAATGAACGGACGTTAATAATTGGATTAAGCGGGTTGTTATTCACATCCATAACCGGAGCATAATTTTGATGGACTCCGATTGCTTTGCATTCGATAGCGATACGTTTACCCATCTGGTATGCGAGGGATGAATCGCGTGAAGCGCCCAAAGCCATATTACTCGGAAAAATTGAACCGTCATCGAGTCTCATACCCGTTCCTCGTTCACAATCCTGCGATATCAAAAGGGGAGTTACGGCAAGCTCCTGTAATCTGTTAGTAAGATGAGCCTGCTGTATTGAATTTCCTTTGAAAAAAATTATGCCGCCGATTTTTTCATTTACTATGAGATTATTTAGTCTTCTGAATTCCGAAGAATTTTCTTCATGTGCATATCCGTCCGAATAAGAAACAATCATCTGTGCTATTTTTTCCCTCAAAGTCATTGACTTCAATTTATTTTCTACCCAATTCGAAGCACCATCATCGGAGGAAAAATTTAATAATAAAACAAATAAAGGAAGTAAAAGAAATAATCTTTTCATAATATTATTTTAATAATATATTTTTGCAAGAACCAAACAAAAATACGGTTACTATTCAAGTACGGGTTTGTGTTTAGCATATATTAGCTTCGCTGAACACAGAATGTTTTTAGACTCTGGTTACAACGTTCCAGCGCTGTAGACACTGGTTACAACGCTCCAGCGTTGTAACCTATAATTTTTCAAATATTCGATTTAAAATTAATTTGTTTTCTTTAAATCTTTTTCCATTAATGCATTCTTGTTGTCAAAATATTTCAACATTTCCATTGGCAAAGGTATAATTAATGTTGAAGTTTTTTCGACAGCAATTTCTGTCATAACCTGTAAATATCTTAATTGCATCGCATAAGAATTGCTTCCAAGAATATTTGCTGCTTCTGAAAGTTTTGTGGCTGACTGAAATTCGCCTTCGGAGTTAATTATCTTTGCGCGTTTATCTCTTTCGGCTTCAGCCTGTCTTGACATTGCTCTTATCATTTCCTGAGGAAGGTCGACATTTTTTAATTCGACGTTCATAACTTTAACGCCCCATGGTTCTGTTTCTGCGTCTATGAGTTCTTTTAATTTTGCATTTATAATGTCGCGGTGTGAAAGCAGTTCGTCCATTTCACTTTGACCAAGAACACTTCTCAGGGTTGTTTGAGAAACAAGTGATGATGCATACAAAAAGTCTTCAACCTGAATTATTGCTCTTTGAGGTTCAATAACCCTTAAATAAACTACTGCATTAACTTTAACGGATACGTTATCTCTTGTAATTATATCCTGCGAAGGAACATCGAGGGCAACAGTTCTCAAACTTACTTTCACCATTCTGTCCATTATCGGAATCAATATTATCAATCCCGGACCTTTGATTTGTGAGAATTTACCAAGCCTGAATATAACACCCCTTTCATATTCATTTAAAATCCTGAATGCCCTGATAATTATTATTAAAATTATAAATCCAAAAAAAAGAGCAAATACAAATAAAACACTTAATACTGCTGAATTCATTTTATCCTCCGATTTTTAAAAATATGGGTTATGAAATATTTTTAACGAATTAAGTAAAAAGGAATAATTAATTAAAGTCAAATAAAAAATTAAATGACAGGATTATAATCCCGGATTTGAGTTAGAAGCTATGAAAAAAAGAATTTTAATCGTACCATTCAAATAAAAATTGTTCGTCGTAATCAATTTCAGAATTCCGTAAAATGTTTATAAATTCTTCTCTGAACATTTTTCTTTTATGATGTTCCGATTGATTCAAGATGTATTTTGACAGATCGGTTAGTTGTGATTTTGAATACGTAAATGCACCGAATCCGTCCTGCCAGTCGAACACTCCCGGCATCCATTTATTTTCATTAATATATTTTAATGTGTAAGCTTTAATATAAAAGATTAAGTTTGAAACCGATATTGATGAATCCGATTCAACGAGAATATGTGAATGGTCGGGATTGCAATAGATAGCAAGGACCTTACAATTTTTTTTTGTCACTATTTCCCGGATATAATTTTCCAGTTCAATCCGATATCTTTCCAAAATAAGATTTTCTCTGCCTTTTACAGCGATTACAATCTGAATGAATAATTGAGTATAAGTGTTCGTCATAATATCATTTATATAATTTTAACAAATAAATATCAACTTTTTTATAGTATTTATTACACTTTTATTACTCTTGAACACCTCAAAATTTCAGGAGATTCCCAAGACAGAGGATACTATACATTCTTAGAACACTTAAAACGTGTAAAAGAATTCCGGAAAATTGCAATGGTTCCCTTTAAGCTTGAGATGAAACACTTGAGGCTTGCAATGAAGTTCTTCGGGCATTAGATAAAGTTCCGCAGGCATGCAAAAGTGTTCCGCAGGCATGCAAAGGAGTTCCGCAGGCATGCAAAAGTGTTCCGCAGGCATGCAAAGGAGTTTCGCAGGCATGCAAAAGTGTTTCGCAGACATGCAAAAGTGTTCCGCAGGCTTGCAAAAATGTTCTGCAAGCTTGCAAAATAGTTCCGCAGACATACAATGTGTTCTGCAGGCTTGCAAAAGTGTTCCGTATGCTTGCAAAATAGTTCCGCAGGCAACAATTATATCGGGAAAAATATCACAAACAGCATTTTTAAGCAAAAATCAGCATTTTCGTAAATCTTATCCTCCTCGAAAACCCTTTTAAAGGTCAGTCGTTCTCTAATAATCTATAGTTTTCTCTTAATCCGAGCAGTTTCTCTTTAATCGGCTCGTGTTCTGTAAATTGCATCAATTCAAGTCTGAATTTAGCCATATTTTTCATATTTCTCAAATATCCCGAATAATGCTTTCTGAATTCAAGCACTCCGTATTTTTCTCCTTTTAGCTCGACAGCCAATCTTAAATGCTCTAAACAAACATCTATTCTTTCTTCAAGAAGTGGTTCCGTTTCCGGATTACCATTTTCAAGAAAAAATTTTGTTTGTCTGAAAATCCACGGATTATTTATTGCTCCTTGACCAATCATAATCGAATCGGGCTCGAATTGTTCTAATACTAATTTTACATCTTCAGGAGTTTTGATATTTCCATTTACTATTATAGGTATTGAAATTCCGTTGTCTTTAATTTTCTTAACCCAGCTCCAGTCAGCATCACCTTTATTTCCCTGATTTCTCAGCCTGCAGTGGACTGTAAGCGCCCGGATTCCGATGTCTTCCATAATTTTTGCAACTTCGAGTATTACAATTGAGTCGCTATCCCAGCCAAGCCTTGTTTTTAATGTCACAGGTAATTTTACATTTTTTACAACTGATTCGGCAATTTCCCGCATTTTCGGAATATCTTTTAATAAACCTGCTCCGGCACCCCGCAATGCTACATCTTTAACCCAGCAACCACAGTTAATATCAATGAAGTCAGGATTCGCAGATTCTGCAATTTTGGCGGCTTCAATCATAACTCCGGTATCAGCTCCAAAAATCTGGATTCCGACAGGTCTTTCTTCTTCATAATAAACGAGTTTATTTCTTGCTTTACGAGCATCCCGAATCAAACCTTCAGAAGAAATAAATTCCGTATAGGATATGTCCGAACCAAGCCTTTTACATATTAATCTGAATGGCGGCTCCGTAACATCCTCCATCGGAGCTAATGCAAGTTTCTTATCAAATATTTTACTGAATGAATCCAATTTTATAATATAAAATAATTTCAGTTAATTTAACAAATATAAACGCTTTAAAAAATTGAAAATTGAGTTTCTATTAAACTGCAAAAATTTTATATTTATCAATCCTTCTAAATTTAATTATTTTTTTATGAAAAAATTGTTTTTAGTACTACTTCTTATTACTTTTTTTTGTCAGGTCTATTCACAAGATAGATGGATTACAACAAAACCACCATTAGGTAAATATCAAAAATTACCTAATAAAATTATTCCGTGGGAAAATCCAAACAAAGAAACTACAGTATTTTATACACCGGCTGGTGTACTTTCAGTTGGTGCTAATTTTAGAGTTCTACCAAACACAAATCAACAAGATGAACTTTATCTTGCATCAAATCCAAATCAACCAATGTTACTTTTTGGTTCAGCTAATACAACTGCAGGTTCTGCTTATGGGCAGGGCGTTTATGTAAGTACAAATGGGGGACTGAATTGGTATGGAACTGATTTGATGCCGAATGAACCGGCATCAACAAGTGACCCCGCACCGGCAATTGATAAAAATGGAACTTTTATATTTACTTCATTAAATACAAACGGGACAGCTTTTATGTATGGTCAGTATTCTACTAATTATGGTGTAAACTGGTCAACACCTTATACAATAAATAGTTCGGCGGCGGATAAAAATCTTTCTTGCTCCGATGATGTTCCATCAAGTACTTATTATGGAAGAACTTATACAGCATGGAGTTATACTACCGGTACCTGGCCAATTATGATTTCTTATACTACAAATGGTGGAGTAAGCTGGTCAACAGCAACACAAATAAACAATCCTTCGGTAATGTCTCAGGGTGCCGATATTGTTGTAGGTCCAAGCGGAGCTGTTTATACTTGTTGGTCTAAACAAAGTAGTGGCTCTATTGGAATTGGATTTTCGAAGTCAACTAATGGTGGCGTTAGCTGGACATCGAATGAAACAATTTATGCGACAGGTCCAATGCGAAATGATTATTTTAACAGTTGGAATTTCAGAGTAAATGATTTTCCGAGAATAGCTTGTGATAAGTCAAGTGGCTCAAGAAATGGATGGATATATATTGTAGAATGTGAAAAGAATTTAGCACCGGCTGGAAGTGATGAAGATGTTATTCTTCACAAATCTACAGACGGTGGAACAACATGGTCTGCAGGTGTCAGAGTAAATCAGGACGCAATGAATAACGGAAAAGTTCAATTTTTCCCTGTTGTATGCGTTGATGCTTCCGGTGGTGTGAATGTTCTTTATTATGATAACAGAAATTATCCATCTGTCGGAGATTCTTGTGAGACATATATGTCACGTTCGATTGACGGTGGTACGACATGGTCTGATATTAAAGTAAGTGATCATAGATGGAAACCTGCGCCGGAATTTGGAAATTATGCCGGAGATTACATAGGACTGACTTCTACAAATGGTAAAATTTGGCCTTTCTGGTTCGATAATAAAACAGGTTCGATGCAGGCATGGACTGCACCAATAGATTTAGGACCTGCAATAGCTCATACTCCACTTACGAATACAGAACAAACAACAGGTACGAGAGCAGTTAATTGTACAATTTCTCCTTCGGGTTCGGGAATAAATCCGGGCTTAACAAGATTATATTTTAGATTGCAACCAACTACTACCTGGACACAAGTTCAGTTAACAAATTCAAGCGGAATAAACTGGACTGGTAATATTACTATGGGCGGTGCAGGAACATACAATTATTATTTAACAGCGACAGATTCCTTGAGCAGAACTGTAACGGCTCCTTCAGGTGCGCCGACTAATTTTTATACATTTACTGCTTCTGCAGATACGGTGAAACCCGTAATTCCACATACTCCAATTGGTAATACGCCAAAAGCAACATGGCCTGTCACCGTTTCAGCAACAGTAACTGATAATATCGGAGTCGACTCCGCCTGGGTAAAATGGTATAAGAATACACCGGCAACTTTATCGAGAAGATTTAATCTTGCTAATACATCAGGTTCAATATGGTCTGCACCATTTAATTCTATACAATCGGATGTAAATATTAACGATTCAATATTCTATCGTATCTTTGCAAGAGATAATTCCTCGAATCATAATATGGATTCAACGGCTTTATTAAAATTCAAAATAATTCAGTTAACCAATGCATGTATTGGAACAGGTACAACATCTTCAGGATATCCATTCTCAACATATTGGGAAGATGGAAGAACAGATATTTTATACTTAGCTTCAGAGATAGCCGGTTCTGGTCTGAATCCCGGTAATATTTCAACTATTGCGTTTGATGTTATTTCTATTGGCGGACCTGCTATGAACGGATTTAATGTCAGATTACAAAATACATCTTCGACATCTATTACCGCATTTGTTAACTCGGGCTGGACAACCTGCTTCAGCGGTACATATACAGTTTCCGGTACTGGTTGGCAACCAATAGCTCTTACAACACCATTTTATTGGGACGGAAATAGTAACCTGTTGATTGAAGTGTGCTATAATAATGCAGCTTGGACGGCATATTCGAATGTTAATGCTACTACACAAACTAATATGATGGTTGGTTATTATATTGACCTTCCGACAGGTGACGGTTGTACGGCAGCGTGGACAGCTACATCCCCCGGGTACAGGGCAAATATGTGTTTTACAATCGGTCCGCTTGGAGTTGAGCATAATTCAATGGAGGTTCCGACAACATATTCATTAAAGCAAAATTATCCGAATCCTTTCAACCCTGTAACTAAAATAAGTTATGATATTCCGAAACAAGGATTGGTTTCTATGAAAGTTTATGATATTCTCGGAAGACAGGTCAGAGAATTAGTAAACGAAGTGAAATCGCCGGGAAGTTATTCGGTTGATTTCAATGCTGCGGATTTATCGAGTGGTATTTATTTCTACAAACTCGAATCAAATGGATTCTCGGATATCAAGAAATTGATGTTAATAAAATAATATTTAATTAACATACATATTTAAAAAGGTCAAAGTATTATACTTTGGCTTTTTTTTAATTTTGTATTATTCATCAACTTCAAATAAATTCAATTCATTTATTCTCTTATCAGGCAAAAATTATTAGTGAATTTTTTTTTATTAATTTTGTTTAACTAATTAATTGCAATATCAGTAATATAAATATTTAATGGAATTTTTTTATAAAATTAAAATTAAAAGTTATGAAAAAATCACTTCTTCTAACATCAATCGTTCTATTGGGTTTTATAATTTTCACTGGTCAAAAAACACAGGAAAATCGGAGTTGGAATATTCCACAGACTTATGCTTACATTCCCGGAACGCCCTTTTCGCCTTTTTTACCGGTTGATAACCATGTTCCTGTAAACACCAAAATAACATATTTGTTTTCTCCAAACGGAATAGATGCAGTTGGTCCGAATTTCAGACCTTACCCAAATTCAAATACACAAAGTGAGGTTGAAGCGTATGCAAATCCAAACCTACCGGGAAAATTATTTGTGCTCTGGAATTCATACGGTGGAACATTTTGGGGAACAGGCTTTGCACTTACAACCAATTCAGGTGTTAACTGGACAGGTAATTATACTTTACCGGGGATTGCAGTTAACGGCGGTGACCCTTCTGTTGCTATCAACAACAGTGGAAAGATATTTGCTAATGCATTGAACTCTGCCTATAACGGAGTTGTAAATACCTGGAGTACGGATAATGGTGTTACATGGGCAAATTATGTTACTGTAGGATCTTCAAGTTCAGAAGATAAGAATCACGTTACTATTGATGATAAATCAACGAGTCCATATTATAATTATATTTATAATGCATGGACTGATTTTGGCGGCTCAACTTA
>Ga0182021_10007396_pt1 | contig 13017 bp, 11 predicted proteins | sample 612E3MmetaG_FD_120493 | JGI IMG/M metagenome (GOLD analysis project Ga0182021, IMG submission 120493) | Permafrost microbial communities from Stordalen Mire, Sweden - 612E3M metaG (Illumina Assembly) | ecosystem: Environmental > Terrestrial > Soil > Wetlands > Permafrost | place: Sweden... | reverse complement strand
TCACATTCCGCGCTCGCGCATCGTCTTCACGATGAACGAGGCGACGTCGATGCCTTTGGTCTTGCGTCCGAAGCCCGCGTCCATGCCCCAGCCCCTCGCCTGCTCGTCGGTGACCTGCGTACCGCCCGAGATGAGCAGCAGACGGTCGCGCACGCCCTTCTCGGCGGCGAGGTCGGCAAGCTTCTCCATGTTACCGCGGTGCATGTCGCCGTGCGTGATGATGGTCGAGATGAGCACCACCTGCGCGGCGTGCTCGATCGCGGCGTCGAGCACCTTCTCGACCGGCACGGAGGTGCCGAGGTGCTCGCACGTGAAGCCCCACTTCTCGAGGCCGCCGTGCTTGATGTCGAGGATCTCGTAGAGTCCCACCGAATGCTCGTCCATGCCGACGGTGGCCGCCACGCAGCGCACGTCGCGCTCGGCCACGAACTCGCGGATATCCTCGTCGGAGAGGACCTCGGGCAGCTCCGGGATGACGAGGGTGGCTGGGTCGACGAACGCCTCGAGACGCCCTTTGAGCTCGATGAGCGTGCCTTCGGCGGGGTGCATGACCTGCTTGTGGATGACCTCGGGGTCCTTCAGGTTCATCGCACGCCCGAGCTCGAGCGCGGCGACCTCGGCCACCCGCTCGCTCGCAGGCAGGAACAGCGTCACGACGACGATGCCGTCGGCCGCCCACTGGACCTCGGGCGTGATGAGGCCCTTCTCGCGGACCTCGGCGGTCCGAGCGAGGCGAACCTCGACGTTGTCCTCGGGATCGAGCTCGTCGATGTAGGGGATCTTGTCGGGGTCGCACAGCGTGCAGCCGCCGATCGGGTGGCACGGCTTCTCGACACCCGGAGGCAGGTTGTTCTCGCCGAAGTGGAAGCACACCGGCGCGAGATAGTCAGCCTCGCGCGGAACGATCGTGCCCTCGGCCACGCCCCCGAAAGACTCGCGTGCGATGCCGTCGTCGTTGGCCTCGGGATACTCGCCGGAGTCGACGAAGTACGCGTCTTCGACGGAGCGGAAGTAGCCGCCGTCGCGCACCATCGCCTCGAGGAAGAGGACGGCCCGTTCCTTGAGCGCTCGGACGCGCGCCTGGAACTCGGGGTTGTCGCGGTCGATCTTGACGATCTCGCTCAGTCCGTCCATCCCCACGAGCGACTGCTTGGCGGTGTTGACGGCATGCACGTTGTTGTAGTGCCATGGCACGTTACGACCCTCGTCGGGCGTGATGGTCGACTGGATGTCGGCGCTCGTGAGCCGCGAGATCATGAGGTTCATGACGTGCGACACGGTGGCTTCGCGCCCGTCGCTCTCCATGTAGCGTGTGTTCTGCTGAGCACGCATCCGGTACTCGCCGAACAGGTCACGCAGCGCCACGGCGTACGGCAGGTCCATGCGCATGCATGGCGCCGGTGCGGCGTCGGGCGGTACGGTCGACAGCGCAATGTCGCTCTTGCGCATCCCCACCGCCACCGAGAAGGCGCAGTTGATGGCGTGCTGGACGAGCAGCTCCGGCATGACCTTCCAGGCCTTGATGGAGGTCGCGTTCGCGTTGTGCGCGCCGTCGATCTGCACCATGTCCGCGCTCGCCATGACGTGCTTGGCCACAGCGGCGTCCACGAAGCTGCGGAACATGTTGATGTTGCGGTAGAGCACGTTGTACTGCGGGTCCTGGTGGGCGCCGTTGACGCCCTCCTCGGCGAACATGACCGCCATCTCGGGGCCGGCGACCCCGCTCACGTAGCTGTGGAAGTTGATGGGACGACCCACCTCGTCCTCGATGAGGTCGAGCGCCTTGCGTGTGAGACGCACCTGTTTGCGCGTGACCGCGATGCCGCCCACGCCTTCGGGGGTGCCTTCGAGCAGACCGTCGATGTGGCTCTGGCCGGCGGTGCGGATGACCATCATGTGGTCGGCGCCGTGCCAGGCCGCCATGCGCATGCGCCGGATGTCGTCCTCGACGCGCCCCGACGCGATCTCGGTCGTGATGACGCAGTCAGGCTGCGGGTCGATGTCGTCAAAGTAGTGCGCTGCCGGAAGCGGGACGCTGTGCTCGAGGTTGCGCGAGGTCTCGCGGTACTGGAACTCGTAGAGGCGCTGGTGAGGGACCGGCTCACGCCAGTGCCATCCCTTGCGGCGCGGACGGTACTGCTCCAGCCCTTCGAGCAGCGCCGGCAGGTCGAGCTTCTCGTTCGGGTCGAGCGGATGCTGGGCGGAGTCGGTCATCGCGCGCCACCCCAATTCGCGTCGACCGTCTCCCAGCCGTCACCGCTCGCGAGCCGTCCTGCGGCGGCAACCACGTCGCAGCCCCACTCCTGCGAGCAGACGAGCAGCACGTGCCCTGCGCCGTGGCCGAGGAGCGCCCGCTTCTCGCACTCGGCGACGACCGCGGCGCACGTCTGCGAGTCGACGCCCATGCGCATGAGCACCGACCGCTCGATCGAGGGCGACGTATGGCTGGCCGCCAGTGCGACGAGCGGGTCGACGATCTGCTGGGTCAGCTCCCAGAAGCGCGCCTCGAGCTGCTCGTCGCTAAGCGCGTCGAGGTGACGGCGTACGTGGGGGAAGGTGTCGTCTCGGGCCATCTCACGCCTTTCTGAGTTCGGCGACCGTCGCTTCGACGACCGCCGGGTCGCTGTTCGTGTCCGCTGCAAGGAACGCAATGTCGTCGGGCGTGGGCGCGTAGCCTTCGCCGGCGGCCTTGAGCACATTTCGCACGTAGCTGTGGCGCATATGCGCGAGGTCGAAGTCGACGGCACGTATCTGCTCGGGTCGCTCCGGGATGACGATGGCGCTTCCCGGCTTGTTCTCCTTCGGGTCGCCGAGCCGCACCTCCACGCCCATCTCGCGCGCGAAGTTCAGCTGCGCCCAGTGGTGCTTGCCCGCTCCGGTGTACTCGGTCTCCTGCACAACGACAGTCGCGTCGGTGGGCAGGTCGCGCGCGAGGGAGAGCGCCGCCGTCATCGCCGTGTTGCCGGACGGGCCTCGTTCGAGCCCCTCGAGCTTGGACATCGCCTCGGTAACGTAGAACACCTCGCCCTGCGTGACTGTGAGGTAGCGGTCCATGTAGCGCAGCGCTCGTGCCGCATTGCGCGGCACATCGGCGCGGTCCGGCCACGTCGCGAACGGAACGCCGAACCCGGTATGGCCGGTCGTGAAGCTCTTGCGGTTGAAGTCGGAGTCGCTCGCCATGTGCAGCCCCGAGAGGTCGACGGACGCGCTCACGATCTGCGTCTCGGTCGCGCCGGTGCGCTTCAGCCCGCGCGCGGTGCCGGTGGTGTTGCCGCCACCGGCGTGAGTGACGACGACCGCGGTTGGCGGCGCTCCGGTGAGGGCGCGCATCTCCTCGGCGATCTCGGCACCGAGCGTCTCGATGCCCGAGACGCCGAACGAGGAGTAGAGCGAGGCGGCGAAGTAGCCGGTCTCGTCGAGCAGCTCAAGCATGTGGAAGAAGAGCTCGGGGCCGACGGTCATCTGGATGACCTCGGCACCGAAGGCCTCGCAGATGCGGCTCTTCTCAACGATCTCGGGTTGACCGATGTGTCGGCTGTCGAACGCCTCCTGGCAGATGATGCAGTTCAGGCCGTTGCGTGCCGCCTGGCTCGAAACGGCCGCGCCGTAGTTGCCAGAGGTCGCCGCTATGACGCCCTCGTAGCCCTTGAGCTTGGCGACGTGGATGCTCATGCTTGCGCGCCGGTCTTTGAACGAGCCGGCCATGTTGGCGGCCTCGTCCTTCACGAAGATGCGCGCCCCCTTCCCCGGCTCGCTGTAGGAGCGCACGAGTCGGGTGAGGTTGCGCAGCTCGAGCAGGGGCGTGTTACCCACGCCCGCCTTGCGCTGAATCTCGACGATGTCGGCGAGGCTGAAGCCGTGCGCCGCCATCATCGCGTCGTAGTCGAAGGCGATAGGGCTGCGCTCGAACTCGGCGTAGTCCATCCCGAGGGCGCGCACCATGATCTCGCCGCGCCGGGCGAGCACCGCGTCGATGCGCTCGCTCATCGCGGCTCGCCGCCCTCGCCGGACTCCACGGTCGCGAGGCGTCGCCGCAGGTCGCGCCCCACGTGCACGAGTTCGGGAATCGGCTCGCCGAACGTGTGGAAGTAGCCCGGGTTGACCGCCGAGAGCCGCCCGCTCACCTCGCGCCCAGTCATCGTCTTGACGGTAAGCTCCTCGCCGAGAACGGCTTCGGCGCGCGCGTAGCCCTTCACCCAGACGAGCAGGGGCTGCCCGGCGGTATCGGCGGGCAGGTTCGCCGCGCGCTCAGAGGGTTCGAGCAGCACGCGCTCGACCTCGACCCAGTCGTCGATCCGGCAGCGATCGTGAGACACCATCTTCCACTCCTCCACTCGCCGACCTGCGATCCGACGTCCGTGCCCTCCGTGCGAACGGGCGATCCAACAGCGCGCAGCACCACGGCAAGAACCCGCAGGTCCCAGCTCAGGACCCGTTCTTGCGGGGCCCATTCGACTGCCTAGACGCTTGGGGATGAGAAGCGCGGCAGCGGCATGTCGAGCACGGTCAGGATACCCGGCTTGGCCCCGCCGATGAGCGGGATGTAGTTGCCCACACTCGCGTACGTTCCCTTGCCCCCAGGAATCTCCGGCTGGTTGCTGAGCGAAATGTTCGGGTCGCCGATGATCTTGAGGTAGTCGCCTGTGTCCTGCCCCTCGGCCTCGGGATGGATCTGCTGGGGGTGCACGAGCTCGATCTTGAGCTCGCCTCGGCTGTAAGCCCACGCAACGTGCCGGCAGCCGCACACGTCACCCGGGGCCACTCGAACGTGCGGTGTCGAGCGCTCGATGCCGGTGATGATCGGCTCGCGGGTCTCGACGATCTCGTCGATTTCCCAGCCCATCGCGCGTCCGATGAGCCCGATGGACTCCCGAAAGCCGATGTGCCCCACGATGCTGCCGTCGGCGATGCCGCGCTCGAACTCCTCTACCGTGGTCCCGACGCCCTGGGACGCCATGACGGTCGGGCCGAACGGCGAGAGGTCGTTGACGCGCGACGCCTCGATGCGGTCGACTCGCAGACACACCGAGCTCAGCGCGATCGGCAGCGCATCGAGCACGAACCCTGGGTTGATCCCGGTACCGAGGATGCTCACGCCGTGCTCTTTCGCCAGCGCGTCGAAGCGCTTTGCCCACGCGGCGTCGCTGGCCCACGGGAACGCGAGCGTCTCGGCGATGCCGATGGCGTTCGCTCCCGCTCTCACGGTAGGCTCAACCTGATCTGAGATCTCGGCCAGGTTGCTCGCGGTAAGTATGCAGACGACATCCGGCTTCCTGCCGAGCACGGCGTCGATGTCCGAGGTCACCTCGACATCGCAGTCGCGGCCGAGAAGCTCGCGCACGTTGCGCCCGTGCTTCTCCGGATGGCGGTCTATCACGCCTACGAGCTCGATGTCCCTGGGGCGGTCCAGAATGTAGTCGAGGAGTCCCTGGCCCATCATGCCGGCACCCCATACGGCGACGCGAATCATGCCTACCCCGCTTCTCGAGAATACAGAAACTAACGTGGTCTATGCAGACGATAGCGGTTGTGCAGGGCGGGTCAAGGGTAGCGTCCGGTCAGGGCCGGCGGCCGCCTTACGGCGCGATGAAGAACGCGGGGCCGTCAAGCTGATGCGTGCGGCCCCGATGTGCGTCGGAAACACAGAAGCGGCCCCCCCTCAGGGAAGAGCCGCTGGTGATTCGTGGTGTCGAAGAAGGGATTTGAACCCTCACGAGGTTGCCCTCACTAGGCCCTCAACCTAGCGCGTCTGCCGTTCCGCCACTTCGACGTGCAAGGCGCCTACTCGGCGCGAGAAGGTAGTGTAGCAAAGCCACACCGAGTCGCCTAGACCGAGGCCTTCACGACGTCGATGTCGATGGGGAACGGTTTGGCGAAGTGGCACGCGGCGCGATGCCCCGGCGCCACCTCCCTGAGCTCGGGATCCGAGTCCGCGCACAACGGAAGCTGGACGATCGGGCAGCGCGTGTGGAAGCGGCAACCGGTGGGCGGGTCGATCGGGCTCGGCGGGTCGCCGGGCAGCAGGATGCGCACCCGTTCGCGCTGCACCTTGGGATCGGGCACCGGCACGGCCGAGAGGAGCGACTGCGTGTACGGGTGGTTGGGCTCGGAGTAGAGCTGCTTCCAGTCGGCCACCTCCACGAGCTTGCCGAGGTACATGACGGCTACGCGGTCGGAGATGTGCTGCACGACCGAGAGATCGTGGGCGATGAAGAGGTACGTCAGGTCGAACTGCGTCTGCAGCTCGTCGAGCAGGTTGAGGACCTGGGCCTGGATCGAGACGTCGAGCGCCGAGACGGGCTCGTCGGCGACGATGAGCTTCGGGTTGAGCGCGAGTGCACGAGCGATGCCGATACGCTGCCGCTGACCGCCGGAGAACTCGTGCGGATAGCGGTTGACGTGCTCGGGGTTGAGCCCCACCACGTCGAGGAGCTCCTTGACCCGCTTGGTCTGCTCGACTCGGGTGCCCACCTTGTGGATAGCGAGCGGCTCGCCGACGATCTCTCCGATGGTCATGCGCGGGTTGAGGCTGGCGTACGGATCCTGGAAGATGAACTGGACCTGGCGCCGGTACGCCTGCAGGTCGCGACCCTTCAGCGACAGCGCGTCCTTGCCGTCGAAGACGATCGTCCCGGCCGTGGGTTCGATGAGCCGGATCAGCATGCGCCCGGTCGTCGACTTGCCCGATCCCGACTCGCCCACGAGGCCGAGCGTCTCGCCCTGGTTGACCTCGAAGTCGACCCCGTCGACGGCGTAGACCTTGCCGGAGTTGCGCGAGAACACGCCTTGATGGATCGGGAAGTGCTTGGTCAGGCCACGGACCTTGATGAGCTCGCCCATCAGGCGCTCACCCCCGCGCACTCGAGCTCGTCGCGCGAGAAGTCCGAGTCGCCGGCGAAGTGGCACGCGGCGAGATGCGAGCCCTCGACAGCGCGTAGCGGCGGCTCTTCGATGCGGCAGCGCTCCTTGGCATAGGGGCACCGGGGGTGGAACGAGCAGCCCGCCGGGACGTGGATGAGACTCGGCGGTTGTCCCTTGATGGGGCACAGCTCGCCCTTCTCGGTCATGTCGTGACGCGGCAGAGAGTCCATGAGACCCCACGTGTACGGGTGCATCGGCCTGTAGAAGACCTCGTCGACGGTGCCGTACTCCACGGCGCGCCCGGCGTACATCACGAGGATGCGGTCGGCCATGTCCGCGACGACGCCGAGGTCGTGCGTGATCATGATGATTGCGGCGCCCGTGCGCTGCTGCAGCTCCTCCATCAGCTCGATGATCTGCGCCTGGATGGTGACGTCGAGCGCGGTGGTGGGCTCGTCGGCGATGAGGATGTCCGGGTCGTTGGCGAGCGCCATCGCGATCATGACCCGCTGCCGCATGCCGCCCGAGAACTGGTGCGGGTAGTCCTTCACCCGGCTCGAGGCGTGAGGGATGCCGACGAGGTCGAGCAGCTCCACCGCACGCTCCTGCGCCTGCTTCTTGTTCATGCCTTTGTGAAGCCGCAGCGGCTCGCCGAGCTGCTTGCCGATGCGGTAGACCGGGTTGAGCGACGTCATCGGGTCCTGGAAGATCATCGCGATCTCGTTGCCGCGGATGTCGCGCATGTCCCGGTCGCTCATCGTGAGCAGTGAGTTGCCCCTAAACATCGCCTCACCGCCGACGATCTTGCCCGGCGGCATCGGGATCAGCCGCATGAGGGTCATCGCCGAGACGGACTTGCCCGAGCCGGACTCACCCACGACGCCGAGTGTCTCGCCGCGGTCCAAGTCGTAAGAAACGCCGTCGACGGCCTTGACGACCCCGTCCCGGGTGAAGAAGTGCATCCTGAGGTCGGTGACCTCGAGCAGTTTGTGTTCGGCCATCGCCCTAGTCCTTCATCTTCACGTCGAGAGCGTCGCGTACGCCGTCTCCCAGCAGAGTGAATGCGAGCACGGTGGTGAGGATGGCGAGCCCGGGCCACACGATCAGCCCCGGATTCGACATGAGGTAGTTCTGTCCGTCGCTGATCATGCGCCCCCAGGAGACGGCGTTGGGCGCCTTGACCGGATCGGCCTGGACGCCCAGCCCGAGGAACGAGAGCGCCGCCTCGGTCAGGATCGCGCCACCGATCGACATCGTGGCGTACACGATGATGGGGGCCACCGCGTTGGGAAGGATGTGCCGCGCCATCAATCGCGCGTCGCTCGCGCCGACTGCGCGTCCGGCCTCGACGTAGTCGGCTTCCTTGACCGACAGGATCGAAGACCGGAACACACGCGCGATGGACGGCCAGCCCAGCACGCCGATCGTCACGATGACCGGGAACATGCCGCGCTCGCTCGGTGGCAGCACGGAGAGCAGCAGGATGGCGAAGAGAATGTATGGAAACGCAAGGAAGATGTCGGCGATGCGCATGATCGTCGTGTCCACGAACTTCCCGTAATAGCCCGAAAGCGCTCCGAGCAAAAGCCCGATCACGACCGAGACGAGCACGGCCGCCACACCGACGGTCAAGGAGATGCGCGCGCCGTAGACGACGCGCGAGAAGACGTCTCGGCCGAGGTCGTCGGTGCCCATGGGATGGTGGATCGAGGGCGGCTCGAGGCGGTCCGCCGCCGCCGTCTGGGTGTTGATGTAGTTGGGAGGCCCGTAGAGCGGGATCACCCAGAGGTCCGCGGTGACGGCTGCAACGATTACGATGAGCAGCCACGTGAGCGCCACGAGCGCGAGCTTGTTGCGCCGAAGCCGGTACCAAGCATCGCCCCAGAGCGTGCGGGTGACCTGCGGCTTGAGGGGCTCGGGCGTTTCCGGAGCCGTGGTTGGTGAGTTCTCGGCGTCAGAGAGGAGCTTCGCGTCATCCGTCACGTCACTCACCTGCGCTTCCGCCGCCGTAGCGGATCCGCGGGTCGAGGAACGCGTAGCTGATATCCACGAGCAGGTTGATGAACATCACGGCGAACAGCACGATGACCGTTCCGCCGAAGACGACGGGATAGTCGAGCGCGAACGCGGCCCGTGCGATCGTGAAGCCGATGCCCGGCCAGTTGAAGACCGTCTCGGTGAGCACCGCCCCTGAGAGCATCGCGCCCAGATCGAGCCCGATGAACGTGACGACAGGGATGAGCGCGTTCTTGAGCGCGTGCTTCCGCAACACGCCCGAGGGCGAGAGGCCTTTGGCGTGCGCCGTGCGGATGTAGTCCTGGTTGTTTACCTCGAGCAGCTGGCTGCGCATGATGCGCGCCGCGTACGCCGTCGAGACCGATGCGAGCGTGATGGCGGGAAGTATGAGGTGGGCGAACGAACTGAAGCCGTCACCACTCGCTCCCGAGACCGGCAGGTAGAAGTTGCCGTTGGTCGCGCCCTTCAACCAGATTCCGAAGATGTACTGGAGCATGATGCCGAGCCAGAACACCGGGAGCGCGACGAGGATGGATGTCGACAGCGTCGCCATCACGTCCCAGACGCTGTAGCGTTTGACCGCGGCTACGATGCCGACCCCCACGCCCACGATGATCTCGATGACGATAGCCGCGAACGCAAGCTCTACCGTGTACGGGTAGCTCTCCGCGATGATCTCGTTGACGGGACGTCCGGTGCTGATCGAGGTGCCCAGGTCCCCATGGGCCAGCGCCTCAAGGTAGTTGATGTACTGCTTGTACCACGGCTGATCGAACCCGTAGTCGTGGCGCAGCTGCTGGTAGACGGCGGGCGACATCGACTTCTCGCCGGCGCGCATCTTGATCGGGTCGCCGGGCAGGATCGTGGTGATGAAGAAGAGGATGAGCGTCACGCCGAAGAAGACGGGGATGAACTGGAGCACTCTTCGGCCAATGTACTGGAGCATTTCGAGAGACCTCGGTTTCAGCCGTTCAGCATCGGGGGTGACAGGGCGCCGGCCCTGTCACCCCCCGTGATGACGTCGTGCGTTGAGAGTGCTCCTACTTGGTCGCGCCGCCGTTCGTGAGCCATGGCGTTGTGAAGTCCGCAATGCCCTGCGCACTGTAGGTCAGCTCATGCACACGGCTGGATCCGATGTGGTGATGCCGGTAGAACATGATCGGCGCCACGGGATCGGTGGACTGGATCTGGTCGTTCACCGTGTTGTACGCAGCCAGACGGGCCGTCCGGTCCGTCGTCGCACGCGCGGCACTGATGCCCGAATCCACCTGCGCATTGACGTAGAACGACTTGTTGTCGGTCGACTGGCTGTCGAACAGCGGGTAGATGAAGTTGTCCATGATCGGATAGTCGGCCTGCCAGCCGAGACGCGCAATCTGGAACTTGCCCGCGTCGAGCTGCTTGAGATACGTGGGGAAGTCAGCCGAGGCGAACGTCGTGTTGACGCCGATCGCCTTCAGGTCCGCCTGGATGAGCGCCATGATCTGCTCGTGGCCGCCACCGCTGTTGAAGGACAGCGTGAGCGTCGGAAGGCCCTTGCCGCCGGGGTAGCCGGCAGCTGTGAGAGCAGTCTCTGCGGCCGCCTTGTCGTACTTGGCGTCCTTCCAGGCACCGGCCGTGTATCCGGCGATGCCGGGAGGAACGATGTTGTCGGCCGGGATGCGCGTACCCTCGAAGATCGTGTCGCAGATCGCCTGACGGTTGATCGCCAGCGAGATGGCCTTGCGCAGGTTCGCGTTCTTGAGGTACGGGTCCTTGTTGTTCAGGATCAGGTAGTAGGTCGAGTTCTCGGCGCCGAGCAGGACCTGCTGGCCCGGGTTGACCGTGTAGCCGTTGGGCGACTCGCCGTACTGAGCGACGTCCGCCTTGATCTTGCCGGTCGTGATCTGCGTGAAGTCCAGGTTGCCGGCCTGGAAGTCGGTATAGGCGGTCTCCGGGTCCTTGAAGATCTTGAACGCCACGCCGTCGAGGTATGGCTTCTTGCCGTAGTAGTCGTCGTTGCGCACGACGTTGATGGCCTGGTTGTGCTGCCATGGGGCCGACATCTTGAACGGCCCGTTGCCGATCGGCATCTCACCGAACGGGACCTTCTTGCCCTGATAGTCCACGCCACCCTCGACCGCCTTCTGCGGCACCGGCGCGAGGGCTGGGTGGGCGACGACATAGTCGAAGTCGGCGAACGGTTGCGACAGCGTGACCTGCAGCGTCAGCGGGTCGAGCGCCTTCAGGCCACTCATCGACGGGGTGGTGCCCTTCTGCACCTCGTCGTAGCCTTTCACGACCGAGAGGTGGTAGGAGATGATCGAGGGATCCGACTTCTTGGTGGCCGTGTTGATCGTCTTGGGATTGGCGATCCGGTTCCACGCGTAGATGAAGTCGTTCGCAGTCACCGGCGTGCCGTCATGGAACTTGTCGCTGGGATTGAGCTTGAAGGTCCAGACGGTTGCGTCGGAGTTCACGGTCCAGGTCGTCGCCGCAGCGGGAAGCACGAGTTCCGGCTTGAGCGAGTCGATCTGGGTCAGGCTGTCGAACAAGGCCGCCTCGACCTGAGTGCCCTCCGACTCCTGCGTGTTGTACGGATCGATGTACGCCGGCTCGCCGATGTAGAACGAGAGAACCCCGCCCTTGACAGGCTGACTGGCAGATGTCGTGGAGCTGCCGCCTGAAGATGCCGGTGTCGAAGGCTTACAACCGGCAACCGCCCCGAGGGCAACCACCAGCGCAAGCACAAGAACAACGGCAACGGGCTTTGCGAATTTCCGATACACCTGTCTGCCTCCCCTCTCTGAGAAACCGTGCTAACGAACCATCTCCTGTGAGTGATGAACCCGCTCGAACGCTGGCGATTCCTCGCCGTCGCCGCGGCACCTGGCCGGCGTGTTTCATCGTGAGTGAGTGTCCCGCTTCGCTGGGTGAATGGCAAGCACGCCCACGCGAGTCCACGGCATGAAAACGAAAACGCCGCCACCGACACAGGCGACCCCTGCCGGTTGCGGCGTCGGTATGCGCTCGCACGAGCGCACGAGTGACCTACTTGGGATAGACCGCCATGAGCAGCAGCAGGCTCAGTCCGAAAGCGGAAGCAAAGCCCACAGTGATGCGGTCGAGGTTCTTCTCGATGATGCTCGTGCCTTGCGAGGTGGGCGACATCGCGCCGCCGAGCATCTCGGAAAGGCCGCTTCCCTTGCCCGAGTGCAGCAGCACGAAGATGATCAGGCCGATCGACGAGATAGCCCAGACGATGAGCGCGAACACCAGAAGCAGGGTTTCCACGAGACACTCCTCAGTTGCGAATGGATCCGTTCAGGCGCTTCCCTGAAGCGCGGTGAATCAGTATAGCAGCAGAGAACGTCCCGTCCACTCGGTCGGGACGTCGATGCCGATCAGATCGAGCAGGGTCGGTGCGACGTCGGCGAGAATGCCGCCGGTATCCAGCGAGCGGACGCCGTCGGCGACGACGATGAGGGGCACTTTCGACAGTGTGTGTGCAGTGAATGGGGTGGAGCCGTCGCTGTCGACCATCGACTCGGCGTTGCCGTGGTCGGCCGTGATGAGCGCGACGCCGCCGCGAGCCCGGACCGCTCCCACGACGGCCCCGACACCCGCGTCGACGGCTTCGACCGCGTGTACGGCGGCCTGCATGTCGCCGGTGTGACCGACCATGTCGCAGTTCGCGAAGTTGACGATGTAGACATCGGCGGCGGCGTTCTCGATGGCCTCGGCGAGACGGGAGGCGACCTCGGGCTCGCTCATCTCGGGCTGCAGGTCATAGGTCGCGATCTTGGGGCTCGGCACGAGAACCCGGGTCTCGCCCTTCTTGGGCTCCTCGGCGCCGCCGTTGAAGAAGAACGTCACGTGCGCGTACTTCTCCGTTTCGGCGATGTGGAGCTGGCGCAGGCCGTGCTCGGCGAGGACGTCGGCCAAGACGTGGCGCGGGAACTCCTTGGGGAACGCGACCGGCGCCGGGATCGTAGGGTCGTACTCCGTGAGGCAGACGAAGTGCATCTTGGGCTCGACCGGTCGCTCGAACGCCTCGAACGAGGGATCCACGAGCGCCCGCGTTATCTCGCGCGCACGGTCCGGGCGGAAGTTGAAGAAGATGACCACGTCGCCGTCCTCGATGCGGGCAGGCGCGCACAC
>Ga0182021_10007394_pt1 | contig 13017 bp, 12 predicted proteins | sample 612E3MmetaG_FD_120493 | JGI IMG/M metagenome (GOLD analysis project Ga0182021, IMG submission 120493) | Permafrost microbial communities from Stordalen Mire, Sweden - 612E3M metaG (Illumina Assembly) | ecosystem: Environmental > Terrestrial > Soil > Wetlands > Permafrost | place: Sweden... | reverse complement strand
TTCAGGGATCAACATAGTGTTAAAGGCCAGGGTGATATACGACACAGCACCCGGCCAGAAAGAAGCCAGATTTGTATTTAGCCAAAAATTCAATTGCACAATCGAAACCCCGATCAGGCGAGGGCCCATTAATCGTGCCACCTCATGCACTTCGGGCAGCTTTAACCCAAGCCCGAAAGAAAACTTCCTTTCGGGCAGGCGCACCAATACAGGCAGTTGAATGAGCGCGTGCATCAAAGCCCCCAGCACCACCCCCCAGGCCAGGCCTTGAACTCCCCAGTGAGGCACAAAGAATAGCACGCCAATGATCTTGCCAAGAGAGTACATGGCAGGGGCAAACGCTGGCCAAAGAAAACTTTGGTGAGCATTCAAGATTCCCATCATCAAACCGCTCAGACCAAAGATGATAGGAGCGCACAGTTGAATGCGTAGCATACCGGCAGTCAACGTCACCTTGGCAGGGTCAAACCCGCGCGCCAGAATGTTGTGCACTACCCAGGGAGCAAAGAAAGCCGTGAACGCGCAAACCACGATCAAAATAAGTGTCACCAGGTTAGCGATGGCCGAAGCCAACTTCCAGGCAGTACTGCGCTTGCCATGAGTTAATAATGTGGTAAACGTGGGGATGAAAGCTGAGGCTAACGCTCCGCCAGCCACCAGGTTGTAAAGAATATCCGTTAAACGGTTGGCCGCATTATAGCTGTCCATCTGAGCCGATGTGCCAAAAGCGCGGGTAATCAGCATGGAGGATACCAGGCTGAAAACCTGACAAAGCACCATGGCGATCATGATCGTTCCGGTTGCGCGCGCTATTTGTTGATTGTCGTTAGGGGAAATAATAATTTCGCTAGAATCCATATAACCTGATTATACCCGCTCAATAAAAAAGTAAATTGTTCTGAATTGAAATAGGAGGGTATTTAGAAAGGAGAAATTTCAAGCCAATTTGCGCATTTTTTATCAATAACTCTTAGTTGCTATCAAAATACAGTTTTTCTTCTCGTGAAACTCGTTTTTCAACACCCTCGAATTATTAAAAAATGTTGACAAATCGGAATAAACTCTCTACAATGAAAAGAAAGAAATCGATCAAAGAAAATCAATAATAAACACTAAAAAATCAATGAAGTTCGTTTGTGCTCGCTGATTCTCAACATTCAGGTGAATAGATGATCCCAGCTAAAAGATACGAACAAATCATTAAGTATGTCAATAAAAATAAAATCGCTTCGGTAGACGACTTGAGTGATTGGCTTAAAGTGTCGAAGGTCACGATCCGCAGAGACCTGGATGATTTATCTGCCAAAGGACTTCTGTTGCGCTCGTTTGGAGGAGCCACCTCTGTTTTCAGCTATCTTGCACAAGAAATTCCCTCGAACGAAAAAAGCTCATTGTTTGTCGAAGAAAAAAGACGGATCGGGAAGGTCGCTGCCAGCTTAATAAATGAAGACGATGTGATCGTCCTCGATTCTGGAACAACGACGCTGGAGATTGCCCGGCACCTGACGAACCGGGTGACAGTAATCACCAACGATCTCAAGATCGCGATGGAATTGTGCACAAAAGATTACGTCACCCTATACATCACCGGTGGACTGGTAGAGAGTAATTTATTTTCTACGACCGGTAAATCAACTGAAAATTTCTTAAACGAATTCCATGCAGATAAGTCATTTCTGGCAGCAGATGCCATTAGTTTGAAATATGGCATCACGAATCGATCAGTTTCTCAAGTGCCAATCAAGCGTTCAATTGCAATGTCTGGGGCTCAAAAGATACTGGTTGCAGACCATAGTAAATTTGAAAAAGAAACATTTGCAAATATTGGTTTACTTAATGAACTGGATATTATCATTACGGACCAAATGGAAAATGATATCAAAGAGAAATATGAGGCTTTGGGCATAAAGATACTATTGGCATAACCTCCCCCGCCAATATATTTTCAAAAATGTTCTCAACTTAAAAAGGAGAAGAATGTATGAATAATATTCAAGGTAAAGAAACATCAGTATTTGTGCGGAAATCTACTGGATTGGTCAGAGAAGCATCGTTCTTTGATGCAGCGATATTTACTGCCACTTTCTCTGCCCCAGTGGGAACCACACTCGCATTTGGTTTGTTTTGGGCGCTGGGAGCTTTCCCTGGAACGAACATTTTGTTGGCGATCATTTTGTCGGCGGTCATTGACGTCCCCATTTTGATTATGATGGCTTACATGGCATCGAGTATGCCCAGAACCGGAGGCGATTATATTTGGGTGAGTCGTATCCTCTCCCCTTCGCTTGGTATGGTTAGCAGCTTTGCAGCAGTGTTCTCTGCTTTGATTGGTGCTGCTTATTGGGCACGTATCTGGGGCTCGATGGGTGTTGGTCCTACCCTTGTCATTCTTGGCAATGTTATGAATAGCGAAACCCTGGTTTCTTTGGGCAACTGGGCAGCCGGCACCGGGGGAACCTTTATCCTTGGTTTGGTAATGATCCTTCTCCTGATACTCACCCTGGTATCTGGGACTAAAAAGATGTTCAAAATTCAGAACACCTTCTTTACCATTGCAATGATTGGTACCGTCATGGCGCTTTTGGTATTTGTTTTCGGGAACCAAAGTGTATTTATCACGAACTTCAATGCATTTGCCCAGAAATATACCAGTTCAGCCGATTCATATAACTACATTATTAACCTGGCTAAAGAAGCAGGATACAACAGTGAATTAAAGTCCACCTTTGGTGCGACACTACCTTCTGTCGTCTGCATTTTCACCTTCATGATGTGGAACTTCTGGTCTGTGTATCTCTCAGGTGAAATGAAGAGTGCTGGCAACAGAAAACGCCAGATGGGCATTATGTTCACCGCACTGTTGTGGGATACCGGTTTCCTTGCTTTAGGCGCCATCCTTATCTTCAATGTACTGGGCAAAGACTTCTTCACGGCTATCAATTTCCTTTCCACCAATGCGGCCGCCAAATACACATTGCCGGTAAATCCATACTTCACTTTGTTCGCCGGGGTTATCATCAAGAACCCGTTGTTGAACATCTTGATCGCCCTCTCGTTCCTGCTCTGGAACCTTCCGGCCATGATTGGTAACACCTTCATGCCCGTCAGATCGCTCTTCGCCTGGTCGTTTGATCGTGTTCTCCCCAAGAAACTTTCTGAAGTGAACGAAAGAACTCATACTCCAGTACCTGCTATTCTGGTAGTGGGTGCGATGGTTACCTTGATCTTTATCTGGTCAACATTCTCCACTTCTTTCTTCACATTGTTGGCAATGGGTGTTCTGTGTGGTGTGATCGAAATCACTCTGGTAGCAATTGCTGCGATCAGAATGCCATACACACAGAAAGATCTATATGAAACCTCTCCTGCCAAAGGTACATGGTTTGGAGTTCCAGTTTTAGTGGTCACTGGTGTTTTGTCGTTACTTGTCATGGCGCTGGTAACTTACTTGCTCATGACCTATCCGGGTATCGGCATTGCCTCTCCGTGGCTTGGCCTTGGATTCATTGTAGCTGTGGTAGCCGTTGGACTATTAATCTACTATATTTCCAAGCTCGTCCAAAAACGCCATGGTATCAACATTGATCTGTCCTTCAAGGAACTGCCTCCTGAATAATATTTAGTCTTGATTCATCCGGTCTTTGCAGTAAATAAAATGAAAGGTTGAACTTATAGTTGGCCTTTGAGATATTGATGAAATAGAATTTCATTTGGCCAACTATAGGTTTCTGGTGAGGTGTAATGTTTAAATTTACAAAAGAAAAATTAACAAAAGTATATTTTGCCAGTGACATTCACGGGTCGCAAAAATGTTTTAATAAATTTATTAATGCTGGTAAATTCTATGAAGCTGATGTAATTATCATGGGCGGCGATATTACCGGAAAATCCATCCTTCATATTGAAAAACAGAATAATGGTAATTATCGAAGTAATTTTATGGGAATTGAAAATACATTTTCTTCAAGCACAGAATTAGAGACTTTCAAGAAAGCGGTTCAAAGTTCGGGTTTTTATCCATTCATTTCTACACTCGATGAATGGACAGCAATAAAAAATGACCCAGCCTCGATGGATAACTTGTTTGCTGGCCTTATGAAAAAATCGTTAGAAGAGTGGATAACCTTTGCGGAGCAAAGGCTGAAAGATACAAATATTAAATGTTACATCATGCCCGGAAATGATGATCCCTTCTCAGTCAGCGATATATTAAAAGAAAGCAGTCGTATCATCGATCCGGAAAATCAAATTATTCAAATTGATGATTACCTGACCATGGTCAGTTGTGGGTACAGCAACCCTACTCCCTGGAACAGTCCAAGGGAATGCAGTGAAGTGGAATTGAAAGCGATGATCGATAAAATGATGGAAGCTGTGCCTGACCCCGAGAGCTGTATTTTATGTGCGCATGTCCCTCCATTTAATTCAACTCTGGATGATGCTCCGAGGTTATCTTCTGATCTTCAGGTCCAATCTTCTGGTGGTGTGGTAGAAAACGCGCCGGTAGGAAGCACTGCTGTGAGAGATGCTATCCTTCAATATGGTTATGTATTAAGTTTGCATGGGCATATCCATGAAGTACATGCAGTAAAACAAATTGGGAAAACGCTCAGCATCAACCCCGGCAGCGATTATAGCGATGGTGTTCTGCATGGCGCCCTTGTGAGCCTTTCAAAGAACAAAGTAAAAAGCTATCAATTGGTATCCGGGTAAACATATGGCAGATAAACATCTCAATTCGGTCAACATCGTCGTTGATATTGGGTCTTCGGGTATCCGGGCAGTTGCTTTTACCCCTCAAGGGAAAGCGCTCGTCACGATCAAACGCAGTTATGGAACGTTTTATCCCTTCCCTGGATGGGCTGAACAGGACCCACACGATTGGGAAAATGCCACCCTTTCTTGTCTAACAGAATTGGTTAAGAAACTGCCGGCACATGCAAAAATTAATGGATTGTCCTGCACTGGTCAATGCCCTTCTTATGTCCCGGTTGATAAAATGATTCACCCCCTGGGTAATGTGTTGACCTATCAAGACAACCGGTCAATCAAAGAATCTGAATATATTGTCTCATTGGTCGGTAATGAATATATTCACCGTCACTCCGGGCACAGCGTTGAACCTTTTTTCATATTGCCCAAACTACTCTGGCACAAGAATCAAGATCATTCACTCTATGCAAAGATCTTTCAGGTTTTGCAGCCATGTGACTACATCGAGTATTTATTAACGGGAAACCTGTGCACAGATCATGCTTATGCCTGCGGTACCCTCGCCTATGATATGTATACGCACGGATGGAATAGTGAGTTACTACGTAAATTGGATATTGATGGAAATATTTTTCCAAAAAAGATCGTAAATTCGTGGGATGATGTTGGGATAATCAAGCCTGACATTGCCGAAAAAACCGGGCTGCCTGCCGGACTTCACGTTATCAGAGGTGGACCAGATAGCCAGTGTTGTTCTCTTGGCGTGGCTGCAATTGAGACTGATGTATTAAGCAACATGTCTGGTACATCTACATGCTTGAACCGTACAATCTTGGCAGCGAATCAAGACTTGCGGGTAGGAAATTATGCCCATGTTATCCCTGATCGATGGAGCGCAGAAGTTGGTTTGAACACCACGGGCGTATCCCTTAAGAAAATTGCCAAAATATTATTCTCTGACTTCGATGAACGGTTGATGTACGAACAAGTCAACATAAGTGTGAAAAATTCACCGGTCGGGAGTAACAATTTACTTTACTTCCCATATCTTTCCAATGGCGAACGTGACAATCAAAATGTAAAAGGTGGCTTCTATAATTTCAGTATGATGACAAGCAAAGACGACATGATGCGAGCGGTGCTCGAAGGCGTCGCTTTTGCTGAAAAAGAAAGGGCCGATTTACTGGTGAATTCTGAAGAAAAGTTCTCCTCAATGAGAATCTCTGGTGGAGGAGCCTCTTCTGATGTTTGGTGCCAGATCAAAGCAGATGTGATGGATATTCCGGTGATTGCAATAAAAGATGTAGACGCAGCGGAATTGGGAGCATCAATGATCATTAACGTAGGAACCGGGTTAACTCCAGGTTTTGCAGAGGCCATCCGCGAATGCAACTTGGATTATGATGAATTTACTCCCAATTCAGACAATGCATCGGTGTATGCAGAGAAGTATTTAAATTTCCTTGCTTTTGAAAAAGCACAATCTCCCAGCAGTGGCGAGAGTTAATCGTATTGCTTTAAAGAGGATCAGATTGGAGTTGGAATGATGGTCAATCGTAATGAATTATTGGAAAATGAAGCAATAAGAATCATGAATGCATCAGAAGAGAACAAGATTCCCCTCCGCCTCCTCGGAGGAATGGCAATTTATATCAGTTCGCCTTGCACAAGAACTGAACCTTATTGCCGTGAAATCTATGATCTCGATTTTGTGGTTTCAAAAAAGAAGTCATATCTTCTTGAGAAACTGCTTAATAAGATCGGCTTTACCGGAGATCGGGAATTTAACAGCATTCATGGCGAGTATCGGTTGCTTTTTCATTCAGAATTGGTGGAACTTGATATTTTTGTTGGTGAGTTCGTACAATGCCACAGTATGAATTTGGAGAAATACATTGGCAACACCAAACTTACAATCCCCTTGGCTAATTTGCTGCTGACTAAATTGCAGGTAGTACAAATTAACCAAAAAGACATTCTGGATATTTTAGCACTAATGCACGATCATGAAGTCGAGGTTGATGGTGATCCAAATGAGGTTATCAGCTTAAAGGAATTGAACTTGATCTTATGTGATGATTGGGGTTGGTATACGACCTGTATGGATAATCTGGAGAAGATCCAGCACTTTATCCAGGAATCGTTCAAAGACCCTGATCAGAAATTGTTGACTGAAAAGATTGACCTTATTCGATCTCACGCCCAAAGTTCAAAGAAAAGTTTTAAGTGGACTGTCCGCTCAAAAGTGGGCAGAAAAGTTCAGTGGTATGAATTGCCGGAAGAAAAATAAAAAAAAGGATAGATAAAAATGACTTGGCTAAAAGATTTATTTAATGTTGAAAAACCTATAATTGCAATGTGCCATTTGCAACCTCTACCAGGTGACCCAAATTATGATGAAAAGGGTGGAATGGAAAAGGTCATTGATCTGGCCAAAAAAGATCTGCTCGCTCTTGAAGAAGGCGGAGTGGATGGGATCATGTTCTCAAACGAATTTAGCCTGCCTTACCTGACCAAAACTGAGCCCATCACAGCAATTTCTATGGCCCGTATTATTGGTGAATTGAAAGATGATATAAAAATCCCATTTGGGGTGAATGTTCTTTGGGACGCTGTCGCTTCATTAGATTTGGCAGTCGCTGTGGATGGCAAGTTCATCCGTGAGGTTATTTCTGGTGCTTATGCCAGTGATTTTGGCCTGTGGAGCACCGATCCCGGCGCCACGGCACGTCACCGGGCCAGAATTGGTGGAAAAGACATCAAAATGATCTTCAATATTTTCCCTGAGGCAGCCAAATACCTCGCAGATCGAGATATTACAGAAATTGCCAGAACAACGGAATTTAATAACAGACCAGATACAATTTGCGTCTCTGGCATTACTGCCGGCAGTGTAACTGATACGCAAATTCTGAAATTGGTCAAAGATGCAGTGAAAAGTACACCAATTTTAGTCAATACAGGCTGCAATAAAGAGAATGTGGTTAAGCAGCTCTCTGTTAGCGACGGCGCGATCAGCGCGACGACGTTCAAAATCAACGGTGTATTCGAGAATCCTGTTGATCAGGTTCGTGTCAAAGAGTTCATGGATGTCGTCAAGAATTACAGAAAGAGCCTTCATTAGGCTGAACCAAAAAGGTGGACTGATTTGAAATTTGGATTGATCTCTCTGGACTTTAGAAGATTTCCCCTGGAGAAATGCTTTGAAACAGCCAGTAAGTTCAAGTTTAAAGCAGTGGAGCTCTGGGGTGGTCGGCCGCACGCTTATCCGTTTGACATGGGCAAAGAGCAGGTAAAGGCAATCTGGCAGTTAAAGCAAAAATACGATATCGAGATCCCGATGTATACTCCCAATGCGATCGGGTTGCCTTTCAACCTGTGTTCCAGCCTGCCAGAAGAACGAGCGGAAGGATTGAAGTATCATCAACTGGCAATTGACGTAGCAGCTTCCCTGGAAATTCCCAAGATGCTGGTTGTTGCCGACCACCCCGGTTTTGATGCGGATCTTCGCGAGGTTCGCAAGATTTTTACTGATGAGATCGGTCAATTGGTTCAGTATGCCGAGAAAAAGAATGTTGTCCTTTCTGTCGAACCATTAACTCCGATGGAAAGCCCTATCGTTACGAGCTCGGACGATTGTCTGAACTTACTGCAGGAAATTGACTCCCCCAACCTGCATTTTGTTCTGGATATTGTTCCTCCAACGGTCATTGCAGAGCCACTCTCGAATTACTTCACCAAATTGGGTAAGCGGGTCGATCATGTACATATTTGTAATACTGATGGTAAATCTGATGCTCATAACGAGTTGGATAATGGTTGTTTGAATATTGCCGATGTGCTGAAGGTCATCAGCAGTTATGACTATGATGGGTACGTGATCGTCGAATTGTACACGGTTTCACTGAACGACCCAGAACGAATTGTCGCAAGTTCCGCCAGAGTGCTATCCTCCATGGGTATCAGTCTGAGTTGACCGATTAAAACAGTTATCGTACAAACTAAAAAGAAGGTCGGGAGGCAATACATCCAGTCTCTCGATCTTCTTTTATATAAAAAAGTACTTTATCGAAGTATTCTATTTGAATATTATTGTTTGCTAAATTCATTTTGCAGGGTTATACTTTTTATATTCACTGAATATGTTCCAATGTTTAAAGAAAATATAAGGAAAATCAATGAAAAATAAAAAAGATATGCAAGTGGAAGACAGCCCTTCATTAGAAACCCAACCAAAATATTCCGAGGCGTATTCTGAACCCGCACCGGTTGCCAAACCAGGTTTTTTCAAGAGAATCCTCCCCTGGATCATTGTCGCAGTGGTTTTCTTTCTCTTTGGCGCGGGGCTGGTCTATTTTACCCTCTACTCAAATGTTGACAATCAACTTGGCGCTGCCAAAACCAGTTCAGCCCAATTAACCGATCAATTATCCTCCGCCCAGGTCGATCTGCAGAAAGCTAAATCTGATCTCGGCACCACGCAAAGCGCACTCACAGACGCCAACAATGCCCTGACTAAAGCACAGCAGCTTTCTTTGCTTTATAAGTTTCAAGCGGATGTAAATTTGGCCCGCATCGGATTGTATAAACTGGATCCATCCACAGCCCGGCAAGCCTTAAGTGTGGCCGGAGATGATCTGACAAACTTGAAGGCAACCAGTATTTCACAGGATGCAATTGCCGGCCTGCAGCCGCAAATTGACACTGCGGTAACGAATGTAGAAGTGGACTCTGGCAAAGCCATGGACGCTTTGGATACCCTCTATACTAATCTCCTCTTGATTAGCGGAAATATTAAGTAGGTCGCCTTAATAATATAAATATGCCTGAAGGATGAACTTCAGGCATATTTTATTTTTGAAAATATTTATTCCAACGGATTTTTACGTAATTTTTCAAATAGATCGCGCTGAGAGGCTGTCAAATGCCTGGGCAGTTCAACTTTAACTCTTACGTAAAGATTCCCAAAAGTATTTGGAGAACGCAACTCTGGCATACCCTTGCCTGCCAGACGAAAAAGCTGACCGGGTTGTGTCCCGGCTGGAATCGTCAGGGTCACGTCACCGCTGAGGGTGGTTACTTTTAAGGTTCCACCCAGAATTGCAGTATACAGGTCAAGCTTCACATCGGTGGTCAGGTCTTGCCCGTTCAACGAATAGCGTTTATCGGGCGACACTTGTAGGATAAGGTAAAGGTCGCTGTTGCCGCCAGGTCCACCACCCTTAACGCGGACTTTTGTACCAGTTGTGGCGCCCACCGGAATTTTTACCTCGATGCGGCGTTGCTCTACCTGAAACATTCGGGTTGTACCGTGATAGGCTTCTTCGAGACTGATCTCCACCGCCTGTTGGTAACTTTGCCGTGGACTGGTACGTGTTTGCCGGCGTGCACTGCTCTGCGGCATACCCCCAAAGATCGTGCTGAAGAAATCTGAGAAGCCGCCTTCCCCAAAGAGATCATTCAGATCGCCCATATTTACCTGCTGGGATCCCTGACCGCGTCGGCCGCCAGCAGAAGCCCAGTCATTCCAATTAAAGTTGCCGGTATCGGCTCCGTGAGACTGCCAATCGGAATAAGAATCACCTAACTGATCATAACGAGCGCGTTTTTGCGGGTCACTTAAGACTTCATTCGCTTCGTTGATATCTTTAAACTTTTCCTCGGCTTCTTTATTCCCTTTATTACGGTCGGGATGGTATTTCAACGCCAGTTTGCGAAAAGCTTTTTTTATTTCCTCAGGGCTTGCCTTGCGGTCAACACCCAGAGTTTTATAGTAATCTTTATATTCCATGATATTGATAGTAAGACGAAGCCAAATGCCTGTCAATAGGGTGCAAAGCACTCTTATACAACATTAACGATTTTTCGCTGCTAAACCCGACAGGAAAGCGCGTACCCCGGCGGCTGCCTGTTCGACCGTTTCGTAGGCACAAAAGCTTAAAAGTGGGGAGGAATTTCCCGTCAGTATCATGGATACCTTTCGGCCTTTTTGATAGCAGCACAACACAGGTTTGCCTAAAGTCAGTGCAATGGCAATCTCATAGCCTACTCCATGGGATGGACTGGTCACTTCAGCCACGACTAGATCACAATTTTCCAACCACTTCATATCCCTGGCAAAGATCTCAGCCGGTTGGGCTGTACCTTCAACTTGTTCTACATCCGAGCTGGAAAGATGCGCGGTGGGCACTTCATGGCCAAGAGCCAACATCTCTTGAACCAGAGTCTGATAAACTGTTTCTTCCGTCCGCCCTCCGGTAATGGAACAAGAAAAATAGATATTCATCGTTTTCTCCTCGATTGATCATTATGGCATATTTTGTGCAACCAATAACTTGTACAGAGGATTTATTTAGATATACGCATGCTTGACGCTATCGCTTCACTGTGCTACCATGTAAAATTGATTGAGTGATACATGCCATTATTTAAAATATTGAGTAACATCCTTAAGAAGGAGAATTTCAATGAGTAAGAGATCTTACGCCATTATACTCGTCGTCCTGGTTGCCTCATTAATGATGACCGCCTGTGAGAGATCAGCTTCGGTTTCACCTGTCACAACGCCCACATCCGGAGAAATCCCATTCCCGGTCGCCACACAGCCGCAGATCATGAAAGATATTTTGGCTGCCACGCAGACAGCCGCTGCTGTAAAAGGCACAATTACAACCGGCAGCCTGCCTGGCCTGGCTACCAGTACTTCGGCATTCGTATATATCACGCCAACTCCTCTAGGAACCACTTCCATTTCTTCATCACAGAGTTTGGCTACATCCACACCCATTACCCTGGCCACCGCGACACCAACGGCTACGCCGTTACCCACCGCCATTACTTACCCCACACCGACACCCGGTAAGCCAACCCAATATACTATTCAAACCGGGGAGTTCCCCTATTGTATTGCCCGCCGGTTTAATGTAAACCCATATGATCTGCTTTCAGCGAACGGTCTGAACAACAACTCTCACGTCTCAGTTGGAACCGTGCTGACCATTCCGCAAGGTGGAAGTTGGCCTGGCTCTCGTCAATTAAAAACTCACCCTACCACCTATACTGTCGTTTATGGAGATACAGTCAATTCCATTGCCTGCGGGTTTGGGGATGCTGATCCGAATACAATTTGGGCAGCCAATGGGCTCAGCGCTGGAGCCTCGGTAACTCAGGGGCAAGTGCTGAATATTCCGTGATCTATCCAAAAAATCAAAAGAATGGCGGGCTCAACCCGCCATTTTTATTTAATCATCTCCGGAATTGCTCTTATAATAGAGCACAAAGGATTTTGCTATGACCTATGAAATATTAAGTAAAGAGACTATGTATAACGGTCCTATATTTTCTGTTGATCGAGTAGAGATCAGCCTCCCAGATTCCCGCGCACGAAAATATGACATGATTCATATTCAGGACGCAGTCACCATCCTCCCCTTGGATCAAAATGGAAATGTTTTGTTTGTAAAGCAATACAGGGTCGGTTCAAATTCAATTTTACTTGAGCTGCCAGCCGGAAAAATCGAGATCGGTGAATCAGCCCAATTTACTGCTGAGCGTGAAATCCGCGAAGAGACGGGTTTCGCCGCAAATAAAATGCAGCCTTTGGGAAAATTTTTTGTTTCCCCTGGCTATTCAACCGAATACATGTACACTTTTCTGGCCACAGGTTTATTTTCCTCCCCGCTCAACCCTGATGCCGATGAATTCTTAAATTTAGTAAAAATTCCTCTACAAGAAACGCTAAACATGATCCGGAACGGCCAGATAGAAGATTGCAAAACTCTGTCAGCCTTTATGCAGGCGCTTCCTTACTTAAAGTCCGAAAAATAGCCCAAAATCGACCACATTATTATGGCAGTAATCCTCATCATAAATGATGAATTTGTTTTTGGCGGCTAACATAAAGGAAAAGGGACATATTAAGATTTATAATTGTACGAACAACGGTTCATTCTATGGGGTTTATACATCCCTATCTCTAATGGAGTCAAGATGACAAGACAAAAGATCACAATTGATGCAAATGAAGCAGTGGCCCGAATTGCCTACTACCTTTCTGAAGTAGTTGCTATTTATCCTATCACTCCTTCATCTACGATGGGAGAACATGCTGATGCATGGGCTGCCGCTGGCAAGAAAAACCTTTGGGGAACCATCCCCTCAGTAGTCGAAATGCAGTCAGAAGGTGGTGCTGCTGGTGCCGTTCATGGTGCATTGCAGACCGGTTCCATGACCACTACCTTTACTGCATCACAGGGTCTTCTTTTGATGATCCCGAATATGTACAAGATTGCAGGTGAGTTAACC
>Ga0182021_10007393_pt1 | contig 13018 bp, 23 predicted proteins | sample 612E3MmetaG_FD_120493 | JGI IMG/M metagenome (GOLD analysis project Ga0182021, IMG submission 120493) | Permafrost microbial communities from Stordalen Mire, Sweden - 612E3M metaG (Illumina Assembly) | ecosystem: Environmental > Terrestrial > Soil > Wetlands > Permafrost | place: Sweden... | reverse complement strand
GTCCACCGGCGTCAGGAGCACCTTCCGGATGCGCGCAAACTCCGCATCCTGGGCCGACTCCTCCTTCGGCGCCTCGGGCTCCATATCGAAATTGATGAACAGCTGGATGTGGTCGCGCAGGATCTTCCCGGCATACGCAAGCGCATCCTCCGGGGCGATGGATCCGTCGGTGTCGATCTCGATCGTCAGCTTCTCGTAGTCCGTCTGCTGTCCCACGCGCGTCGTTTCGACAAAATAGCGGACGTTGACAATCGGCGTGAAGACCGAATCGATCGGAATGACGCCGAGCGTCTGGTCGGGAGCCTTGTTTTCCTCGGCAACGACGTAGCCGACGCCCCGGCCGATCCGCAGATCGAGTTCAAAATTTGCCTCGGTGTTCAGGGTCGCGATGTGGAGCTTCGGGTTCAGAATCTCCACGTCCGGCGTCGCCTTCTGAATATCGCCCGCCGTGAAATCCATCGGTCCTTTGAGGGGAACGACGACGCGGTTTGTTTTCTTGTTTATGAGCTTCATCCGGACCTGCTTGAGGTTCAGCACCATGTCCGGGACGTCCTCTACAACGCCGGGGATCGTCGAAAATTCGTGCTGGACTCCGTCCACCTTGAATGCCGTGACGGCAAACCCGGGAAGGGACGAGAGAAGGACCCGCCGCATCGCATTCCCGATTGTCACGCCGAATCCTTTTTCCAGGGGCTGGACGATGAACCGCCCGAACGTCGGCGAGTATGTCGACTCGTCGAGCTGGATTTTCTCCGGCATCTGGATCGTTCCTGTTGTCATAGCGTTCCCACCTTCTCTTACTTTGAGTAGAGTTCGACGATGAGCTGCTCGTCGGCGTTCAACGGGATGTCCGCCCGTTCGGGGACGTTCAGGAATACCCCCGTCATCGCGGCCTTGTCCAGGCTGAGCCAGGGGAGCATCGCCGTATCCTTCATTCTCTTCATGGACGCGTGCAGCACTTCGAGCTTTTTGCTCTTGTCGCGCACCTGGATCGAATCGCCCGCCTTCAGGAGGTACGACGGGATGTCCACCGAGCGGTTGTTCACGAGGAAATGGCCGTGATTGACGAGCTGCCGCGCCGCCTTGCGCGAGGGGGCAAGCCCGAGCCTGTAGATCACGTTGTCAAGCCGCCGTTCCAGGAGCTTCACGAGCGTCTCGCCGGTGCGCCCCGTCTGCTTCAGCGCGCGCTCGAACGTGTTCCGGAACTGCTTTTCCTGCAGCCCGTACATGCGGCGGACTTTCTGCTTCTCGCGAAGCTGGACGCCGTACTCGGAGATCTTGGTCCTGCGGCTCTGGCCGTGCTGTCCCGGGGGAAACGCCCGCCGCTCCACCGGACACTTCTCGGTGAAACACTTCGTCCCCTTCAGGAACAACTTCTGTTTTTCCCGCCTGCACAGCCTGCAGCTTGCATCGGTATATCGTGCCATAGAGGTTCTTTCTGCTCAGTCTCTTGATTGCTGTCGTGAATTACACCCGCCGCCGTTTGGGCGGGCGACAGCCGTTGTGGGGAATCGGCGTCACGTCACGGATGCTCGAGATCTCGAGCCCCGTCACCTGGAGCGCCCTGATGGCGGCCTCGCGGCCCGAGCCCGGGCCCTTCACGAAGACCTCCACCTTGCGCAGCCCCAGGTCGTACGCCGCTTTCGCGGCGGCCTCGGCCGACACCTGCGCGGCGAACGGCGTGTTCTTGCGCGACCCCTTGAATCCGTTCTTGCCGGCCGACGACCAGCTTATCGTGTTGCCGTAGACGTCCGTTATCGTCACGATGACGTTGTTGAACGTCGCCTTGACGAAGGCCTTGCCGCTGACGTCAACCTGGATCTTTTTCTTTTTCTTGACGAGTTCTGCAGCCCCACCGGCTGCCGGAGCGGTTTTTGCCACTCGTTCCTCCCGTGAATGATTGACTGTGACGCCGTGATGCTAGGTCTTGGCGGCGACTTTCTTCTTTCCTGCGACGGTCTTGCGGCGCCCCTTGCGGGTGCGCGAATTCGTCCTCGTCCTCTGGCCCCTCACCGGAAGCCCCTTCCGGTGCCTGATCCCCCGGTAGCATCCGATATCCATGAGACGCTTGATGTTCATCTGCGTCTCGCTCCGGAGCGCGCCTTCCACCTTGTAGTCGGCGGTGATGATGCCGCGGATCTTCGCGACCTCATCGTCGTTCAGTTCCCCGACTTTCTTGTTGACGTCGACTCCGGCCTTCGTAAGGATGGCGCGCGCCGACGTCCGGCCGATCCCGTAGATGTACGTGAGGCCGACTTCAGACCGTTTCTTCTTCGGCAGATCGATTCCTGCAATGCGGGCCAACGGCTCTCCTCCTTCTTAACCCTGACGCTGTTTGTGTTTCGGATTCTTGCAGATCACCCGGACGACGCCTTTCCGCCGTATGATCTTGCAGTTGATGCAGATTTTTTTGACCGACGACCGGACTTTCATAACGCACACGCCATTATTTGTACCTGTATGTGATCCGACCTTTCGTCAGATCGTACGGCGAAAGCTCTACCGTCACCTTGTCGCCAACAAGGATCTTGATAAAATTCATCCTCATCTTTCCCGAAATATGCGCAAGGACATTGTGGCCGTTTTCGAGACTCACCTTGAACATCGCGTTGGGAAGGGTCTCGGTGATGACGCCGTCGACTTTGATGGGACCTTGTTTTGCCATAGGTGACCGGCCCGGTGTTACCGGGTGAGGATGTCCGCTTCTCCTGTCGTAACAACAATTGTATGTTCAAAATGCGCCGACGGCTTCCCGTCCGCCGTGCGGACAGTCCACCCGTCCTCCCCCACCGTCACGCGGTGACTCCCCGCATTCACCATCGGCTCTATCGCAAGAGCCATCCCCTCCTTCAGCACCACGCCCGTCCCCGGCTCCCCGTAGTTCGGAACCGCGGGATCCTCGTGAAGGTTCTTCCCGATGCCGTGCCCCACGAGGTCGCGCACGACCGAAAAACCAGCGGCCTCGACGCAGCGCTGGACCGCGGCCGACACATCGTGCAGGTGGTTCCCCGCCCGCGCCCGGGCGATCCCTTCAAGGAGCGCCTGTTCGGTCACCCGCAGGAGCCGCGTCTTCTCCTCCGACACTCTTCCGACGGGAAACGTGCGCGCGCCGTCCCCGTAATACCCGTTTTTCTTCACACCCACGTCAACGGAGACCACCTGCCCCTCTTCGATCTTCCCTCCGCCCGGTATCCCGTGCACCACCTCGTCGTCGATCGAAACACAGAGCGTCCCGGGAAACAGATTGCGCCTGTCATGCCCGTACCCTTTGAACGCCGGCTCCCCGCCCCGCGACCGGATGTAGTCCTCCGCGATCGTGTCCAGGTCGCCCGTCCTGACGCCGGGGGCGATCCTCGAGCCGACGAGGGCCAGCACTTCAGCGACGATCCGGCAGCTCTCCTTCATGAGTCCGATCTCGCGCGTATTTTTAACGGACACGTGTGCCATTGCGGCCGCCTAGCGGAGACGTCCCTTCATCTTCCCCGACTTCATGAACCCGTCATAGTGCCGCATGAGAAGGTGTGACTCGACCTGCTGGAGCGTGTCGAGAGCGACCCCGACCATGATCAGAAGGCTCGTTCCCCCGAAAAACTGCGCGAACGTCTGCGCGACGCCGAAGCGCGTCACGAACGCCGGGAGGATCGCGATTATCGCGAGGAATATCGACCCGGGAAGCGTGATCTTCGTCAGTATGTTGTCGATGAAGTCCGAGGTATGGTTGCCGGGACGTATCCCCGGGATGAACCCCCCCTGTTTCTGCATGTTCTCCGAGACGTCCTTCGGGTTGAACGCGATCGCCGTGTAAAAATACGTGAAGAACACGATCATTACGGCGTAGAAAAAGGAGTATGTGAGCGACGTGTACTGGAAGTATCCCGACAGGGTCTGCATGAACTCGCTCTCGGGGAAGAACGTCAGTATCGTGCTCGGGATGAACATTATCGACTGCGCGAAGATGATCGGCATAACGCCCGCCGTGTTCACGCGCAAAGGTATGTACTGCGTGACGCCGCCGTAGACCTTTCTCCCGACGACGCGCTTTGCGTACTGCACCGGTATGCGGCGCGTCCCCTGCGTCACAAGGACGACCCCGGCGACGATCAAAACCATCACGCCGAGGATGATGACGTCGATGATGAGATTCGACCCCACCCGGAACTGATCCACGATGGAGTGGGGAAACCTTGCGATGATCCCGATGAATATGATGAGAGAAATCCCGTTCCCCATCCCCCGCTCGGTGATCTGCTCCCCGAGCCACATCATGAACATCGTCCCCGCCGTCAGGAAGAGGACCGTGCTCATCGTGAAGGCGATCCCCTGGATCTCAAACGGCACGATCGGCTGCCCTTCGAGGGTCAGGCTAGTCAGCCGCACGCTCACCCCCCAACCCTGGAGCGCCGCGACGACGACGGTGCCGTAGCGGGTGAGCTGGTTCAGTTTCTTCCGCCCCTCTTCCCCCTCCTTCGAGAGCTTCTGAAAGTACGGTACAACTGCACCCAACAGCTGGAGTATGATGGAGGAGCTGATGTACGGCATGATCCCAAGCGCGAAGATCGCGGCGTTCTTGAACGCCCCTCCGACAAAGAGGTCGTACAGCCCGAAGAGCGTGTTCGACGCCTGGCTCGCTTCCGCGCGGGCGAGGAGGGGCGCGTCGACGCCCGGGAGCGTGACGTGAGCGCCTATACGGACAATAATAAGGAGTGCCGCGGTGAACATGAGCCGCGTGCGGAGCTCCTGTATCTTCAGAACGTTGCGTACACTTTCGGCAAAATTAGCCATTCGTCTTCGGAGTTGAGCTTATCGTTTGAGCCTTGCCCCCCGCTGTTTCAATCTTCTGGAGGGCGGATTTGCTGAACGCATGAGCCGCGACATCGAGCTTCGTCGTGATGTCGCCGGTCCCGAGCACCTTCAGCCGGGCACCGGCCCCTTTGAGGACCCCAAGCTTCGCAAGGAGCTCGGGCGTCACCACCCCTCCCGTCACTTTTCCGTCGGACGCCAGCTTCTGGAGCGTCCGGACGTTGACAACCTGGTACTCCACGCGGAACGGACTATGGAACCCGCGCTTGGGGAGGCGCCGGACCAGCGGCATCTGCCCCCCCTCGAACCACGCCCGGTGGCGCGTCCCGGAGCGCGAACCCGCTCCTTTGTGACCGCGCGTCGACGTCCCGCCATGTCCCGAGCCCTGCCCGCGTCCGATGCGCTTCCGTTTCTTCGTGGATCCCGGAGCGGGCTTCATTGTGCTGAGTATGTCTTTTGCCATTGTGTCGTTCCCGGAACTGACGTGGTTGCGTTCGGTCTTCAGACTTCTTCGACACGGACGAGGTGAATCACCTGCCGTATCATCCCGCGGATCTGCGGCGTGTCATTCTTGACGACCGAGTAGTTGGGCCTGCCGAGGCCGAGCGCCCTGATCGTCCGCTTCTGCGGCTCGATCTGGTCGATGATGCTCCTTGTCTGCGTGATCTTCAGCTTCTTTGCCATTGGCCTGGCCCCGATTCTTAGTTCGATGCCGGAGCCGCGGGGGCCCCGAAGAGTTCGTGCAAGTCCATCCCGCGCCGCGCCGCGACGGACCTGGCGTCCACAAGGCTCAGGAGCGCCGCCATCGTCGCCTTGACCGCGTTGTGCGGGTTCGACGATCCCAACGATTTTGTCAGAACGTCTTTGACGCCGGCGGATTCGAGCACGGCGCGGACGCCCCCCCCGGCGATGAGTCCCGTCCCGGGTGACGCCGGTTTGAGGAGCACTCGCCCCGCCCCGAACTTCCCGATCACCGGGTGCGGGATGGTCCCGTTCACGATCGGGACCATGACGACGTTTTTCTTCGCGTCATCGACTCCCTTGGAGATCGCATCGGCGACCTCGTTCGCCTTCCCCAGGCCGATGCCGACGTGCCCCCTGCCGTCGCCGACGACGACGATCGCGTTGAAACTGAACCGGCGTCCCCCCTTCACCACCTTCGCCACGCGGTTGATGTGGACGAGCCGGTCTTTCAGCTCCAGTTCACTTGCTTTGATACGTGCCAATGTTGTCCCTCTCTTTTCCTGTGTGCTCCCGCATCCGTACCTGCTGTCGGGAGAGGACTCGAACCTCTACTCACGGCTCCAAAGGCCGCTGTCCTGCCATTAGACGACCCGACAAATGGCGCGTCCCGCGCCACAGGTGGCGCGTCCCGCGCCACCAAGGAGATCGCGGGCGAAACCCCCCGCCGGTCCGGGCTAGAATTTCAGTCCGCCCTCACGCGCCCCGTCCGCCATCGCTTTCACCACGCCGTGATACAGATAGCCGTTCCTGTCGAACACGACCTGCGTGATTTTCTTTTCGATCGCCTTCTGCGCGGCGATCTTCCCCACGAGTTTCGCCTTCGCGGCCTGCCCCTTGAGATCCCTGAACTGGTCCTTCTCGGGCTTCGAGAGGTTCGAGACGGCTACGAGCGTTTTGCCCGTCGAGTCGTCGATGATCTGCGCGTACACGTTCCTGAGACTCCGAAAGACGGTCAGCCTCGGGCGTTCCGGCGTACCCGTGATCCGGAGACGGATGTGGACTTTCAGGCGGCTGCGGTGCTCTGTCTTTTTCTTCGTAATCATGGCGTCAGTTCCCGGTCGATGACATTATGCCTTGGCTCCGCTCGCCGCCGCGGCCTTGCCGGCCTTCCTGCGGATGTACTCACCCTCGTACTTCACCCCTTTCCCCTTGTACGGTTCGGGGGGCCGGAACGAACGGATCTTCGCGGCGACCTGGCCCACGAGGGCGCGGTCGATCCCGCTGATCGTGATGTTGTTCTGCGTCGGCGTCTCGATCTTGATCCCCTCCGGCGGAGCGAAAAGAATCGGGTGGGAGAACCCGAGGAGAAGCTGGAGCTTCTTCCCCTTCAGCTCCGCCCTGTAGCCAACGCCGACGAGCTCGAGCTTCCTCGTATACCCCTCGGTGACTCCCCTGACCATGTTGGCAAGGAGCGCGCGCCAGAGTCCGTGCAGCGACCGGTGCAGCTTCAGGTCGGACGGACGCGACAGGCGGATCACGTTCTCCGTGATCTCGACGCTGATGGCAGGGTGGACGTCCGCCGCCAGCTGGCCCTTCGGTCCCGCGACGGTAACGGTCTGCCCGCTCTGCGCCACTTTCACGCCCGCGACGATGGGTATCGGTTTTCTTCCTACTCGTGACACGTTCTGTTCCTCCTTCAGGTTACCAGACTTCGCAGAGCACTTCGCCGCCCATTCTCGCCAGGCGGGCCTGCTTGTCCGTCATGAGCCCTTTCGGGGTCGAGATGACCGCGACGCCGAGACCGCCGAGCACGCGCGGGATCCCGTCCGCATCGACATAATGCCGGAGACCGGGCCGGCTGACCCGCCTGAGTCCGGCGATCACCGGCTGGCCGTCGTTGTACTTCAGCTGGATGCGGAGAACGCCCTGTGCGGACTCCTTCACTTCGGTGTAGGAGGCGATGAATTTCTGCGCGACGAGCAGCTTCGTCAGCTCGCGCTTCAGCGTCGACGCCGGGACATCGACCCGCTTATGCTTCGCCTGGATGGCGTTGCGCAGCCTTGTCAGATAATCGGCGACGGGGTCGGTCATTGTCATGATTCTGCTTCTCCTGCAACTTTCGTGAACAAATTGTGAAACCGCTGATTACCAGCTTGCTTTCGTGACGCCGGGGATCTTCCCCTCGAGCGCGAGCTCGCGGAACGCGATCCGCGAGACCCCGAATTTCCGCATGAAGCTCCGCGGGCGTCCCGTGACAACACACCGGCTGTGAAGCCGGGTGGGACAGCTGTCGCGGGGGAGCTGCCGCAGCGCGACATAGTCCCCTTTTTCCTTGAGTTCCTTCCGGATCGCGGCGTATTTCAGGACCGTCCGTTCACGCCTCGCCTGGCGGGCTTTCGAGCTTGTCTTTGCCATTCTTTCCGTCCTTCTATTGTGCCGTTTCCAGAACTTCCTGACGCTTCACGAACGGCATGCCGAACGCCTTCAGGAGCTCGTAGGCCTCCTGATCGGTCTTCGCCGTCGTGACGAACGTGATGTCCATCCCGAACACCTTCGTGATCCTGTCCACGTCGATCTCCGGGAACACCGTGTGCTCCTTTATGCCGATCGTGTAGTTGCCGCGGCCGTCGAACGACTTGTCCGAGAGGCCCCGGAAGTCTCTGATGCGGGGAACCGAGATGCTGATGAACCGGTCCAGGAACTCATACATGTGCGCCCGCCGGAGCGTCACCCGGCACCCGATCGGCATCTTCTCGCGCAGTTTGAAATTGGAGATCGACTTCTTCGCCCTCGTGATCACCACCTTCTGGCCGACGATGGCCTCGAGGTCGCGCGCGGCAGCCTCGACAAGCTTCGCGTCCTGAGTCGCCTCCCCCACGCCGATGTTTATCGCAACTTTCTCGAGGCGCGGGACCTGCATCGGGCTCTTATACTTGAACCGCTTGATCAGGAGCGGAATAACGTCTTTCTTGTACGTCTCCGCGAGCCGCGCAACGACATGCTCCTTCGGCTTCTTCTCTTTTGGCCCCTTGGGGGCGGGTGCCACAGCCGGTTCGCCCTTGGGTCCCTTCGGCGCTTTCTGCTGTTTCTGGGGCACCTGTGCCGCGCCGGGGTCCCCTTTTTGCTTCTGGGGTTTGTCTCCGGCGGGTTTTTGTTTTTTCTCTTTCTCGTCGCTCATACAAACTCGTGTGTCTTCGGTTTAGTGTGTGTTACATCGTTTCGCCGGTTGCCTTCGACACCCGCAGGCGCTTCGTCTTGCCTGTGGCGGGGTCGGTCACGATCTTCGTCCCCAGCCGCGTGACCTCGTTCGTCTTGGGGTCCATCAGCATGACGTTCGACACGTGGATCGGCGCCTCGCGCTGGACGATCCCCCCCTGGGGGTTCTTCTGGCTCGGGCGGCTGTGCCGCTTCATGATGTTCACCCCTTCGATAATCACCCGCTGCTTCTCCGGGTACACTTTCAGCACTTTCCCGCTTTTCCCGCGGGAGTTGCCGGCGATCACCATCACGTTGTCGTTCTTCCGGATCTTCATGATTCTTCCTCGGTTGTCGTTACAGCACTTCGGGGGCGAGAGACACGATCTTCATGTACTGCTTTTCGCGCAGTTCGCGTGCGACGGGGCCGAAGATGCGGCTTCCGCGCGGCTCTCCCTGCTCGTTGATGAGCACGGCCGCGTTTTCGTCGAACCGGATGAACGAACCGTCCTTGCGCCGGGTCTCCTTCTTCGTGCGGACGATGACAGCCCGCGCGACTTCCCCCTTCTTCACCGTGGCGCCCGGGATCGCGGTTTTCACGCTCACGACGACGACGTCCCCCAGCCCCGCATACCTGCGGTCGGATCCGCCGAGCACACGGATACACCGGACTTTTTTCGCGCCGGAGTTGTCGGCGACGACAAGATTTGTTTCTTCCTGAATCATGTGTTGACTCCGTGGAGGGGATTCACTTCGCCTTTTCCAGGATCTCGACCAGACGCCAGCGCTTCAGCTTGCTCAGGGGGCGCGTTTCCATGATCTTCACCGTGTCCCCCACGCCTGCGGTGTGCTTTTCGTCGTGCGCCATGAGATTCGTCGTCCGGCGGAAATACTTCTTGTAGATCGGATGGGGCACGCGCCGCTCAATCGCGACGACGATGCTCTTCTCCATCTTGTTGCTCACCACTTTGCCGACGCGGGTTTTCCGCTGCGCCGTGCGCTTCGGCTCGGGGGCCTTCCGTGATTCGTCAGTCATTTTGCATCCTTCTTCGTGGCTGCAGGAGCCGCCGCGGCCCGCTGCTTTTCGTTAATGAGCGTCTTGAGCCGGGCAATGTCCCGCCGGACGGAACGGACCTTGATCGGGCTTTCAAGCTGGCTCGTCGCAAGCTGGAACCTCAAGTTCCCCAGGCTTTCTTCCTCGTCCGCGAGGCGCTTCCGGAGTTCGTCGATCGGGAGATCCCGTATTTCTGATGTTTTCATAGTCCGTCCTTTCCTGTCACTTCCCTTCGAAGTCGGGGCGGGCGCTTATCCGCGTCCGTATCGGCAGCTTGTGCGAGGCGAGCCGCAGGGCTTCGACCGCCGTGGCTTTCGCCGTCCCCCCCACCTCGAACATCACGCGTCCCGGCTTCACGACGGCGACCCAGTACTCCGGCGCGCCCTTTCCCTTTCCCATACGGGTCTCCGCGGGCTTCTTGGTGACCGGCTTGTCGGGGAAGATCCTTATCCAGACGCGCCCTTCCCTCTTCATGAGCCTCGTCAGCGTGACGCGCGCCGCCTCGATCTGGCGCTGCGTGATCCATCCCGGCTCCAGGGCCTTCAGACCGAAATCCCCGAAGTCGATGCGCGAACCGCGGGTCGCTTTCCCCCGCATGCGCCCCCGCTGCGCTTTCCTGTACTTGACCCTCTTGGGCATCAACATGGCAGACTACTCCGTCGTTATCGCTTGCTCATTGTCCGCGGCGGGGAGGGGCCTGCATGCTCTGCTGAGCGTCAAGCACTTCACCCTTGCATATCCAGACCTTCACGCCGATCGCGCCGTATACCGTCCGCGCTGTCGCCGTGGCATAATCGATCTCGGCACGGAGCGTATGCAGCGGTATGCGTCCTTCCTTGTACTGTTCGCGCCGCGACATTTCGGCGCCGCCCAGCCGCCCGCTCGTCATCACGCGCACACCTTCCGCACCCATCCTCATCGCCGCCGTGATGCTGTTCTTCATTGCACGGCGGAAAGCGATGCGCCCCTCGAGCTGCTGGGCGATGTTCTCCGCCACGAGATACGCGTCGAGCTCCGGACGCTTGATCTCGTTTATGAGAATCTTGACTTCCTTGTTCGTGATCTTCTTCAGCTCTTCCTCGAGCTGGGAAATTTCCTTCCCGCTCCTTCCGATGACGATGCCAGGACGCGACGTGTTGATCGTGATGACCGCCCGCTTCGGGGTCCGCTCAATGAGGATGCGGGAGATCCCGGCTTTCTTGAGCCGGTTCCGCACGTAGTTCCGGATCGTCGTGTCTTCCGCGAGCTTCGACGCGAAGGACTTCTCGTCGTACCAGTTGGAATCCCACGAGCGGATGATGCCCAGACGCAGGCCGATCGGATTTACTTTCTGTCCCAAATATCCTCCAGTGTAAACGTCCTATTTCGTTTCGTTCTTTGACTTTGGCGGCGCTGGCGCCTTTGGCGCCAACTTCGACTTCGGGGGCGCCTTCTGCGCCCCAGGCCTCTCCTTCGACTTCGGCGCCATCTTCGACTTCAGCGTCCGCGCGGGCTTCCCGTCCCGCGCCGCCACGACGATCGTCACATGGTTCGAGCGCTTCCGTATGCGGAAGGCCCGTCCCATCGGGGCGGGGCTGATCCGCTTCATCGTCATGCCGCCGTCCACGGTGGCGCGTCTGACGACGATCTCCTCGGGTTCCAGACGCCCCCCCTCATCCTTGTTCTGCAGGTTCGCCACCGCCGAGCGAAGGACCTTCTCCGCCACTTTCGAAGCGTGCTTGGGAGAAAAATGGAGTATGTGGAGCGCCTCGGGCACCGACTTCCCCCGGATAAGATCGATCACCAGCCGCATCTTGCGGGGCGAGGTGCCGATGTACCTGTTTATCGCCTGAGCTTCCATTGATTCCTCCCGGGCCGCGCCTTAGGACGCGGGCGTTGTGGTTTCTTCCTTCTTGATCCCCGGATGGACGCGGAACGTCCGCGTCGGGGAGAACTCTCCGAGCTTGTGTCCGACCATCCCCTCGTGGATGTACACCGGGATGAACTTGTTCCCGTTGTGCACCGCAAAGGTGTGGCCGACGAAATCAGGAGTGATCGTGCAGGAACGGGACCAGGTCTTTATCACTTTCTTCTGGTTCGACTTGTTGAGCGCTTCCACCTGTTCGAGCACACGCTGGGTGATGAACGGTCCTTTTTTCAGCGAACGGGTCATTGCGTTGTTATCTCCTCCGTTTCACGATGTATTTGCTCGACGGCTTTTTTCTCCACCGGGTCTTCTTCCCCTTCGTGTGCCAGCCCCACGGAGAAACCGGATGCGGGTTTCCCTGCGGGGATTTCCCCTCTCCGCCGCCGTGGGGGTGGTCGACCGGATTCATCACGACCCCCCGCGACTGCGGGCGGATGCCGAGCCAGCGCGAACGGCCGGCTTTGCCGATGCTTATGTTTTCGTGGTCGGCGTTCCCGACGCTGCCGATCGTCGCAAGGCAGTCGGCCGGGATGTTCCGGATCTCGCCCGACGGGAGGCGGAGCTGCGCGAACTTCCCCTCCTTTGCCATAAGCTGTATGCTCATCCCCGCACTGCGCGCCAGCTGGGCCCCTTTGCCGGGCCGCATCTCGACGTTGTGGACGAACGTTCCCGCGGGTATCCCGGAGAGCGGAAGCGCGTTCCCGGCCTTTATCTCCGCATCCGGACCGGACCGGAGCACGTCCCCCGGCTTGACGCCATCGGGGGCGATGATATACCGCCGTTCCCCGTCAGCGTACTGGAGGAGCGCGATGCGCGAGGAACGGTTCGGGTCGTATTCGATCGCCGTGACCTTCGCGTCCATGCCGAACTTGTTTCTCTTGAAATCGATGACGCGGTAGAAGCGCTTGTGGCCGCCCCCGCGGTGCCGCGACGTCACGCGGCCGGTGTTGTTTCTTCCGCCGGATTTGCGCAGCGGCTCCAGGAGCGATTTCTCCGGAGTCGTCTTCGTGATCTCGTCGAACGCTGCCACGGACATCCACCGCGTCCCCGGCGTCACCGGTTTGAATTTACGTATAGCCATGACTGTCTCTTCCTCGTGTCAGACGTTCTGGAAGAACTGGATCTTGTCCCCGTCCTTCAGCCGCACAATCGCCTTCTTCCATGCCGGGGTGCGCCCCGCAAACCGCCCCTTGCGCGTCATCTGGGATTTGGATTTCCCCTTGTGACGGCTCGTGCGAACGTCGAGGACGGTAACATTGAATTTCTTTTCGACCGCGCGCGCGATCTCGATCTTGTTCGCGGAGAGCGTCACCTCGAAGGCATACTGCCCCTTCTCCTGGAGTGCGGTCATCTTTTCGGTGACGATCGGTCGTTTCAGT
>Ga0182021_10007392_pt1 | contig 13018 bp, 13 predicted proteins | sample 612E3MmetaG_FD_120493 | JGI IMG/M metagenome (GOLD analysis project Ga0182021, IMG submission 120493) | Permafrost microbial communities from Stordalen Mire, Sweden - 612E3M metaG (Illumina Assembly) | ecosystem: Environmental > Terrestrial > Soil > Wetlands > Permafrost | place: Sweden... | reverse complement strand
GAAAAACTGTATCCCGCGCTGGCTGCACAGCATTACAGCTACCTGTTGCGTGAAATGGAAATGATCAGGACGATGGCGCGTGGCAACTCGCACCCGGACATGGTTGCGGCGCTGCGTGATCTTTCCCCTGCTGATATGGAAGCATTGGCGGACTATCTGGCCAGATTGCCTGATCGTCGTTTGGCCAAGTAATGAAAGTAAGATAGGAAGTGGGGCAGAGGATGTCGGTAAGTGAAAATGTCCAAACTGCCCCTGAGTAAGCATAGTTGTTCAAGAATACCCCATCCGGCGTTTTGCAGTTAGACGTCGAATGGGGTCTTTCACTTTTAGAGTCGATTATTTCTCAAGACCTGTTTTTATCGCTCATTTTGCACAGGCTTTGCGTTTGACGTTTTTGCGGAGCGATGTCAATAAACTCAGATTTTCCATTACAAAAAACTACGTCATTCCGGCGAAGGCCGGAATCCATATGAATAAAAGATATCCACGCAAGTGGGACGACTCCGTGGGTATGTCCGCTTCGCGGCGATTTTTTCATTGCTGGATACCGGCCTTCGCCGGTATGACGGCCTAATGGGAAATTTGCGATAAAAGTGAATGTCGGGTTAGCACCTCGGCAGGCACATGCGGAAAGTGCTGCCTTGACCTTCCACGGACGAGACATCGGTATATCCTCCATGGAACCGGGCGATCCAGTTCACCAGATAGAGACCAAGACCGCTGCCCTGAATGTCAGCTTCATGCCGTCCTCGGGCAAACTTCTCGAAAATGTGCGGCTGCAGATCGGATGGGATACCCATGCCCTGATCGCTTACCTCGATGCACAGCATGTCAGCCTTGTTGGAGAGAACCTTCAGCCGAATTTCCCTATCCTGGGCGGAATATTTGCGCGCGTTGTCGAGCAGGTTGAAAATGGCAATCTGTACCAACTGCCAGTCTGCACAAAACCTGGCATCGCCCTCCAGGGGTTCAAAACGAATAGGCCGGGAGTAGTTCTCGATAAAATGTTCCGCAGCTTCCGCACAGAAACGGTTGAGGTCACCCGTCACCCGGTTCAGCCCCTGCTTGTCCATATCCAGCCATTTCTCGGTAAGGAAATTATCCATCAATGTTGCCAACTGGGTAACCGAGCGCATGATTTTTTCGATGCGCGGAAGCAGATCCGGCCTGTCGGATTTTGCCAACATGTTCAACATTTGCGCTGTATTGCTGATGACTGCGACGGGGCTGCGCATCTCATGCGCCATCAGGGCCATGAGGTTGGCCTGCGTTTCGCGCGCATCTCGCTCATGGTGCAGCGAGATTTCCAGTATTTTCCGTGCGTCGCTAAGCTGGCGCGTGCGTTTTTCGATTTCGTCTTCCAGCCATTGCTGTGTGCTGTAGATGGTGCTTGCCATGTGATGAAACTGCGAAACCAATTCGCGGACTTCGCCGCTGCTTTCTTCCAGAGGCTCCGAACTGAAATCGCCACGGCGGATGCGGGACACAGCGTCGGTCAGCGTTGATACCGGCTTCAGCACCATTTTATGCAGAGAGAATGCCAGAATGGCCAGGAGTCCCAGGGTGCCTGCGAAAATTGCCAACACCATTTTATTGAAATCAGCGTGCGGAAGGAGAACGGACAAGTCGAGCAGGGTCAGGTCGTACCAGCCCAGTTCGGGTATTGCATTCAGCCCCGCCAGATAACGTTTGCCATTGATGAGCACGAATTCGGTCTCAACGCTACGATCACCGCTGTCAAATTTGGCGATACTCTGATCCAGCCATTGGTCGCCTGCCGTTGAACCCAATATCTGAACATGCAAATGTTCTGGTTCGGACAGATTCGGCACGGTCGGAAAATCGAAATGCGTGACATCGTTGTACACCTGGATGTCGGCGTCGTGGTCGATGAACATATTGGTGATGCCGGGCAGGTGAATGTTGGAAGCGTTGCGGGTAAAGTCGTACAGGTTGATTCCCGTTCCGAGTACACCTACAACCTTGTTGTCCTGACGTATCGACACCATGGTCCACAACTTGATCAAGCCCAGTTTTTTGTTTGATACGACCTTGATGGTGTGGTCAGCGCCGCTCCTGATGAAGTTCAATATCCACGCATCGTCGGTATCTGCGCTATTGAGGGTGTTGCGCAATGGCTGCCCGTTATGTTTTTTTTCGGCATCGTAATAGTAAAAATTGCCCGACTTAACCATAGCCACGTAATAGTTGGCGCTGCCGAAGCGATTGCGCAGTTCGTCCATGCTTTGCTCGTAAAGAACCGGATCGCGCTCGTTTGCAACCCATTTCCGGAGCAGCGGATTGTCAGCTGACTGCTTGGCAGAGGCCATTGCATGCATCAGCGGTTGCAAGGCGCGGGCTTTGTCGTAAAGCGACTGTTCAACCGCGAAGCGTGCGCCTATGCGCTCCAGTAGTTGCTCGGTAAAGTTATTGAACATCGCCCCAAGCAACAGGGTGATTACCAGCGAAGAGGCTCCTATGATCAGCAAAAAGCGCCCTTGCAGGCTCAACCCGGACAAATACAGCCGCGTGCGAGAAAGCACTTGCGCGGCGACGTGGCGATTGTGTACAGTGAACATTGTTTCTGATCTCCGGTTACAAAGCTGACATATGGCACGCATTATCATAGTTGAAGATGATCTTGGACAGCAGGAAGAATTGCAGTCGTTTCTGGTCTATGCGGGTCATGAAGTGCTGGCCGTCAGCGGCAGCAAGGAGCTCGAACAACGTTTGCAGTTTGTTCCCGAAATTGCTCTGCTGGACTACAACCTGCCGGGTGAAACCGGTGTCGAGATCGCTTTGCGTTTGCGCAAACAATACGGTACCGGTATCGGCATTGTCATGGTGACTGCGCGCAGCCTGGGAGTAGACCGTGTGGAATGCCGGCGCGCCGGTGCGGATGACTACCTGATCAAGCCCATCAATTTCGGTGAATTGCTGGCGCTCATCGATAATCTGTGTGTGCGCCTGAAACCATCCGCTCCCAGCGAAGGAGTCTGGCGTCTATTGCTGGTACGCTCCGAACTGGTGCCGCCTGACGGCACTCCGATTGCGCTGTCCGGCTTGGAGTTGCTGCTGTTGCAGACACTGGCAAACACGCAGAACAAACAGGCGGATCGCGATACTTTGGTTCGGGCACTGGGCAAGAATCCGCTCGCTTACGACCCGCGTGCGCTCGAGGCCAACGTCAGCCGCTTGCGGCGCAAGATTCCCCCGCTGGAAGATGGCAGAAACCCGCTGCAGGCCATACGTGGCATGGGTTACCAATTCATTCGACCGTTAACGGTCGAGGATTGAGTAATGCAATAGCTCATCCTTTCATATTCGTTAGTCCCATCGTCGTCTTTCAAAAGTCAGTCTTTGTTGGTATTCGCAAAAAACCGCATGCATTAATATGGGCAATGCCGTTGAGATACAAACGGTAGATCCATGATTTGGCGACAGCGTCGTCTCTTGGTGTATATGGCTTTTTGCGCTCTGTAGGTCAGTTAAGGAAAAATTAAGATTTGCACCATAGCATGTGCTGACTATATTTTTTGTAAATGCGAATGAACAAATTACTGCCTGCTGCAATAACGACAATGAATCGCCTGTTCGTGTTCGTTTTAATGATTACTTGTCAGGGAGCGTTTGCCGCCGAAGATGTGTGGCAGCCACGAGAGGTCAATCCTTTGTGGCAAAGCGAGTGCGGAAGTTGCCATATGGCTTTTCCTCCCGCGCTGCTTTCCAGCGGCGACTGGCAAATTCTGATGCAGGGGCTGGATAAGCATTTCGGTGTCAATGCCAGCCTGGACGCGAAGTCGCGTGATCAGGTAGCCGCTTTTCTTGATCGCAACGCCGGGTCAGGCTGGACCCATTCTGCGGATTCTCAGCGCATTACCGAAACCGCCTGGTTCATAAAAAAACATCAGGGTTCGATACGCATGCTGCTCAAGGGGCGCATCAAGAGCCTTGTGGACTGCCTTGCCTGCCATAAGGAAAGTGGGGCAGAGAATCCCATCTAGCGGGGAATGGTTACTGGGTGCAATAGCGACCCGGTCATAAATATTTCCGAAGATGCTCCAAGTCCGTGTGCTTCGCCCGGACAACATTACCTGAATCGCTCGTTCGATCAATACGCCGGTTCTCCGGTGAATTCTGTCCATCTCATGCTCGGCGGAAAACTGCGCGGCAGCTGTACGTAATCGGCTGCCCCAGCTTTTTTCCACGTCCTTTCCTGCCCATAAAATCTCTGCGGCAGGGATGTGTGTCTTTCCAAAAGCCTTGTTAAATTGCGCGTTGCATCCTGCATGCAGTGCCGTATGCGCATGTCAGTATTTGTCAGAATTCGTCGGCGTAAGTCAGTTTAAAGCTGGACGTGTTCTATAGAATTCATCCAAGTGCGGTCTTTGGACATTGCAGGGAGATTTTTAATTTCCCCCGTTTTTCGGAAATGCTTGAAGTTGCGCTGAGGGATATTAAACCAAAATATTGAGGTGGGGGCATGATGATCAGGGAGCGATTCATTTTTAAAAGTGCAGCGATGGGGGCGTTAGCCGCACTGTTGCTGGTAGTAGGGCAAGCGACTGCAGCCGATGCGGCTGCATCAGACATAACAGCGACGGAGACGGCTGCGTCGGCACCTGTTGCGGCGGAATCGATTGCGCCCAGTGCACCTGCACCGGTGCTGGCTTCGGAATTCGAGAAGAAGATCGCCACCTATGTCGGCGAGAAAGTCTGTACGGGTTGCCATGAGGTCGAGAACAATAACTTCGGGCATACGCTGCACTCCAAGGTATTCAGAGAGAATCCTGCCAACGAAACGCAAAAGATGGTCTGCGAGGCTTGTCACGGGCCGGGTTCGTTGCATGCCAAGAAAACAAAGGATCATAGCCTGCTTATTGGCTTCACCAAAGATTGGGGAACACCAGTCGATAAAATGAATGCGCAATGTTTGAGCTGTCACAAGGGGGGGCAGCGCATATTCTGGGAAGGTTCCATCCACCAGAAAAACAAGCTGGCTTGCAGTGATTGCCACAATCCGATGGGCAGTTTCTCCACCGGTGGCTTGCTGAAGAAGCCCAGTATTACCGAGACCTGCCAGACCTGCCACCCGCAACAGCGTGCCGAATTCAAAAAGAAATCGCACATGCCGGTGCCCGAGGGCAAGATGACTTGCGAAGACTGCCACAACCCGCACGGTTCATCTTCTCCGCGTCTGCTCAAGGCGGATAGCGTCAACGATCTGTGCTACACCTGCCATGCCGAGAAGCGCGGCCCCTATCTGTGGGAACACGCTCCAGTGCGCGAAAACTGCATGAACTGCCACGTACCGCATGGTTCGAACAACGACAAGCTGCTTGCGCAGACACGTCCGATGCTGTGCCAGAGTTGCCATAGCAACACCGGCAACATGGGGCATGAGTTGTTTGCTGGTAACTCGCTTGGTTCGATCGTGAACGGCAATCCCACGTCGCTGGGCCAGAATCTTGCGTCGGGAAATCAGGCAAACGTATTATGGAATTCTGGAGCAGCTGCGTCTGCCACCAACGTGAACGGCGGTGCAAGCATCTCTGGTTCCAAACGAATGATCGGCCGCTCCTGCCAGAACTGCCATATGCAGATTCACGGCAGCAACGATCCGCAAGGTGCGCGCTTCCAGCGCTGATTTGAGAGGGATACGACAACATGACACATACTAAAATTTTTGAAAAAGTCGAGACAAATCGCGACAGGAGGTTTTCAATGAACAGCAGCCCGCGTATGAAATTGCTTACGCTTTGCATCGGCGCCGCCTTGGCGCAGATGGCCAGTCTTCCGGTTTTGGCAGATACTGCAGTAGGGGTGGATACGGTCATCGGCAACAAGGCCAATCCGGGATTTCCCGGTGTCGGTCCGGTGCCGCTGGATGAGGAAATGACGGCCCGTCATTCGCCGTCCGGTCAGATGTACAACATCCCTCCGGTCAAGCCTGACACTGTTCAAGGACAACTTTCGGGTAGCGTGGACATCGGTTTTGAACATGAAAGTGACCAGACGGACTATGCCAAGCGGAAGGAATATTCAGATCCGAAAAACGGCGTTAATTTAAATAACTTCAACCTGTCTGTTGACTCTGCTGCGGCACGGTATTTCAGTGTTAACGGCGGCGGTGTGGGGCGCAAGGATCAGTTCTACGAACTGAAGACGGGGCAGTACAACAGCTGGAAAGTGAAAGGCTTCTACAATGAAACAAACCATGTGTTTACCGACACCTGGAAGTCGTTGTGGCAAGGTCAGGGGACGGGCAATCTGAGCCTGCCCGCAAACCTGAAGTTTCCGACTGCAGTGACATCGGGTAGTCCTACGGTGGGGACCGGAGCTTGTACGGCGGCTGCGCCATGCTGGAGTTATAACGGCAGCACTTATGCAAACGGCGTGGCTCTGGCTGCAATCAATGGCGTCACAGGTACGCCGGATTCTGGTTCGGGACTCATTCCAACTGGAACTTTTGCCACTGGTGCCACTAGCGGCAACGCGGCAGTAAATGGTGTCAACGGGGCAAATAACGCCGTGCAATCCGGTATGGCAGCCGCCATTGCGGCGCAGTTGGCGGCTACTCCCTACAGCGAACTGAGTCTGGTGCGCAAGAAGGGGGGCGTGCGGGGTGATGTGACGCTGACAGATCATATAACGGCCTATGTCGGCTACAGTCTTGAACATCGTGTGGGCGCCCGGCCCTTTTCGATGAACGAAAACAACTTCTCGGTAGATACTGCAGAGCCGATCGATTACAAGACCCATGATTTCATGGCGGGTATGTCTTTCAACGGAGATCTGACCCAGGTCAATCTGCGCACCTCTGCCTCCATCTTCCGCAACGATATCCAGACGATGGTCGTTCAATATCCGTTGATGCAGGCGGCCGGTCCCCAGGGCGTCGTCCAGCACGCCACACTTGCGCTGGCTCCAAGCAACGAAGCTTATAACATCAAGGCGGATATTGCGCGCAGCCTGCCCGATTTCATGAAGAGTAAATTCACTGGCAGTGTGTCGTATACGACGAACCGCCAGAATGAGAAGCTGTTGATGCCCATCTCTGCGGCTGAGAATGCAGATTTGACAGCTGCGGGTGTGAATTCGCTCAACGGCCCTACAGCTGGACTTGCGTCCACAGCCAACCCTGGCTACAGCACTGCAATGGATATCAACAACTGGAACGGCGTGAACGGTAATCCGTTGAGCCGTACAACCGCAGATCAGCGTATCGACAAGAAACTGGTCGCTCTGGCGCTGGATATGCATCCAACAGACAAGTTGAGCGTGAAGCCAAGCTATCGTTTCTATGACACGAAGAACATTGGCGGTGGGTATCTTGCATATAATCCGCTTACCGGTCAGTGGGGGCGCGGTATTTCCGAGAACCAGGGCGTTGCCACATTTGAGGCCAATGTGGCGACTGCGGACGGCACGACTTGCTATGCGCCGGCCGGATTTACCGCACCTGTTGGCTGTAATCCGCTCACCAATCCCAAAGTGGGTGTAACAGGTCAACCTGTTACAAGCCCAGCATATTCCACCAGGCAATACAACTATGGAATTGCGGCGGACTATGACTTGACCCGCATGAGCAGCCTGAACGGCTCTGTCGAACGTGAAGTGTTCAATCGCGATTACCGGGAACGTGCCCAAACCGGAGAAAACAAGATCAAACTCGGGTATACAAACCGCGGAATGGAATCCATGACGCTGCGGGTTTCTCTGGAAAATGATACCAAGCGCGGAAGCAATTACATCTATAACGAGCATTCGATTGTGAACATGGCCAATTCGTTGCCCGGACTGACGCCTGGAGGTCTGTTGGTTAGCGGCGCTACTGCGGCTACAGCGTTTACCAATGCGGCAACGTACTATACGTTCTATTCCTATTTCTTCCGCAAAGCCGATTTGGCCAATCGCGACCAGAAGATCCTGAATACGCGTCTCAACTGGATGGCACGCGAAAATATGGACGTTGGTTTGAATTTCCAGATCAAGCGGGCTGATTATCCGGAAGCTGTGTATGGCATAAAGAAGGACAATCAGGATTCGCTGGGATTGGATTTGAACTACGAGCCATCAGCTGGCAGAACCATCACAGCTTTCTATTCCTTCCAGAATGGACACAAGTCGCTTAATGGCAACTCGGGCGGCGGTACGCAGTTCTGCACAACCTTGGCTGATATCGCCACATACGGCGCGTCTGCATGTTCCGATACCACAACCGGAACGAATGGTCTTCGCCCTTATACGGCTGACTTCACAGAAAACACGAATGATAGGAACAATGTCGTGGGTTTTGCGTGGCAGGAAGATGTTGGTTTTGCGTTGATAGGGTTTGAATATAGCTATGCCAGGAGCACGACCGAAGTCAGCTACACGAATCTCGGTTCCACTGCGTTCAATAGCTACAGCCCGAAAGGAACCATTGCTGATCAGGCTGCCTATGCCGCTGCGCTCGGGAATGCGTTGCCAAATATGACCACCGTCCAAAATACGGTCGGAGTGAATCTGGTCAAGCCGATCAACAAGAAGTTGACTGTTCGTGCATCGTACCGTTTCGAAAACATGGCAATCAAGGATTGGCACTATGACAACGTGCTTACCGGTGCGATCAGTGCGATGGATGGCCAGACGCTGATGCTTGACGCCGGTCCTCTCAACTATCACGTCAACACGTTTGGTGTGTTCATGAACTACAAGCTGTAAGCCGTTCGGTAGGCAAACTCATGGGGCCGGAAATTGGCCCCATTTTTTTCTAATTAGTATTCAGGGGTGTATCCGTTAATTATCTATTGCCAGGATGGACTGGGCCACGAAAAGAAATTTGGTTTAGAAAACATTTCCCCAGTTGATGGCACTTGTATTCGTTGCGGACTTTACAGTTGCAGTTTTCACCGGTGCTACTAATCCGTTGCCGAGTATGTGACTACATTGAGGGAGGCCGAATGATAAAAAAATCACTCTTTATGGCTGTTGCGTTGCTGCTGTCCCTGCAGGCTGCAGTGGTGAAGGCGGAAGACGCCTACGTTCCCAAGGTGTATGGCAATAAGAATTACCTCTGGAACGAAATGACGCCCGAACGCACAGAAGTCTTGAAACAAAGCAGAGACTCGGTGGCTGGCAAGGAATCCTTTCGCGGCTGCCAGGGTTGCCACAAGGCCGATGCGGCCGGCGTAAGAGAGGGGGTTTATCCGCGCCTGACAGGCCAGCATGCCAGCGTGCTGATCAAACAAATCACCGAAATTCGCGCGGGTATCCGCAAGAATCCGAAGATGCTTCCTTTTGTTGCGGATCCCGCCATTTCCACGGAAGAGATCGGCAATATCGCCGCGTATCTGTCTACGCTGACTTCGTACCGCGAGAATGGCAAGGGCCCGGAGGATTTGACCGAAAAAGGCAAGAAGCTGTTTATCGCCAACAAGTGCTCCACCTGCCACGGCGTGAATGGCGAAGGAAGCGAGGAAAAAGCCTATCCGGCGGTCGCCTCCCAGCACTATGGCTACCTGATACGTGAAATGAATCTGATCAGGACGGGCGTGCGCGGCAATTCCAATCCGGATATGGTCAAGGCGATTGCCAAGTTCAGTCAGAACGATATGGATGCAGTGGCTGATTACCTGTCGCGTTTGCCCGATTACCGGACGGTGACGGATCAGGCAGCTTCTGCCCAAGCCGGCAAATAAAGCGCCATTACACCCAGAATGAACCTTAAAAACTTAGTTAGCCACAGAGAACACAGAGGTGAAACAAACGGTTTTTACGAAATTGCGATTCACCTTTTGGGTGAGCCAGCAGAACATGGAAATATCCGTTCTTTCTCTGAGTTCTCTGTGGCTTGAATTGAGGTTTTTAGGATGAAGCGTGGTCACGCGCCGGCAGTAAGTCAGGCAAGGAGGTATCGCGTGATTACAAATGCAATGGCTGCCTATCATGCTAATACGCTGCTGCAGGATTTTGGTCCTCAGAATTATCACGTCAACACGCTTGGTGTATTCCTGAATTACAAGATGTAAAGCTTTATAGCAGGAAATTCCTTGGGGCCGGAAATCGGGTTAATTTGTTTCGATTATTAACCTGAGTTGAATTCATGGATGCTGATTATTGCCAGGACGGTTTGGACTGTTAAGGAGGTTTTACTTTGGGAAAATTGCTTATGTTGCTAGCGCTTGCAGTTGCCGCATCAACTGGTACTGGCGCCGCCAAAGCGGGAGAAGCCAGCGCGTCGGCGCAGGGGGGGAAGCGGACCAATACGATAGATTCACTGCTGCTTGGACATTCCAAGGTCATCGCCGCCGACACTCAACTGGTGAATAGCGGCAAAGTGCTGGAAGTGCTCAACACCGACATGTACACCTACCTGCAAGTGACGACAGAAAAAGGCCCGCTGTGGATTGCTGCATACAAGACGGATGTCACCAAAGGAGCGACAGTCAGGTATTCAAACGGGGTAGCGATGTCCAACTTTTATAGCAATGCACTGAATCGAAACTTTGACGTGATCGTATTTGTGGATTCACTGGAACAGGTGAAGAAGTAGTCAGCCAACCCTGCGTCGTTGCTTATATGCGAGCCCGTCCTGTTTTTGAAAATCGGGTACTTGAGTGAAGCACTCCCGATTAATCGTATATAATTCCCCGCTGTTCATTTTGGGTCTTTTTTCCATGCTGGAAGTCGGTAATCTTGCGTGCAGCCGCGGCGATCATCGCTTGTTTTCCGGATTGAGCTTTTCGTTGCATCCAGGGCAAATCATGCAGGTGCAAGGAGCGAACGGCAGCGGCAAAACCAGTTTGCTGCGCACGCTGTGCGGCTTCATTCAGCCCGATGAAGGCGAGATTCTTTGGCGTGGCAAGCGGGTTGGCGATCTGGGCGAGGATTACCACGCCGAGTTGCTGTATCTGGGGCATTTGAACGCCATCAAGGATGAGTTGAATGCACTTGAAAACCTTGAGATGAGTGCGGGATTGGCTGGTTACACAGTGACTGAGCAACAAGCAATTGCAGCGTTGCGCCGCATGGGCCTGCAACGGCGCGAGCATCTGCCGGTACGGGTGTTGTCGCAAGGGCAACGGCGCCGTGTGGCGCTGGCGCGCTTGCTGATAAGTGACGCGCATTTATGGATACTGGATGAGCCTTTAACCGCACTCGATGTGGGTGCAGTGGGCCTGATGCAGGAACTAATTGGAGAACACCTGTCGAACGGTGGCATGACGATTTTTACCACCCACCAGCCGTTGCAGGTCGCGGGTGTGGAAACAAGGCAGTTGACGCTGGTATGAATAAACTGTCTTTAATGGGGTTATTCGGATTGGTGGTGCGGCGCGACCTGCTGCTGGCGATGCGTCGCCGAGCAGACGTACTGACCACGCTGATTTTCTTTGTAATGGTGGTGAGCCTGTTTCCGCTCGGTGTCGGGCCGGAAATGGACATGCTGCGTAAGATGGCGTCCGGCGTGGTGTGGGTGGCGGCCTTGCTGGCATCGATGTTGTCCCTGCCGCGCATGTTTTCTGCGGATCATGCGGATGGAACGCTGGAGCAGATGATGCTTGCACCGCAATCGTTGTCGGTGCTGGTGCTGGGCAAGATCGTGGCGCACTGGATGTTGTCCGGCCTGCCCTTGGCGCTGATCGCGCCGGTGCTGGGCTTGCAGTTCGATATGTCACCCCAGGCATTGTGGATACTGGTGCTTGCGCTGTTGCTCGGAACCCCGGTGTTGAGCATGATAGGTGCCGTCGGCGCGGCGCTGACGCTGGGTTTGCGCGGTGGAGGTGTGCTGGTTTCGTTGTTGGTGTTGCCTTTGTGCATTCCGGTGTTGATCTTCGGCGCGGGAGCGGTTGAGGCGGTCACCAGCGGCATGAGTGTAGTATCCAACCTGTCGTTTTTGGGCGCGTTCATGTTGTTCGCTTTGGTGTTTACGCCGTTTGTGGCGGCGCAGGCGTTACGTATTTCGATGGAGTGATAATTTGGCAATCAACTGGTTCAAGTATTCGGCACCGACTACCTTCTATGGCCTGGCTGGCAAGCTGATTCCATTCTTCGCATGGCCCGCCGCGATCTTTTTCGCAATCGGTCTCTACATCGGTTTCTTCGTTGCGCCGACGGATGCGACACAGAGCGAGGCCTATCGCATCATCTTCCTGCACGTTCCCGCTTCCATCCTGTCCATGTTCATCTACCTCATCATGGCCGGTTATGCAGCGCTTGGATTGATCTTTAAAACCCGGCTTTCATCCATGATGGCGCAGGCCCTGGCACCGACCGGAGCCTTGTTTGCGTTCATCTCGCTGTGGTCCGGCGCATTGTGGGGCAAGCCGATGTGGGGTGCATGGTGGGTGTGGGATGCACGCCTGACCTCGGAGCTGATCCTGTTGTTCCTGTATCTCGGCTACATCGCTTTGCATGCTTCCATCGAGGATGTTCGTCGCGCTGATCGCGCCAGCGCCTTGCTCGCCATCGTCGGTTCGGTGAACGTGCCGATCATCTATTTCTCGGTGAAATGGTGGAACACCCTGCATCAGGGCGCCACGATCAAAATGACCGGCACCAGCATGCATATTGCCATGCAGCAGGCCATGTTCGCGGTGTTGGCCGCTTGCTGGCTGTATGTCATTGCGGTGACGCTGGCACGCGTGCGCAGCATCATTCTGGAACGGGAAGCCAATACGCAATGGGTGAACGATCTGCCCGAGGTGAAACAAATAGACGGGGGGCGGTCATGACACGGTGCGCGAATGCGACGGGTGCGGGAATGACCGCATTGCACCTCATCCTGCTATCTGTGAGTTTTGCCAGTAACGTATTGGAGGTGCAGAAATGAACTGGGGCGAATTTTTCGCAATGAACGGCTACGCCTTCTATGTATGGGGCTCCTATGGCGTGGCGCTGTTGGTATTTGCTATCGAGATATTGCTGGTGCGTAATCGTAGAAAACAAGCTTTGCGCAATTTGCGTCTGATGCGTGACGAAACGGGAGAGACGGCATGACGCCAAGACAAAAAAGATTATCGTTCATCGTGGCGGG